>Ga0207126_1054_pt1 | contig 26605 bp, 26 predicted proteins | sample Alteio_BWMinHeat_20_FD_153586 | JGI IMG/M metagenome (GOLD analysis project Ga0207126, IMG submission 153586) | Enriched cells from forest soil in Barre Woods Harvard Forest LTER site, Petersham, Massachusetts, United States -... | ecosystem: Environmental > Terrestrial > Soil > Temperate forest >...
TGGTATTATGAATTCTGACGATCCAAAATCTGTAGTCAATCCAAAAAGGACCAGGTATGTTTCTATAATAACCATTAATAATTGTATGGTCACCTCCAGACAAAGGGGTATCTCCAAAATCCGTATAACAAGCGAAGACTTGACCAATAATTGGAATGATTTCGATCAGCCCACGCAACACTTCGCACATTCCTTTAAGCGCATGGTAGAGGTGGCCGATATCTTGAGTCAATAGAGCTGCAATCAGATGCCCTAAAATATGAATAATTCCAAGAGAACAACGAATCACCCCAGCGACCGAGCCAAGAAGAGGGATTTTTGCCAACTGATTTAACGGAGTATTGCGGCAATACTCTTTTATGAGAATACGATGGCGATTATCAATACTAGCATAGTCGCTATATAGGTACGGTCCAGTAAGACTTGTGACATCTGTTTCTAAAACTATTGGCATATAAATATATTTTATTTAATAACAGATAAGTATACAAGCAAGCTATTTTTAAATCAATAGACTTCTTTCGAAAAATTTGGTGCCACAGATTCCAAAAAAGGCAATTTTAATAAACAAATGGGGTTTCGAAAGAAGTCTAATAGTGAAGAGGGGGTATTCGCGCCACTTTTTTATAAAAAATTTTCTTGTCAATATCGAGTTTAAGTTCTGAAGAGTTTGGCGCGAAAGATGCAGAGCACAAGGAGCGCTGCGACGATCATGATCCCGCCGCCACCCCAGATCGGCATCTCGGGATAAGTTCCTACAAACGCGCCTGAAAAGAGGGGGCTCAAGACAAGGGCTGCAGCATTTGTTGAGCTGAGGACCCCAAGGGCTTCACCCTGCAGTTTTTCTCCTGCGGCATCAGAGATCGCAGCGGTCGAGTTGGGCGTGACAAAAGAGACGAAAAAACAGAGGAAAAAGAGGAGGGGAAAGATCCAAAGGATCTGATGGATGAGGGGAATGGTAAATAGTGTTAAAGCGGTCATGAGGATTCCAAAGAAAAAGAGTGTCTCTGGCTTAAATCTTGAGACAAAGGGGCGAATTAACAGACCGGAGCTGAGAGCATAGAGCGCTCCTGCGACACCATAAAAAATTCCTAGGTGCTGTGAGTTGAGAGCAAATGTCGCAATGAGGTAGATCGGGATGAATTCGAAGAAAAAAGACCAGCCAAAATTGTGTAGAAAAGAGGCTGCCAGAATCGTCCGTGCTCCTTTAAGGTGGTAGGCGATTTTGAGTTGAGAGATACCGCTGCTCCAAGTGACTTTTTTGGCAACGGGATGATGGTTTGTCTCTTTGAAAAAAAGAGCAGCAAAACCCCAATTCATAAGAGCGAGCACAAAAGTGAAAAGGAAAGGGGCGGCGTAGCCGTAAGCGGAGAGTATCCCGCCAAAAAAGGGGCCGAGGGTAAAGCCTGAGCCGAGTGCCATGCTATAGAGGCCGAAATTTTTTGCCTTCTCTTTTTTAGAACTCAAATCAGAGATAGTTGCCTGAACAATGGACATATTTCCTGAGGCAAAACCGAGAATGAGGCGAGAGGCAAGAAGGATGAAGATATTACTCAAGACGATTGCGATAAAACTTGTGATGTAGCCAAGGATAGTGAAGCAGAGGCTATAGAGTAGTGGTTTTTTTCTGCCTTGACTATCAGAGAGGGCGCCCCAAATAGGTGAGCTGAAAAATTGTGTGAGCGGCATCATGGCAATGAGAATCCCAAGCCACATACCGCGCACTTGAGGGGTCGTTGTTGTGGGTAGAATAGGATCTGTGTAGTCAAAAAGCATGGAAGTGAATAGAGGGTAGACAAGCCCGACTCCAATAAAGTCCATGAAGACAACAAAAAGAGCGATGTAAAAGGAGGCTTTCACAGCAAGACCTCTTGAAGTGCACGTAGATTCTGCATCAACTCTTCAAATATTTTAAAATCAATTGTTTGTGCGCCATCTGAGAGCGCTTTATCAGGGTTTGGATGAATCTCAATGATCAGCCCATGAGCCCCAACAGCAAGAGAAGCCTTGGATAGGGCAGGGACAAGGGATCGTTTGCCCGTTCCATGACTTGGATCGACGATAATCGGTAGATGTGTGAGCTCTTTTAAAGCAGGTATTGCATTTAGATCTAGGGTGTTACGGGTGTATGTTTCAAACGTGCGAATGCCGCGCTCACATAAGATGACATCCCGATTTCCTCCTTGTAAGATATATTCTGCAGAAAAGAGAAGTTCTTGATATGTTGCTGCAAAGCCACGTTTGAGCAGCACGGGACGATCGATTTTTCCAAGCTCTTTTAGCAGGCTAAAGTTGTGCATGTTGCGGGAGCCGACCTGGAGAATATCGACATAGGAGAGTAAAAGAGGGATCTGCGCTGTATCCATAATTTCAGAGATGACCAGAAGATCGTAAGCGTCTGCGGCTTTTCTCATGAGTTTAAGGCCGATCTCTCCGATCCCTTGAAAGGCGTAGGGAGATGTTCTGGACTTAAAGGCACCTCCGCGCAAGCCTTGGGCACCACACATAGAGGCGGCTTGTGCACAGAGCATGATCTGCTCTTCGGATTCAATGCTGCAGGGGCCGGCTGCGATAAAAAAGTTTGTTCCGCCAATCAACGTGTTGCGGATCGAGATGATAGTCTCTTGTTTGTCTCTTTTTTTTTCAGTTAACATAGTTGGACGGTCATTGCCTCTAATAGAGGAGCTTCTACGCTCAAAGCAGAAATCAGCTTGATCGATTCAATAAATAATTCTTCCTTATACTCTTTTGCCTTTTCTATTCCAAGCAGAGTGATGCTCGTCGGCTTGTTTTTCACTTTATCTGATGAGGTAGGGTTCTCTGCATCGTGTAAATCGTCATTAATCTGAAACGCAATGCCAAGCGATCTGCCAAGAGACGTTAGGATTTTTAGGTCATTTTCGCAAGCGGTGCCAAGGGCTCCACCAAAAAATAGAGCCGTACTAAAAAGGGCGCCTGTTTTTTGCTCATACATCTTTTGCAAAAGGGGGAAAGAGATTTTTCCCCCCTCAACAGCCAAGTCAATCGCTTGTCCGCCGATCATTCCTTCCCCACCAGATTCACTACTTAAGCACTTGATTAACTGAATTTTTTTTTCAGCAGATAGGCCGCTTGTCTCTGCAAGGATCTGAAAAGCATAGGTGAGTAGATAGTCTCCCGTTAAAAGGGCTTGACCCTCAGAGTAGACTTTGTGTAGCGTGGGCCTGCCTCTGCGCTCACCATCATCATCCATACAAGGCAGGTCGTCGTGGATCAGGGAGTAGGTGTGAATCAACTCAAGGCTACAGGCAGGATCGAGGATCCTCTCTAGGGAAGCTCCAAAGCTTACAGCTGTAGTATAGAGTAACAGTGGCCGCAACCTCTTGCCCCCAGAAAAAATGGCATAGCGGGCAGCCTCCTCGCTCTGTGGAAGGAGCTCCTCTAGTCTCTTTTCTAGTTCACTTTTAAAGTAAGTCAGGGATTCCAATTCCAAAGTAGTCAAAAACCCGTTTCACGCATCTCCTGAGGTTTATACTGGTTGCGTCCATCAAAAAAGGCTTTGCCTTGCATTGTTGTTAAAATCTGTTTTGTGTCGACAAAGCGAAATTGCTTCCATTCGGTCACAAGGGCAATGGCGTGACACTCTTTTGCTGCTTCATATTCATCTGCGCAGTAGATGAGACGCTCATTTTGGGGAAAGAGCTTTTCCATTTTTTTTGTTGCAATTGGGTCGTAGAGTCGAAGATGTGCCCCTTGAGCATACAATTCATTAATTAAGTTGAGTGACGGCGCTTCCCTCAAGTCATCGGTCTCTGGCTTAAAAGAGAGTCCCCAAAGGGCAATTGTTTTTCCTTTGACACCGTCTTGCGTTGCAAAGTAGGCTTTGATTTTTTCTCCTAAAAGCTGTTTTTGACGCTCATTGATCTTTTCAACGCTTGAAAGGATCGGCATCTCATAGTCTGTAAGGGTTGCCATTTTCTGCAGCGCGCGGATGTCTTTTGGAAAACAAGAGCCGCCGTAGCCAATACCAGAATAGAGAAAGAGGGGACCAATGCGTTGATCGGTTCCGATGCCTGTCCGGACATTGTGGATATTTGCTCCTAGTTTTTCACATAATCCCGCAAGTTCATTCATAAAAGAGATGCGGCAGGCGAGCATGGCGTTCGCTGCATATTTTGTCATTTCAGCAGAAGCTGGGTCCATAACGAGGATTCGATCTTGACGAAAGGTAAATGAGGAGTAGAGTTCTTTCATGACAGATTCGGCCTTTTCGCCGGATACTCCAAGGACAATTCGATCAGGTTTCATACAGTCAGCAATCGCTGATCCTTCTTTTAAAAATTCGGGATTGGAGACAACATCAAAAGGATGGGTTGAGACGGCTTTAATCGCCTCTGTTACCTGTTTTGTGCTGCCAACAGGAACTGTTGATTTATTGATCACAATTTTATAACCATTCATATGGCGTCCGATTTCTCGAGCTGCACTTAACACATATGTTAGGTCACAGGAGCCGTCTTCTGTGGATGGCGTGGAGACAGCGATAAAGAGCAGGTCTGATTCTTGAATTGCGCTCTTGTATTCTGTTGTGAATGAGAGCCTTCCAGAACTACTGTTGCGCAAGACAATTTCCGAGAGTCCTGGTTCAAAAAAGGGGAGTTCACCTCTCTTTAGGCCGGAAATTTTATTCTCATCCGTATCAAGGCAGATGACATGGTGCCCCATTTCAGCAAAGCAGGCGCCTGTAACAAGTCCCACATAGCCGGTTCCAATGATTAATAGGCGCATAGTAGTCCATTTTTTAAGATAAATCGCCGGTCTGATTGTGCGGCGAGAGTTTCGTCATGGGTCACGATGATGACAGTTTTATTCCATTTTTTTGTACAAGAAAGAAGAAGATCGTGAATTTTTTCTGAATTTTCTTCATCCAAATTTCCTGACGGTTCATCGGCCAGGATGAGATCGGGATCGTTGCAGAGCGCTCTTGCGATGGCGACACGCTGTTTTTCTCCACCGGAGAGCAGTTTTGCCGGAGAGAAGGCAAGTTTTGTGAGGCCAACTTCTTCTAAGAGCTGAAGTGTACGTATGGAGGCCAGGCTATTTTTTCCTGTGGGTTCTCTTGCAATCTTTGCTGGCATGAGGACATTGTCATAGACAGAGAGATCCTCAATCAAGTGAAACTGTTGAAAAACAAAGCCGATGTGTCGGTTGCGTAGAGAGGGGCTTGTAGATCTTGAGGCTCTTGTGCCGCAGATTTCAACAAAACCGGAACTGGGGTCTTCCAATGTTCCTAAAATTTGCAATAGGGTCGTCTTACCCTCTCCAGATTTTCCCGTAATGGCTATTGTTTCGCCAGGATACGCTTCAAAGCTTAAATTGGAAAAAAGTAGCCTCTGTTTAAAGGACTTAGAGAGGTTTTTTGTACAAACAGTGATCTGTTTCACCCTGACCTCAAAACAGCAGCTGGTTGTAGGCGGGCTGCGCGAATTGCGGGAACAAGTCCGGCACATAGAGCGACAAGTGGAGTTGCAATGATGACAAGACGGAGGGCACTTGGAGATAAGGTCCTAGGAAGAGATGCCCCGTAAAACGCTGCATTTAGAAGGTCGTGTCCTTGAAAGAAACTGAGGAATGAGAGCAGCTCATCTATGTGTTGTAATGTTTGCCAAGCAGCTACAGTTCCTATGAGACAACTAATGACTCCCATGATGATCCCAGCAAAACCAAAGATTGTTGCAATATTCATTCTTGATGCACCCATTGACTGTAGGATGCCGATTTCTCGTTTTTTATCATTCACAAGCAGCAGTAAGAGGGAAACGATGTTACAGCATGCAATGACTAGAATAACAAGCCCAATGAATGTAAACAGGATCTTGTCGCTTTCAAACTGCTGGAGTAGATCCTTAGCAAAGTCGTAATCGCGGTAGTCGCTGATGCTCCAGTACTCACCAATTTCCGCTTTTTCAAAAACGAAGAGAAGTTTTTCTTTTATTTTTTGCACCTCTTCTATGTTGGGGAACCAGACTTGAATGCCGTTAGAGAGACTCTGGTCGATCAAGTAAGAGCGGTTAGATGCGTTAATTGTCTGGACGACATCGCGAGGGGCTAAAATGGCTTTATTTCCGACATTTAAAACTCCAGGGTCATAAAATCCAGAGACGTAGACAGGAACGCGCTGTTCCTGCATCGCCGTTGCCGTCGTTGATCCATAACAGAGAGAGCCTGCATCTCCTACCTGAACCCCATGGTCACGAAAGTTTTTTGCCAAAAGAATAGGATAGCCGTGTTCTGGTTTTTCGATCTTTTCTTCAGGGGTCTGTAATAGAGAGAGATACGGATTTTCTTCAGAAAAGGAGGCAAGATAAGAGAGCTGAGAGAGAGTTGTCTGAGAGGCTCCGCCAAAAGCTCCTGGGCGAATCAGATTTAATTTCAACAGAGCGCCCCCGAGCTCATACTCTTGAAAAAAGAGGCTAGCCACCTCTTTTTTCATCCTCTCCAATTCAATGAGTGCAGTTTTTACAGGATCCTTTCCATCATCTTTAGGAAAGTTTTTAGGTAAGGCTTCGTCACTTCCAGGTAAATAGGGATCGCGGTTTTGTGTCTGTCCTTTATCGTAAATTGTCTTGGTTGTGTACCCAGACTCTCCACTCAACGCATCAATTTGGTAGTAATAAGAGCTATAATATTTTGGAGTTGGAACAATTTTTATTGGCGCATGAAAAGCCGTGAGCGTTTTGAGCCAACGCTTCTCGATCCCTTCTGTTAAAGAAGAGAATAGGAGAAGGAGCCAAACGACCAAGGCTATCATGCAAATAGATAAAAACGCAATTATGGCAGTGGAAAACTGCTTGCGCTGAGGCACAAGGTACTTAAAGGCGATCGAAAATTCAAACAAGCGCTTACCTGTTTGTATTACTTAGCTTCTTTAAAAACGACGTGCTTCTTAAGTTTTTTATCAAATTTCTTTAGTTCTAAACGCTCTGTCTTATTGCGTTTGTTTTTTGATGTCCAATAACACTCTGAACTTTCTGTACTTTTGAGTTTAATGTTTTCTCGTGCACCTTTTGCCATAATAGCCTCTCATTACAAGTTTGAAAGGCGTATTCTATGCTATTTTTCCATATATACTCAAATAAATTCAAAACTTGGACTGTGCCTACGTCGGGAAGCCACCCATTTTGCGCCCGCCTGAATCGCTAAACTTTTTAAGTTTAGCTACTTCAGCACCGGCTTCGCTCGGGAGCAAACTGAGGGTGCCTTCTTGGCAAAGTCCAAGTTTTGAATTTATTTGAGTATACTCGACTTTGTACATTTTTTTGGCCGATTTTCACAATCTTTTGACTTTGAGTGGGTTAAAAATTTTGCTCATGGTTTTTTAAGCCACTTTGCAAAATTTTTAACCCACTCAAAGTCAAAATCTTGCAAAACTCGACTCCAAACATGTACAAAGTCGAGGTATAGAGACAAGAAAAGTTTTCTCCTCAAAGAGAAATAAAAAAGATATAGTAAAAGAAAAAATATAAAAAACCTTTTACAAAAAAAAGCTTTAACGAGTAGATTGAGGATTGAAGACATAACCCCCTTGGAGGAGAGTATGAGGAAAACTTGGTTGATACTATCAGTGGCGATAACACCTCTGATGGCATTTGCTGCGGTTCAAGAAGAATCGTATGTAATGGAAGATTTTGAAGAGTCCGCAGTTGCTGTGGAACAAGAGATGGCGTATGGCGGAGGAAGTAATTCTTCTGACAGTATGGATAAAGAGAAGTCGGATGGAACAGGAAGCTGGGACAACTCAGGAAGTTGTCAAAAACCATGCCCACCAAAATGTCCCCCACCACCATGCCCAAAACCATGTCCACCTAAGTGCCCACCTAAATGTCCACCTAAGTGCCCACCTAAGTGCCCACCACCACCATGCAAACCGCCAGTCTGCTGCCCACCACGCAAAGTGCAGATGGAGCCTTGCTGCTGCTTAATGTATCCAACAGCTGTAGAAGGGATGATCCTAGACGGCTATGATGCTGAAGTATTTGGCGAGTGGTTATTCTTGCAGATTGGACAAGAAGGAACAGAGTATGCTTTAATTAGCACTTCAACGACACCAACTCTAAGCTCTAATTCACAGCTTAATGGTAGCCCACAAAACATGCAGCCTGAGTACCATTCTGGCTTTCGTGTTGGAATTGGCTATGAGATGGGTCATGACAACTGGGAGCTTGCTGCAACATGGGCACGCTTCAACCACAGCCCAACTTTCAAAGCAACAGCTGCAACTGGAGAAGTATTGATTCCTCTATTCTTGAGTCAATATGCTGCACCAACTGCTGTTTCTGCTAATGCTGAGTGGAAGTTTAATTACAACGTCTTTGATGTTATGCTTGGCAGAGATTTTTATGCCGGTAAATATCTTTTCTTGAAACCTCATGCAGGTTTCAGAGCCGCTTGGATTAACCAGCATATGGACGTGACTTATAATACAGTAAGTTACGCAGGAGGATTCCTCCCAGCAACAGCAACATCTGTCGAATCTAAGAACCATAACAAGTTCAAAGGATATGGAATTGATGTAGGTGTTGACGGCAAGTGGATGTTCTGTGAAGGATTTGGTCTTTATGCTAACATGGGAACATCACTTCTCTGGAGTGAGTTCACAACGAACCAATCAGAAGTCAATGCTGATGGAACAGTACGTTCTGCTATTGGGTCTAAAGATCTGAAGTGCACAACTCCAGCTCTTGAAATGGCAGCAGGTCTTGAGTGGGAAAACTACTTCAGCTGCGACAAGTACTACTTATCAATCAGCGCAGGTTGGGAGCAAGATATCTGGTTCCACCAGAATCAGCTTAGCCAAATTGTGTCAGCAGATACGTCAGTGACCAACAACCGTGCGGCAACACGCTTAGTTTCTCAGCCAGGCGATCTTAGCCTCTGGGGATACTCAGTGAAAGTGAAGTTCGGATTCTAACCGACGCTGACACTTCGGTGTCAGCTCTAAAGATATATTGGGATTCTCCTCTGGAGAGTCCCAATTTTTTTTGCCTAGGTTTGATCTTAAAATTTGGGAGTACCTAGCACAGGATCTGTTTTTATAAAGCAGAATAGATCTCTTTTTCGCCTGAGCTCAATAAACTGAGTTAGTGAGAAATTGGGTGGATTTTTGTGATTCCAGTATACGATATGGTGCTCTACTATACTTTGGGACTCTTCTTGCTCTTGCAACCTCACTTCAAACTTCAGCCCACTGAGACCTAATTTCAGATTGAGAAGATCAGGAGCATGTAAGTAAGTATGGGTGGAAAGGGGATTGCCAACCACAACTCGATAAATATGTGTTGAGCAGGCTTTTATGAGCAGTTCATCTGGAGAAATTTCTCTTTCTGAAGCGCATACGATTTTGTCTTGTGCAAGAAAGGAAATTGCATGCAAGAGAGAGAGTGATGGGACTTTTGCAATGAACGTGCCTGTACGAGCCTCTTCTACCCTGATTCCATATCCTTCCGCTCGAAAATCAACTTCGTTATTATATCTGATTTTTCTGCTTTTTGCCGAAGTCCCATAGGGATATAATTCATCAGTTGGAAGCTTTTCGGTTTTTCTAGTCAGCCAGTTGTCAAAGTGAGTTGCTTTTGCCATGAGACATCCTTCAAGAATAAATCGCGCAGAGGCATCTAATTTATCAAAGATATGGCGATATTTACTTGTAAAAGCGAGGTAAGAGACAAAATTTTCTTTTTTTCCAAATCTAGTAGAGGTTTGGTTAGCATGCATTCTAAACCAAACGAGCTTGATTTTGTTCTTTTCTGCCTGAATCTGTGCTGCTACATCCTCAAAGCTATCACACAAAACTAGTTTTAGATTAAAATGTATTTGAATGGTTTGCAGTGAAGCGATATTTATTTGATTGAGCGCACCTCTGTCGTCGTCTTTGGCTTGAAAAATATAGGCGACGTCTTTGTGGGGGTCAAATGGAAGACTTTCTATTGCAGATGTTGGGCAGGTTTTAGCTACAGCGCTCATTTTTTAGCTCCTTTAAATAAAAAAACACTTAAGATGCAACTGCTTATAAAGTTGAGGTAAATCCCGTTTTTTTGGTGCCCATGCTATACACAAATAAACTCAAAAGCTGGACTTTGCCTACGTCGGGCAGCCACTCATTTTGTGCCCGCCTGTATCGCTAAACTTTTTAAGTTTAGCTGCTTCGGCGCCGGCTTCGCCTGGCGCAAACTGAGGGCGCCTCCTTGGCTAAGTCCAGCTTTTGAGTTTATTTGTGTATAAGCCCTTTCATAGAGAGTTTGGATACTCAAAAAAACTTTACGCCTCAACTTTATGACAGTTGCCTTAAGATAATAATCTTATTGTGTTTGTGATTAAAATTCAATTAAAACTATTTTAATGTAAGCGTTCAATAGAAATGTCCGCTTTCCGTTCAATAGAAATGTCCTCTTTTGGTAGTAAAAAAAATACTAACAAGGAGGGATCGGTTGAAGGAGACTATTTCTATGAGTACAAAAGAGTTGGGAAGGCTCGAGGTTCTGTTAAAATTAAAGAATCGCGAACTAAGGCAGATACAAGCTGCTGATATTCTGAATATTAGTGTAAGACAGGTAAGAAGGCTCTTAAAAGCATATAAATGTTCTGGAGCCAAAGCCGTTGTGTCAAAGCAACGCGGTCGACCGAGCAATCGACAACTGCCCTCTGGAATAAAAGAACTGGCTCTGCACCTAATTCGAACCCATTACCCTGATTTTGGTCCTACTTTGGCACAGGAAAAGCTTGTGAAAAATCACGAGCTAAACTTATCTGTGAGCTCCGTGCGTCGTTTGATGCTTCACTCAGAATTGTGGCAGGGTAAAACGAGAAAGCAAAAACGAGTGTTTCAGCTAAGAGAGCGTAGGAGCAAGGAAGGTGAGTTAGAACAAGTCGATGGATCACCCCATGCTTGGTTTGAAGAGAGAGGCCCCAAATGTTCTCTGCTTCATTGCATCGATGATGCTACAGGAAAAATTAAACCGACATTCCTAGACTCTTTGAAGCGCTTTTTCGAATTAACAATTCGTTAAACTTATAGTAGGCGCTACATTGATCTGGGGAAGTTCGGTCAACTCTAATAACAAAAAACGAGCTTGGATCGAAAAATTTACCAACTTTTGGTCATGTGAATTGCGTTTGATGAAGCTCGATATTGTTTATAACGCAAACAAAATCAATGGGTTGTTAATTCAAAGAAATGCTTCGAAGGGTCTAGGAATGTCGGTATCAAGATGGAGTTGTCGACATTTTATACAAAAATCAGCAACTACTCTATCGAGTTTATAGTCAACAGGAGAAACAACATGAAGTGGCTGACTCAAAAATACTGAATAAGCTCATAGACAACTTGATCGAAAATAACTCATCTGAAGCAAAAGTTCGAAAGCCTCCTTTAAATCATCCGTGGAGACGACGCCAAAAAGTGTCATTAACTTGCTGAAAAGCCCATTTCTACATCCCGCTCGCTCGTCGTCCCGCGCTGCGTGGGGCGCAGGCGCGAGTCTGCGCGGGTGTTTGTTTGGCTTTAAGGCCTTTGTGTTACAACGGTTTAGCTTGTGGTCAACACTAATATTGGCTGGCACAGGGTTCGCGAAGACTCGCGCCTGCGCCCCACGCAGCGCGGGACGACGAGCGAGCGAACCAAAATGCCTTAAAAAGGCAGGACTATTCCGGGACGGCGGCCGTGCTCCCCCCATGGGGGGAGCTATGTTTCTTTTGCTTAACCGAAACTCTTTCCACCTATGAACCATCCACTAAACCCTATTGGATTATTCACTTGGTGAATTGCTTCCCCTGTGTTAAAATAGACTTGTTACGAAATGAAGAACTTAAATTTTTTTAACAATAAAACCGGACATTTCTAAAGAACGGAAATACCGGACATTTCTATTGAACGCTAACATTAAAACTATTTTAAATAGGAATGCGTGTTTTTGGCTCGAGGGTATAGGAATCGCCTTGACCGGACTTTCTATAGAGCTGAAACCCAAGGCCTGCAATCATCGCCGCATTGTCAAGACTCAAACCTCGCTCTGGCCAAAAGAGGGGAACCTCTTGAATTTTTTGGTTAAAAAGTCTTCTTAGGTACTGATTGTTTGTGACGCCACCGCCACAATAGATCGCTTTAGCACCAAATTCCCTTGTAGCATCGACAGTTTTTGAGACAACGGCTCTAAAAGCTGCCTCTTGAAAAGCTGCGGCAAGGTCGGCTTTTTCCTCTTCTTTAATTAAAGAGGCGCTCTTGCGATCGCCATTTTGCCCTTTAATCGCATAGAGAAGATTCGTCTTTAGGCCGCTAAAGGAAAAATCCCACGGTCGACCTTTCACAACGCCGCTCTTAAAGACAAATCGGGTTGGGTCACCGCGCTCTGCCAGTTTTTCAATTTCAGGACCACCAGGATACGGAAGGTCGAGAAGTGTTGCAACTTTGTCAAATGCTTCACCGATCGCATCATCGACTGTCCCCCCAATTCTTTCATAGACGCCAAAGCTCTCCATTTTCACTAAAAACGTATGTCCTCCAGAAAGGACAAGGCCGAGTGACGGGAAAATTGCTTCTTCTTGATCCATCATCGCAGCGTAGAGGTGGGCTGCAACGTGGTTGACCCCAACAAAGGGGCAGTCCCAGGCAAAGGAAAGGGCTTTTGCCGCATTAAGGCCGACTAGGATCGCGCCGATAAGGCCCGGGCCATAGGCTGCAGCAACAAGGTCAATATCTGTGGATTCTAGATTTGCTTTAGACAAAGCTTTTTCGATAACGGGAAGAATGAGCTCGAGGTGGCGTCGCGCAGCAAGTTCGGGAAAGACGCCACCGTAGATGGCATGTAGATCGATTTGGGATGTGACGACATTTGAGAGGATCTTTTTCCCATCTTGGACAATCGACGCTGCTGTCTCGTCACAAGTTGTCTCAATACCGAGCGTAATCATAACTTTTTCATCAGATCGATCAGCTCTTTTTCTAATTGAGCTAAGTTGCTTCTTAATTTTTCCACGACGTGAGGCGGCGCTCTTTCAATAAACGCCTGATTGCCAAGCTGAGCACGCATCTGGTTCTGTTGCTCAATGAGACGCTCTTGCTCTTTGACCAGTCGGATCTGTTCTTTTTGTCGCAATTCTTCAGGTAAAGGGATGATTAGTTTAATCGAACCGACAAGAGCTCCGGCTGAGAAGGGAAGTTCTGGCTCCTGTTCTAGTGTCTGAAGCTGTTTAATCGGTAACAGAGCAAGAAGAATGGATTGATCTTCGACCACTTGGCCTAAATCTTTTCCTACAACCAGCAGATCAGTTGCAATATTAGGAGGTAGCTGCATCTCTGCGCGGATGTTGCGGACTGCATGAACAAGCGAGTGAATATTAGCAAAACGGTCTTCTGCCTCCAGATTTATTTCCATAAATTGCGTTGGATATGGGGCGACACAACACGCTTGTGCTTGAAGAGCAGTTAGACTCTCCTGAACATACGGATCAACAGATGCCACCTCGTGGATCATTCCCTTTAATAGGGAAAAGAGCTCTTCTGTAATAAAGGGAGCCATCGGATGAATCAAGCGAATGGCATTGCAGAGCAGAATAAAGAGTAGGTTTTGTTTATTTTCTTTCTCTTCTTGGGTGCCTCGTTTTCCAAACAAAATTGGCTTGCACACTTCTAAATAATAGGCGCACAGCTCTTTCCAGAAAAAATCATAGGCAAGCGTTGCCGCTTTGTCAAAGGCGTACTCTTCTAGGTGCGCTGTGACTCCCTTAATCGCACGCCCTAGCATCGATAAGATCCAACGATCCTCTACCTTCAATAGCTCGTGATGGATGCCAAAATGAGAAAGGCTAGAAAGATTCATAAAGATAAATCGGGCGCCGTTCCAGAGTTTATTAGTAAAATTTTTAAATTCTTCGAATTTGCGCCGATCTAAGTCAATTTGAGCGGCACTCGTTGCGCTCGATGTGATGGCCATACGCACGGCATCTGTTCCATACAAATCGATCATCTCCAGAGGATCAATAATGTTACCTTTGGACTTGGACATCTTTTCCCATTTAAAATGGATCGCGTTGGGCAGAGGCAAGCCTAGATCGTAGTCAAGACGCTCTTGTCCCGTGACATAGGTAATGGCCCCATTTTCTAGATAGCGCCAATACGATTTTCCATAAATCAGCCCGTGTAAATACGTCTCTTTAAACGGCAACTCATCCATGACACACTCACAAACAAGCGTCATTCTAGCTACCCAGAAAAAGAGAATGTCGTGACCCGTGATGAGTGTGGCATTTGGATAAAACTTTTTCAAATCTACTGTCTTGTCTGGCCAGCCAAGCGTGCTGCACGGCCAGAGGGCCGAGGAGAACCAGGTGTCTAGAACATCTTCTTCCTGCTCCCACATTTCAGGCTCCTGTGCAACTTCTGGAGGAACTCCTTCTTCTGCATAGCAGATAAAGTGGTCGCGGTTGCGTTTGTCGTACCAAACTGGAATACGGTGCCCCCACCAGAGCTGACGCGAAATGCACCAGTCACGTAGGTTTTCGATCCAGTGAAAATAGGTAGATTCCCACTGCTCTGGGATCAGTTTCAGACGTTTGTCGCGGACGGCTCCAATTAGGTGTTCTTTAAAATCGCGGACGTTTACAAACCACTGTTTTGACAGGTGCGGCTCGATGACAGCCTTTGAGCGATAAGAGATGGCAACGCGGTGCGGGTGCGGCTCTTGTTTCACTAAGAATCCAAGTCGGTTTAACTCTTTTGAGATGGCTGTGCGCGCCTCTGACATCAGTAATCCTGCATAGGCGCCACCGTTTTCATTGATCCTGCCATCTTTTGTCATGATATTAATCATCGGCAAATTGTGACGCAGAGCGACTTGATAGTCATTTGGGTCGTGAGCTGGTGTGACTTTTACAGCACCTGTTCCAAAATCTGGATCGACATAGTTGTCGGCAATAATGGGGACAAGGCGTCCTGTGATGGGGAGAGACACCTGTTTCCCAATTAAATCCTGGTAGCGAAAATCTTTAGGGGAGACCATGACGGCCGTGTCGCCAAGCATCGTCTCTGGGCGCGTTGTGGCAATCACAATCTCTTTGGGCTCACCCTCAATCGGATAACGAATATGGTAAAGTGCTCCGTCTTGTTCTTCATACTCAAGCTCATCATCGGCAAGAGCTGTTTGCGTCACAGGGTCCCAGTTGACCAGATAGTCACCGCGATAGACCAGCCCCTTGTCGAGTAATATTTTAAATAGAGTGCGGACAGCGCGATTGCGCACAGGATCCATCGTAAAGGCAAGGCGCGAAAAGTCTGCCGAACAGCCAAGACGTTTGATCTGGTCAAGAATGACTTTTTCGCTCTTCTCTTTCCAGTCAAAGACATGCCCTAGAAACTCTTCTCGACTCCACTCGGTGCGGCGCTTTCCATATTGTGCGATTAAATTGCGCTCGACAACCGTTTGTGTGGCAATGCCGGCATGGTCAGTTCCAGGGATCCAGAGTGTCTCGAATCCCGACATCCGCTTGTAGCGTACAAGAATATCCTGCAAGGTGTTGACAAGGGCATGGCCCATGTGCAGAACGCCTGTGACGTTTGGCGGCGGCATGACAAGAGAGTAGGAGGGCTTAGAAGAGTTGCTGTCTGCTCGAAAAAAGCCGCCCTCTTCCCAGAGTGCTGAGATCTTCGTTTCAATATCTTTTGGTTCGTAGAATTTTGGTAGTTCTGCCATAGTCCAATGACTCTACCAAAAATTATAATTTCTAGACAGGAAAAGTCGTAGGGGGTGTTAACTCGACTTTGTACATTTTTTGGGCCGATTTTCACAATCTTTTGACTTTGAGTGGGTTAAAAATTTTGCTCATGGCTTTTTAAGCCACTTTGTAAAATTTTTAACCCACTCAAAGTCAAAATCTTGCAAAACTCGACTCCAAACATGTACAAAGTCGAGTGTTAATAGATTTTTTAGTGATTTTGTTTTTATGAATTGTGATAAGATTAGATAAAATTATAGAGGATTAAAAGTGCCAATATTAGAGACTCAGGTCGCGAGTTTTACTGGAGAGTGGCTTTATAGTGATTTTTCTACTCATTGCTCTGACGGTGGATATGACAAAGATACTAAACTAAATTGCCTTGTCCGCCTACCCTTGCTTGGAATCATGGGTGGGGTGATCCGTATTTCTCTTGGTATTATCCACACATTAGGCCATCTCGTTGTGGCTCTATTCACCATGGACAAGGGGCACCTTTACCATGCGGCAAAGGGGGGGGGGTGAAATTCTGCGTGGAGTGATTGAAACAATTCCATTTGTTGGTCGAATATTTGCTTGGGTCTATGATCCAATCTGGCCTATTCCTTATGAACATGGAAAATATTCCTATTGGATTATTAAAATTGTTAATCCAACCCGACTTGACGGTCTAGACAACCTAGTAGCACACCATCAATACCTTCAAAGCCAAAAATGTTTGACCTCGGATCTTAACCAAAAAAATGGGTTTATTAGCCAGCACGGCCTTGGAGCGGGACCTAGCTTCTATGGAAACTATGTAGATCCCTCTTTTGATCTCAATGCTTAGTAAATTTTACAAAAAGCTCTTCTGTGCGGCCTTTTTCACCCGCACACGTATAAAAAAGCAGCACCTGTCGTTGCAGCTGCACTCTTTCCCAATAAAAGGCTTTCTTTTTCCACGCCTCTAAATCAATTTTTCCGAGTAAATAATAGCTCAAGAGGGCCGGGATCTGCGGATAAGAGAGATGCGAAATTGTTGCCAGATGCTTTTTTGCGGCACCTATGCCTTGTGTTGCAGCCAAAAAACAGCCGTAAAGAGGAAAAAATGGGTCATTTTCTCTCTGTAACTCTTCCCCATGTTCTTGTAACAAGCCTCCCGCCACCTCTTTTTTTCCCCGCATCAAAGCTGAGATAACACGCAGATCATCATACGTCTTTGGCAGATGCGCTGGAACAACTCTTCCTTCCATCACTTCCCGCTCCAATCTATAGCGCACACAAGAATCCGTCTCAAAGTCTAAAAATTCCGGCAGCCTATCCAAATCTAGCGTCTCAATTTTACCATACAGCTCCTGCAGTGCTGGAAAGAGCAGCGGATCTGCCTTAAGCTCGAGCAGTGCAAAAAGAAGAGCCGGGTCTTCACTCTTTTCATACACTCTCCAAGAGCTTCCGGTGTTCCGGGTTTTTCAGAGCCTCTTGTCTATGAGAGAGGGCAATGAGTGCAAAATTGTAGGCAGCCCTCCTGTCGGAGTAGGCCGCTTCATGCAGGCGAAAAAGAAGCTGCTTTTCTAACAGGTGCACAAGGGGATGTTTTTTGTATTTACAGAGTGCAAATTCCAGGGCTTTGGCCTCTTCTTCAACCTCTTTTTCTGCCTTGTAAATGAGAGACTTGCCAAGGTATTCTAGTGGAGCGCTAGAGGTTGTACGCAATGCGCTAAACTCATCAAAAGCGGCATTTAAAAGCTCTGAGCGCTTTTCTTCGATCCCTTGCTCTAAAAGTGTTATCCCCGCTCTAAAGAGCGCCTCTCTACCTTCGCTTCTGCCCAAAAAGGAGGCGCCGATTCTGCGGTAGGAGGAAAGAGCTGCTGTATAATCTTTTTTGGCAAAGAAGGCGTCGGGGATGGCAAGGCAATTGACCATCGCATTCTGGCTGCTAGCAAAGAGGTGAATTGTTCCAAGAGTAAAGTCGGCATCGCGATAGAGGAGTCCGATTTTACCGTGCGCCATCGGCTTGTAACTGACATAATGGAGTTTGAGTTCTTCATTAATGTAGAGTTTCAGGCTATTTTCACTCCTTTCAATACAGATCAAATTTGATTTGTGAGAGGGGAGAAAGAGGTCTGGCTCTTGCATCAGCTCAATTTGGCCAAAAAAGAGTGTGGTGCCCTTTTCATGTTCAGATCCTATAAAAAAGCAGTAGCCTTCATCGACTGTTGTGCTGCTTTCAGGGACACTGATGAGTAGGCCGATTCCGCTGCTCTCTTGGCCGAGCGTCACCTCTACTTGAAGTTTCAAATTCCCAGAGAAGGAGGCTTTTGAGAGCATGAGAGTCACCCACTCGGAAAAGTCGGGGCTGCGGGTGATGGCAATATGCTTTGCAAGTAAGATGTTTTCTTGGAATTCCCAGTCGTTTTTATTATCGACGAGGAGTTCTGCGACGTTGCGCCACTCTGGTCTTCCTGAACTGTATTTTTCAAGATCGACAAGTAACACCTCTACGCTTTGGTAGCGGTTGGATTCTTCTGTTGAAAGACATTTTTTTGCAATTTCCGAGAGCGGTTTGGGGATGTCGCGGTAGGGGGAAACCTCTTCTGGATCGATCAGAGTCTCATGGGGGATCCGCTTGCGAAAGAGCTTGAGATCTGGACGTTGAAAGGGGAGCTGCAAGGTTAAAATCTGGTAGAGAATAACTCCTAAAGAGTAGATGTCAGTTACTTTTGTGTCGACTTTTCCAAGAGCATGTTCTGGTGACATGTAGGAGAGAGTTCCGACAACTTTGCCAGGGCGCGTTACATTTGTCGACTCTGTAGAAGGAATTTCCTCTGACAGCTCTTCTGGAGCCTTAATTGATTTGGCAAGGCCCCAATCTAGGAGAAAGAGTTCTCCATATTTTCCAATAATAATATTATCGGGCTTTAGGTCGCGGTGTAAAAAGCCCTTGGAATGGGTATAGGCTATTGCTTGACAGATCTGTACGAAAATACGGACAAGAGCTGGAATGGAGCCTCCAATAGGATGAAGGGGGCTGCCCTGTTTTTCTTGGGAGAGCGTTGTTTTAAAAATCTCTTTGAGTGTCTCCCCTTCGACAAAGGGCATTGTATAATAAATCTCTTCTTTTTCCTTGTGAATCGCGTAGATCGGGATGATGACGGGGTGGGTGAGTTGTGCTGCGATCTTGGCCTCTTTAAGAAAGCGATCTTGCATCGTTTTAAACTGTAAAAGGTCTTTGCGGATTTTTTTCAGGGCAACTGTACGATCACATAGGGTGTCATAGGCGAGAAAAACCTCTCCCATGCCCCCTTTGCCGATAAGCTTAAGAAGTTGGTACTCTCCAAACTGTTCTGATTTTTTCATGCTATAAAATCCACCTACTACAAAAAAAGCTTCTTTGATACGATGATTTGCATGCAACGAAAAAAGGTGATTTTAACAGGAGATCGACCAACTGGCCCCCTTCATTTGGGCCATTATGTCGGTTCTTTGCTCGCACGTGTGGAACTCCAAAGTAGCTGTGAGCAGTTTGTGATGATCGCAGACGCTCAAGCCTTGACCGATCACGCAGATCGCCCAGAAGTTGTGAGAGAAAATGTCATGCAGCTCATGCTTGACTACTTAAGCGTCGGGATTGATCCACATCTGACAACAATTTTTATTCAGTCTCAGATTCCACAGCTTCCTGAACTCACTCTCTATTACTTGAATTTGGTAACGTGGAATCGGCTGAAACACAATCCAACAGTGAAACAAGAGATTCTACAAAAGGGGTACGGGGAGAGTGTGCCGGCGGGCTTTATGGTCTACCCAGTGAGTCAGGCGGCCGATATTACAGCCTTTAGAGCAGACCTTGTCCCAGTAGGGGCAGATCAACTCCCCATGATTGAACAGACTAATGAGATTGTGCGAAACTTCAATCGCATCTATCGCACCGATGTTCTCCTTGAGGTCCAGGCTCTTGTTCCCAAGCATGGTAGACTTCCGGGGGTTGATGGCAAGGCAAAGATGAGTAAGTCTCTTGGGAATTGCATCTATTTGTCTGACTCAGAAGAGGTTGTCGCAAAAAAAGTCAAAAGTATGTACACAGATCCGAACCATCTACGTGTTGAAGATCCAGGCAAGGTTGAGGGGAATCCGGTCTTTGAGTATCTCGACGCCTTTGATCCCGATCGAGAAGGACTTGATCGCATGCGCGAACATTATAAGCGTGGGGGCCTTGGTGACTCTATCGTAAAAAAACGGCTTCACTCCGTTTTAGAAGAGCTCCTTGTTCCTATTCGGTTAAAGCGTAAAGAGCTTGAAAAAGATCTGCCGAGACTACTCTTAATTCTGAAAGAGGGGTGCCAGAGGGCAGAGGTGAGATCTTCAGAGACGCTTGTACGGGTAAAACAGGCAATGCATCTCAACTATTTCGAGCCATGAAAAAAATCCTTCTTATCTTGCTGTTTGTAACAGCGCTTTCGCTATTTGCAAGAAAAAAAACAGATGGATTTACTGTAGAGAGGATCCTCTCTTCTCATACCTTTCATAAAGAGTGGGAGACAGCTATATCTACAGCTGAAGAAAAAACTGCGCTTGAGGCTCTGAATCAGCCTTTTTTTTATTTGGGTAAAGGTGCCCAATGTTATGCTTTTGCCTCGAAAGATGGAAAGTATGTGATCAAATGCTTTCGTCACGATCATATGCGCCTGCCTCTACATCTCTGTTTTTTACCACAATCCTGGACGAAACAGAGAGAAGAACGGGGAGCACAGAAGCTTTTAAAAGATTTTTCTAGCTACAAACTGGCTTTTGAAGAGCTGCGGGAAGAGACAGCACTTCTATATCTTCATTTAAACAAGACAGATCATCTCAAACAAGAGTTGACCCTTGTAGATAAAATTGGTATTGCCCACACCTTGTCTCTTGATGGTTTAGAGTTTGTCTTACAAAAACGAGCAGATCTTCTTTATGAACAGATTGAAGCATGGGTTAAATGTGGAAACGTAGATTCTGTAAAAGGAGCGATTGATACTCTTATTATGCAGATCAATACCCGATTGACTAAGGGGATTTCCGATAAAGATCCAAATATCAAGACCAATTTTGGGATCATCGAGGGGAAAGTTGTCCAGATCGATATTGGCAGATTTAGAAAAGGGTATATCCCAGGCGATGGTCCTGAGCGGATTCTTTTCCCCTTACAATATCTTTTAGATCAAGAGAATAAAGAGCTTGGGAATTATTTACGGCAGGAGATTCTCTAGTGTTTCTCATAGTTCGCGCTCTTCTTTTCGTTCTGGGATTTTTTTTATGTAACTTTCTGTGCCACAAAGCAACTGACGGCTTTAGCGTGATGCGCATTCAGTCTGAAATGGGGGCTGTTGTTTCTATAGATGTGGAAGAAGAGAAAAAAATTGATGCGCTTTTAGAACAGAAATTTTTTTATTACGGGAAAGGATCAGAAGCGTATGTCTTTGAATCAGAAGATAAGAAATTTGTATTAAAGTTTTTTAAACAAAAGGCAAACCCTTTTGCAGAGAGACGGGGATCAGAGAAGAGTTATCGGCTCGCGGCAGCAGAACTTGTGGAAGAGACAGGGCTTGTTGCCACTCACTTAGATCGGACAGATTCTTTACACAATAGCCTCTGCCTTGTCGACAAATTAAATATCGCTCATCTTTTGGATCCAAATGCGTTTCAATTTGTTGTGCAGAAAAAAGCAGAGCCTGTTCTGCACACTCTAGAAAAATTGATCTGTAAAGGGGATGTAGAGGGTACAAAAGAAAAAATGACACAAATTCTCCACCTTTTTTCTACATATAGGTCTAAGGGTATTTGCGAAAAAGATGGAAACATTAGTCGTAATTTTGGGTTTTACGAAGGTGAGGCGATTCAAATCGATTTAGGAGGATTTCAGAAGGCTTCTGCTCCTTCGAGGCTTAAGGCTGGAGAATTTTTAAGATGGCTAGAGCCGCATCCTGAACTTACAGCCCACTTTAAACAAGAGTGTGAAAAAAACGATGTTACGTGCTATTAGACTTCTTTCAAAGTTCCATTTGTTTATTAAAATTGCCTTTTTTGGAATCTGCGGTACCAAATTTTTCGAACATGTGTTCACACATGCTCGAAAAATTTGGCGCCACATCTCCACAAAAAACATCAATTTTTCTAAACACAGCGAATTTCGAAAGCAGTCTATTAAACTCTTTCTGATTTGTGCAGTTTCACTCTTTGCTCTGAGTAAGACAGGTGGTTTTACGATTCATTCCATCACTGCGCGCGAAGACAACAAAACATGGCCTATTTCTTTACCGAGCAACCAAGCGCACCAAGCGCTTCAGCAAGCTTACTTTTACCATCAATCTTCTGGTAAATGGCATTTTTTTATCAGTTCTGACGGTAACTATCTCTTAAAGTTTTTTAACCAGAGCCGATTTTCTCCTTATAGTGGAGAAGGAAAAATGAAATGCCAAGAAAAACGGTATCGAGATTTTACAAGCTGTACGCTCGCAGCCTCTAATTTAAAAGAGGAGACCTCTCTTATCTGTGCGCATTTAAATACTTCTACGGATCTTCCAACAACACTCTCACTTATTGACGCCTCTCATATCGAGCACCCGATTAATCCCAATGAATTTCAGTTTATTTTGCAGAAAAGAGGCACGTCTGCCTACCAGAAAATTAAAGAGGGAGATATTGTACAAGCAAAAGAATCGATTGCACAACTGCTCTTTCTCCTCTCAAGCTGTTGTCAAAAGGGCTGTTATAATCGCGATGTTGAAGTGATAAAGCATTGCGAATTTATTGAAGGTCGGCCTTTTTTATCAGAAATTGGGAAGCTTGGAAGAGATAAACGCCTTCTAGATCCTAAGATTCAAAAAGAGCACCTTGAGCAAATAGTAGCTCCTTTTTATGACTACTTACTGAAGGGAAACAAGGAACTTGCCGATTATTTACACTCGACTTTGTAGCTTTTTGGGACCGCCTGCCTCGTCTATTTGCTCTTGGCCATTTGGCCTATGGCCAAACTCGCTGATTTATTTTCTAAGGAAGGGTTTTTTAACCCCTTCCTTAGAAAATAAACAGCACCAAGAACAAACATCTCGAGGCCTCCGGTCCCAAAAAGCTACAAAGTCGAGTTACAGGAAATTTTAATGTGAACCAAACTTTATTCACGAAACTTTTAATTCTCATCGTCTCTCTTTTTTTTCTACAGCAATGGGTAGTTGAAAAGAGCCACGGCTTTACCCTATTAAGCATAAAACCAGATGTTGCTTATAACCTTGAGTGGGAAATAGATCCATTGCCTCACGAAGAGATGAGACAAGTGGAGTCGATCCTATCGCAGAAATTTCATTACTTGACAAGAGGCGGACAAGCCTACGTCTTTGTCTCAGAAGATGGGGAGTATGTCATCAAATTTTTCAAACAGCGCATCCATCTTTTGGGGAAATATTTCTTCTCTCACAAGAGAATTGATAAATTACATGCCAAGAGCCACAGAGATCGGATGAGTTATAAACTCGCCTTTGAAGCTTTACGTGACAGGACGGCTCTCATTTATTTCCACGCAAATCAAACAGCTAACTTGGAAACCAATTTTGTTTTGGTGGACAAGGTTCCTATAGAACACCAGATGGATCTGAACCAGTATGCTTTTTGTCTACAAAAACGAGTTGTTCCCTCATGTGAGTATTTAACGCGCTTGATTCAGGAAGGAGAGTTGGATAAGGCAAAAGAGGCCGTTACAGAGATTATAGCCCTCTCTAAAGACCATTTAGAAAAAGGGATTGTTGATGGAGATTCTAGAGTCCTTTACAATATTGGCTTTATCAACGACAAGGCTATTCTTTTGGATGCGGGGCAGCTCAAACGGGTAAACAAAGATCAGTATGCACATTTACACCAAGTAAAAATTAAAGAGCTTATGAGGCCTTTAACTCTCTTTTTTGAAAAAAACTCTCCAGAGCTTGCGACATATGTAAAAGAGCAGGTCGATGCGCTATAAATTTGTTTTATTTATTTTGATAAGCATTGCTCTTGCCCGTTTTTGTCACTACACAACAGATGGCTTCACCATGGAGAAGGTGCGCTCCAACACCTTTGTTTCAGAAAATTCAGAAAGTCCCCCTTTTGATCAAGAACTTGTGAGGGAGAAGTTTTATTATCTGGCGCGTGGTAAAGAGAGTTTTGCCTTTGTCTCTCAAGATGGGAAGCGGGTCCTTAAGCTTTTTAACAACCGCCTGCAGCGCAAACGCTCTTTTTATCGTTATTTCCCCTTTTTCTCAGATCAGGTTAGGGAATTGGAGAAAAAATTGGAAAAAAAACGGTTGAGCTATGAGCTTGCAGACAAGTTACTGCATAACGAAACGGCCCTTATCTACACTCATCTCTATCCGACAAACCATTTGAAGAGCGAGGTTACTCTGGTTGACAAACTAGGAATTGAGCATCGATTGAATCTCGATGAGACGGGCTTTGTTGTGCAAAAAAAAGCAGAGCTGATCTACCCGGCGCTTCTAGAGTGCAGAAAAAGAGGGGAGGGGAGGGAGGTTATCTTTCAACTTGTCACTCTACTTGCTCTGCGTCATAAAAAGGGAATTGCGGATAATGATCCACTGCTCCGGACAAATTGCGGCTTTATCGATGGAACGCCTGTCCTTCTTGACCTTGGTCCCTTTTCTCAAGATGCGCGTTGCCAGAATCCAGGCTACTACATTCCAGAAATTTTAAGAATTACAGAAAGTCTCAAAACATGGCTGCAGATTCATTATCCAGAACGGCTTCCCGACCTTGAGGAGGCGCTCTCTGAAATTGCTTTATAAGATACTCCTAAGCTGCGTTGCCTATATTGGAACAAAAGAGCTGGTTGATTGTGCAACCGACGGCTTTTCCCTTTCTAAGATCCAGAAGCCCGTAACTTGGGATCAGACGCTTCTTGCAGATCCACCTGGTGTAGAAGTGGCACATATTCTTGATCAACCATTCCATTATTTGGCATCTGGCCATGAATGTTTTGCTTTTGCCTCTGAAGATGGGCGCTTTATTTTAAAATTTTTCAAATTACAGCCCTTACGCTTCACCTACTTTCGTGACGCGCTTAAGTCAGGTGAAGAGCTTCCATTTTTCCAGAAGCTTATTACTGCCCATAAAGACCGGCTACAGCGCACTTTTTCAAGCTGTAAAATTGCTTATGATTTGCTGAAAGAGGAGACAGGGCTTCTCTATTTTCATCACAATCCGATCGACTCTTTTTGCAAATTGGTAACAATTACCGACCCATCAGGTATTGCCCATAGGATCAATCTAAATACGACTCCTTTTATTCTCCAAAAACGAGCGGAACTTGCCTACCCTTATCTTCTTTCCTCTGATCAAAAAAGAGGGGAGGAGTTGATCGATTCCCTTTTTGCGCTGATTGAGGCGCGTAGAGAAAAAGGAATTATGGATCGAGACCCTGCGATTTATAAGAACTTTGGATATGATGGAGAGAGGCTGATAGAGATTGATGTGGGTTCTTTTTCCATTAACGAGACGGATTTTACAGAAACGCTTAAATTAGAGATGGATGAGTTTTATAATTTTCTCAAAAACAATCGCCCTGAACTTGCCCTTTATCTGAAAGAGAAAATTTTTTTGACAAATTCTTCTTTTGTCAAGTAGGATGCTCCTAAAAGAGGATGCATTATGTCCAAACGTTTTTTGCCCAGATCCATGTGGTCTTTTCCCCGATTTCCCTTCTCAATTTTTGATACAAGTGAAGAAGAGGGTTGGTTGCAGGAATTTTCTGATCTTTCTGGACTTTCTGTCGCAGAGGATGCCGATCACATTTACGTAGAAGCGGCAGTACCAGGGGTCTCAGAAGAGGAGATTGAGATGACCTTTGATAATGGAGTTCTTTGGATTAAAGCAGAACGCAAAGAAGAGGGGACCTCTTCCAAAAAGTTCTATCGAAAAGCGATCAACAGCTTTTCATACCGTGTAGCCCTTCCGGGTGACGTAGATCCTGTGCGGCAGCCAGAGGCACTCTTTAAGAATGGAATCCTTAAAATCACATTTTATAAAATCAAGCAGAGCCAGCCGAAAAAGATCCCTATCAAAAGAGGATAATTTTAGGAGCACTAGGAGACAAGAAGGAGTGCTGGATTTTCAAGAAGCGTCTTGATTCTGTTCAGGAATTTGGCCGCATCTGCTCCGTCAATCACACGATGGTCTGCAGATAGGGTAAGTCCCATGACTTTTCCGGGAACAACAAGACCGCCTTTTACAACCGGCACATCTTCTATTCCGGAGACCGCTAAAATAGCAGCTTGAGGTGGGTTAATGATCGCAACAAAATTTGTCACCCCAAACATCCCGAGATTTGAGATGGTGAAGGATCCTCCAACATACTCCTCTTGAGTCAGCTTGCCGGCTCTTGCTTTATCGGCAAGATTGCGAATCTCAACAGAGAGTTGACCAACATTTTTATAGTCGGCATGGCGCACAATGGGAGTGATCAGCCCGGATGGAAGGCTGACAGCAATCGCAATATCGATTGTCTTAAAGCGAATGAGTTGAGAGGTGGCCGAATTAAAACCGCTATTCACCTCTGGATGATCTCGAAGCGCCAGAGCTGTTGCTCGCACAATCAGATCGTTGATGGAGATTTTAATACCCGATGCTTTGAGCTGCTCGCGAACAGCTGTCATTGCCTCGGCATTGACTTGTTGGGTCACATAGAAGTGAGGGATAAAACTTTTAGACTCTTGTAGCCTTTTTGCAATGATTTTACGCATGGGGGATAGGCTCTCTTCTTCATAAGACCCAGGAGGAAGGTGGGGTCTTTCTTGTGATCCGAAAACTGCCACACCGGTTTGTTGGCCAAGCGCTAGATCGTGACTTGTAATACGCCCATGGGGTC
>Ga0207126_1044_pt1 | contig 26519 bp, 29 predicted proteins | sample Alteio_BWMinHeat_20_FD_153586 | JGI IMG/M metagenome (GOLD analysis project Ga0207126, IMG submission 153586) | Enriched cells from forest soil in Barre Woods Harvard Forest LTER site, Petersham, Massachusetts, United States -... | ecosystem: Environmental > Terrestrial > Soil > Temperate forest >...
GCGCCCTGATGAAAATGCCTTCTCCGATACTCGTAGGGCAATGGGACATTGCCTGCGCTTGTATTCGTTTTGATGGATTTTTCGAATAATATCCTGCACAGTACTCATAGGACAATTAAGCTCTGCTACAAGAAGCTCTGGTGACTTGCCATCCACTACATATCCTTCTACCAATGGGTCGAGGAGGCTGTATTCAGGAATGGTATCGCTATCTTTCTGATTGGGCCTGAGCTCTGCAGTAGGCGGTCTCTGGAGCACTCTCAGCGGAATCCAGCCAGCAGTCTTTAACAGCCAAAATCCCAGTTCATAGACCTGTCGCTTCAGCAAATCTCCGATTACCGCTATTGCCCCGCAAGAGTCTCCGTAAAGGGTGGAATAGCCCACCGCAAGCTCACTTTTGTTGGATGTATTCAGGACAAGCGCCCCTGTTTTGTTAGAATAGGTCATGAGCAGTATACCACGAAGGCGCGCCTGGATATTTTCTTCCACACAGTGCGCATCAGTGTCATTGAAAAATGGCGCGACGGTATCAAGGTGTGCCTGAAAGACCTTTTCAATAGGAATTTCAATAGTATTAATCCCTAAATTACCAGCACATGCCAAGGCATCTTCTGTACTCTTACTCGAAGTAAAGCGCGACGGCAAAAGCATGCCAATCACGTTATTTTTACCCAGCGCACAGGCAGCTATGGAGGCAACCACCGAGGAATCAACGCCCCCAGAGAGGCCTACGATGGCCTTTGTGAATCCTTGTTTTGTGAAGTAGTCTCGCAGGCCCATCACAAGAGCGTAAAAGAGCTCTGCTGCCGGCTCGAGGGGCACAACTGATGTCGCTTCAGCAGTCTCTGTATCGACAATAAAATGATCGGTCGCAAAACACTGTCCATGATGAAGAAGCTCCCCTTTAGCGGAGTAGACACAGCTTGAGCCATCAAAAATAAGGGCGTCTTGTCCACCTACTTGATTGCAGAGTACTACAGGGCAATGAAGCCTGTTTATAGCAGTTTGTATAATCTCTTTTCGCACTGCAACCTTGCCTACAGAATAAGGAGAGGCCGAAATATTTACCAAAAGGTCAATGGGATTTTTTTCAAAAACACAGAGTGGATCATAAGGATAGCATTGTTGATTGATAATACCATTAAAAGGCCAAATATCTTCGCAAATCGTCACCCCTACGCGTACGCCTCGAAGGGTCCAGATGGTTTCCTGAAATGCAGGCTGAAAAAAACGTCGCTCATCAAAGACATCATAGGTAGGAAGAAGCGCTTTATCCTGAAAGCCCAAGAGGACACCATTATCAATCACAGCAGCGCTATTGGCTAAAGGCTTATCTATACCACTATTTGCCCGCCTAGGCAAGCCCACAATGACAGCGATACCCTGCGCTGCCTTGATGATATCGTCAAGGGCGGAGCGTACAGTATCGATAAAGCCGGCATGTAAGACAAGATCTTCCGGTGGATAGCCACAAATAGCCATTTCTGGAAAAATAACAAGATCGGCCTTTTCTTCTCGAGCACGCTCTATCTCGGATACAATCTTTTTCGTGTTCTCACGACACGCCCCAATCGTAGGGTTTAACTGACTCACACAAATACGCATGCCCTCTAATGATACGCCGATGAGGCATTATTGAATAGTGTGTTATCTGCTCTCACCCTTCTAAGAATTCTCTTTCCTCTTCTTGCTGGCGTCTTTGATGCTCTGTTAAACCACGCTCTATTTGGGAGCGTTGTTCTGGAGATAGTTGTGGTGAAGCTTGACCCTCGCGCTCTTCGGCACGCTGCCTGCTTGCTGTTCTTCCAGTTTCGAGTGCTCTGACCTGCTCGTCAGTAAGTGGACCGCGCCTTTGTACTTGAGCTGCCGCCTCTTCTATGCCCCTGAGCCTTACTTGCTCCTGCGGTAGCGCCTCAGGAGCCACAGGTGCCTCTGGTAGCGCTGTAATTCCTTCTTCCTCACCTTCTTCGCCCATAGCCGCCCGCCTTTCAGCCATTTCATCACGTACGCCTACATACTCATTGATGGGTCTCGTAAAATCTATTCGATCTAAACGAGCATGTTTCTCTTGCCCATTAGGCATTGTCCAACTACATAGATACTCTCTTGGCTGGCTGCCTCGAGTAACTGTCATAATAATATCTTGGCCTGTATGGCTAACAGGGTCAGTAAAGGAACACATTACCTCTGTGTCTGTCAAGACATGATACAATTCGTTGTTTTCTCTGCTGCTAGGACCAATTCGAGCTTCAATCGCCTGTACAATATCGAGATTTGGAAATTGCACCGGCTCTGCTTGAACCGCTGCTCTTCCCTCTCGTACCAGCTGTGTACGGTACATTATGAGAGAAGCACGGAGGTCTTCCACTTCAAAACCCTCTCTTCCTGCGTCTCTTATTTGCCTAAGCACAAGTCGCTCCGCCTCTTTAGGAGGACAACCGAGTGCTTTTAATTCAGCTAGCTCTCTATGGGCAATACCAATAATTTGCGCAGTTCTACTTTCTGGTGTATCACTAAAATGGGTAACTATAGATGAAGGGTTCACAAGCTGCTGCATTACCATTGAATTATTGTGCCACGTGTCTTGATAATTGAATGGAATGGAAAAATTACTACTCATATTAATTTCCTCAATATATTATTGATTACAAACATTTACCGCTTATAACTTTAATATATATTAAAAGTTTTATTTTGTATACATGTTTTGTAAGTAGTGCAAAAGTGGTGTAAGTGGAGTTGCTAGGTATATGAGCTTTAAGTGCAATTTTCCCTCAGGAAAATTCACGCATGGCGTTAATTCAGAATCTGCTATACTACATGCAGTATGCACATCGTGAAATTTTTACTTGTGACAGGTATTTTACTCCTATGCACGGGCTGTCTGGACAAATACCTTCTGGGCAAGCCCTTGGGCCTGCACCAAAATGCTTGCTTCTATGAGCCATTCCCAGTGGCCTTGCAAGGGATCATCAAAAAAGTACGCGCCGAAGTGCCGCCTGATTCCCCAGAAGACAAGCCTGTGCGCGGCATTTATATCTTGGAGCTTACAAAGCCCATTGACGTCATACCACACAACGATTCAAAAAAATACTGTTATCATTTATGGGAAAAGAACGTTCGTCGCCTGCAAATGTATTTTTCCTCACGGGAAGAGGATGATTGCTACGAGGCATGTAAAGCTAGGGAAGGCAAGCTTGTAGTAGTCTGCGGCTCTCTTACGCACTCCATGTGGGACCAGGAGCCCACACGAGTGGCAATTGAAGTCAAAGGAATCCAAGACGTGACCGTTACGCCGCCTACGAATGCGCCTAATGGTACATGACGCTAGCTCCCAAAATCATCGAGCACAATACTCTCGCGTGCAACGCCGTAATCATCGAGTAGTTTGAGAATGGATTTATTATGAAGGGGCGGGCCGCACACATAATAGAGGTGATCTTCAGGGGATTCCATGTGTTTGAGCACTGCAGTATCAAAGGCACGGAAGAGAAAGTTAGTCTTCACAGGGTCCTTGGCGGGCCAGCCTTGCTCTATATCTTCTGGAAGGGGCTCAGAGAGTACCAAATTATAGCTAAAGTTTAGAAAATCCTTTTGAAGCGCTTCATACTCTGCTTGATAGATGTTTTCGCGAAGTGAGCGGGCACCATACCAGAGAGCCACTTTTCGCTTGGTATGCTCTGTTCTAAAAAGATGCAAAATATGCGCTCGTGCAAAAGATGAGCCAGCCCCGCCAATAAGAAAATAGAGCTCACGATCATCGTTAATCATGTATGACTCACCATATGGACCAGAAACGCGCACCTTATCCCCTGGTTTTAGTGAAAAGGTGTAGGATGAACAAATGCCCCAGGGCACGTTTTCAGCAAGTTTTCCAGCGACAAATGGAGGGGTTGCTATGCGAATATTGAAGAGGAGCCGGCCGCCTTCTGCAGGATGAGAAGCCATAGAATATGCACGAATAACCTCTCCTGAGATATGTGTGTGGTCAATTTCTTGCCCCCACATGCCAAATTTCTCCCAATCTCCCCCAAATTTTTTATCCGTTGTCTCTTTCCAGTCATTCGTATTAGTTTTAAAGGGCGGGACATGTACTTGGACGTAGCCTCCTGCGCGGTAATGAATCTCTTCTCCTGGAGGCAGTTCAATTGCCAACTCTTTAATGAACGTGGCGACATTTTTATTACTGATAACGTCACACACCCACTCCTTCACACCTGCCAGGGCCTCATCAATATGCAGACACAGATCGTGATTCACTTTTGTCTGGCAAGAAAGGCGCCAGCCCTCTTTGAGTTGTTTTCGAGAAAACGTCGACCTATCTGTCTCTAATTCCTCATCAGCACCCTGTACAATCTGTACACGGCATTGTTTACAAGTCGCCTTCCCTCCACAAGGAGAAGGAATAGGAATTCCTTCACCCGTAAGCGCTGCAAGAAGGGTTGTCCCAGCGGGCACCTCTCGTGTCTTAGTTTCGTCTTGATTTATATAAAGTTTGCATACCTGACTTGTGGCAAAGGCTGCCTTTGTCCAAAGGATTGCAAACACGAGGAGGAGTCCTATACCAAGAAATGCTCCTACCGCATACATACTTAGCTGCCAATTAATGTCCATAGCCGTCTATTATACACGTTTTGGAGAAAAAGAAAACGGTTGGAAAAAAGGGACTCAATTCTCCGCTCGCTAAAAATAGCGAAAAACGAGATAATAGAACGAAATCCAAGGAGGGAAAATATGCAAAAACAGGAAACTATACAGCCTCTCAAGCAGGGGCAATTGCAAATTCATAGCCAAAACATACTGCCTATCATCAAAAAGTGGCTCTATTCTGAAAAAGACATTTTTGTTCGAGAGCTTGTCTCGAATGCTTGTGATGCTATTCAAAAAGTTACTATCTTACAAAGCCGAGGTGAAATAACAAACACTGAAGAGAGACGTATTGATATCACCCAAGATGCTCAAGCAAAAACACTCACCTTTTCTGATACTGGCATTGGGATGACGGCAGCAGAAACCGAAAAATACCTCGCACAAATTGCCTTCTCAGGTGCGGAAGAATTTATCAAAGCCTACCAAGCTCAGGACCCATTCATTGGCCATTTTGGCTTGGGTTTTTATTCGGCCTACATGGTTGCAGATCGTGTTCAAGTGAATACCAGAAGCCATCAAGGAGATGAAACAGGAGTTGTTTGGACCTCAGATGGCATTTCAGGTTATGAGATATGCGCCGCTCCAAAAGAAAAGCCCGGCACTGATGTTGTGCTGTATGTAAGCGATGAGAATGAAGAGTATCTTGACGAAAAGCGCCTGAAAGCAATTCTGCAGCGAAATTGTAGCTTTTTGCCCTATCCTATCTACCTCAATGGGCAGCGCATCAATGAGCATGAGCCGTTATGGTTAAAAAATCCCTCTGAGTGTACGAAAGAAGAATACCTTGCCTTTTTTAAAGCGCTCTATCCTTTTGAGGCAGAGCCTCTGTTTTGGGTGCATATTCGTGTAGACTATCCCTTCCAGCTGCGTGGCATTCTCTATTTCCCCTCTCTCAATCGCGAAACCAACATCAAGAAAAACCAAGTAAAGCTCTTTTGCAACCGTGTATTTGTCTCTGATGACTGCAAAGATATCTTGCCTGAATATCTTTCTATCCTTCAAGGTGCTATCGATAGCCCCGACATTCCTCTCAATGTCTCCAGAAGCTATCTTCAAGTGGATAAAAACGTACGGCAGCTTTCTGATCATATTGTTAAAAAAGTAGCTGATGCACTCTGCACATTATATAAACAAGATCGTACGCATTTCTTCGAGTGCTGGAAAGACTGTGAGCTTATTGTAAAGTTTGGCATTTTGCATGATGAAAAATTCTATGCAAAAGTGAAAGAGATTCTTGTGTGGAAAACACTGTCACAAAAGTGGCTTACAACAGAAGAGTATATCGAGATGCATCGCTCTAAAGCAGAAGGAGTAGTCTTTTATACCACCTCGCCACAGGTAAATGACCTCACAAAACTCTATGCAGCGCGGGATATTGAAATAGTAGAAGCTTTGGGCTACTTGGATCATGCTGTTATTAGCTTTCTTGAACGGCAGCTCAAAAATGTACGATTTACTCGTATTGATGCCGCAGAAAATGCCCATATTCTTGATGCCAGCAAAGAAAAAACTATTCTCGATGAAAGTGGCAGAACAGAGGCTGCCAAGATTGCCGATTTTATACGGACCACCTTACAAAAACCTGGGTGTGATACAATAACCATTGATGCAAAAAGCCTCGCATCAGATACTATTCCCGCAGTGCTTATTTTGAGTGAAGAGGGAAGGCGTTTTCGAGAATACCTGCAACATCAAGGTAAAGATGCGCCGTCCTCTTTCCCCATCTCAAGTACTTTTATTGCTAATACCAATTCACCCCTTATTAATGCAATCTATGCACTGCGATTGGAGCAGCCAGAACTTGCAAGCGACCTCGTACAAAAAGTATATGCTCTGACAAGATTGTCTCAGCATGAAATGAGTGCTAGTGAAATAGGTGATTTCACTAAAGAGTGCACTCAGATGTTTGAAAAATTAACATCGTTAATATTAAAAAAATAAATATGATAAAATTTTTTGTTGCTCTATTAGTATTCTTTTCAGCGGCATACGCTGAAGAGCCCTTTGCTGTGTATTTGACATGGCAAAAAGATCCAACGACCACGATGTCGATTCAATGGATCACCGAAATCAATGCAACCTATTCAGGTCTTGAATATAAAGAAGAGGACACAAATGCTTCCTCCAGAGACACTCCAGAGTGGATATTGGCCCCGGAAGAGGTGCTCCATTTGCTTCCTCAGAAAGAGCCCTATATTCTCCATGTGCTTGAGCTTGCGCAGTTGAAGCCCAACACTTCTTATCGATTTCGCTTTACGAACGATACTCAAGAATTTTGCTTTCGCACAATGCCTGAAAATCTCTCAGAGCCTATTCACTTTGTCGTCGGTGGCGATACCTGCCAGCAAGGCATGTCCTCTTTTCGAGAGATGAATGTAATAGCTGCAAAAACAAATCCTTGCTTTGTACTTTTTGGAGGCGATCTTGCCTATGCTGCCCCTCGTAGTGTGCATAAACCCGAAGATGGCAAAGCGTGGCTTGAATGGATACGTGCCTATTTCCAAACAATGCGTACCCCTTCTGGGCACCTTATTCCACTGCTTGTCACCATTGGTAATCACGATGTGAAGGGACATGGTGAGCAGACGCCCAAGGAAGCTCCGTTTTATTATGCACTCTTTCCCATGCCAGGGCTACCTGGCTATAACAGCTTGCAATTCGGCGGCTATCTTACGCTCTTTTTACTTGATTCGAATCACACAAATCCCATTAAAGGGGCACAAACAGAATGGTTAAAAAATGCGCTCCAGAAACATATGACGACGCATCGCCTTGCTATCTATCATATTCCAGCCTATCCTTCTGTTCGTTATTTCGAGATGCATGATAGTGCATCTATCCGAAAACATTGGGTACCGCTTTTTGAAAAATATGGGGTACACCTTGCTTTTGAAAACCATGAACATGCCTATAAACGCACGTTTCCACTGCGCGGTGGGCGCATCGACTCAAATGGTGTAGTCTACGTAGGAGATGGCTCTTGGGGAACAAAGCCCAGAACTCCAAAAAGGCCTAAAGATACCCGTTATTTGGCTACAGCTCTTTCAGTGCGTCAGTTCACAAAAGTTGAGCTCTCGCAAACAAAGCGCGAAATATGGGCCATTACCAGCGAGGGTGAGATTGTGGATCATTATGTGCAAGAGGTAAAATGAGGTAGCGTCATGTGCGAATTTTTCTTCGAAAAATTGCACATGACGCAATACATGACGCAGTATAATCTTTTTATCGACCGTTGCCGTTCTCCTCTCGATCATGGCGCTCTTCATCCACTTCATCGGCATAGAGTTTGCTCTGATCGGGATTTTGATTCATCGTATCATCATCAGACGGCATATCCTGCATAGCCCCATCTGGCTTGTCTGTTGGATTCGTTGTTTGATCTGTTGACGTATCATCATTATCTGCAAGCCTTTGCCGATACCTTTGCCTGCTTTTCTGCTGGAATCGTGGATGCTCTTGCTCCTCTTGTTGTTGCTGCTGCTGTCGCTGTTGTTGCCGCTGCTGCTGCTGTTGCGTTTGGCTACCCATGTCATCTTCTGCATAGGCCCCTACAAAAGGAACAGCCGCCATTACTACTAAATTTAAAAAAAATAATTGCTTTTTCATAAAATGCTCCCTTTTACGTTATTTCTTGTCCTTACCGATCGTTGCCGTTCTCTTCTCGATCATGCCGATCATCATTCTCATCATCGGCATATAGCTTGCTTTGATCAGGATTTTCATTCATAGTGCCATCATCAGGTGATGTATCTTGCATAGCACCATTCGATGTAGTCGCTGGATTTGTTGACGTATCGCCATCATCACCATCTGCAAGCCTTTGCTGCCGCCTTTGCATTCTTTCTTGCTGCAGGCGCTGGCGCTCTTGCTGTAGCCGTTGACGCTCTTGTTGCAGCCTTTGCTGCTCTGTTTGTTGTTGCTGCGTTTGACCACCCATGCTGTCTTCAGCATATGCCCCTACAAACGGAATGGCCACCATTGCCATTACACTTAAAAAAAATAATTGTTTTTTCACGCAATTCTCCTTATTTGTTTTTTTCCCCCTTAGGAATAACATACTCAAGATTTATGAGAAAGAGAAAAATACACAGCTCCTAAAAGAAGACAGATAAGACCAATAAGGAAGGAGATGTGGGTACCAAAGAAAGCAGTGCAGATGCCACCGAGTACAGGAACAAAAGCGCCGCGAATGCCAACGGCTAAAATATTGACAGAAGAGTATTGGGCGCTCGATTCGTTGCCGCAAAGAAGGGGACCTGCCATATTCCAAAGGAGGCGAGAGCCCGCTTGCGCAACTCCATAACAAAAGAACGCGACAAAGGCAAGATGTGGATGCACATTTGCAAAAAGAAGACACAATGGATGCAGGGCAAAACAGATAACGATACGCGATGCTGCTCTTGACACTGACCTCCTCGCAAGATATCTTGCCCAAAACGATGAGGCAACAATAAAACCACAGCCCTCAAGCAGCGTAAAGAGCGAAAAAATTTCTAGAAATGACAGGTTTAAGCTGGTCAAAAACCCAGGAATCGAGGGTTTTGCAAACATAAGCCCTGCCCCTGAAATAAAAAAACCAATCTGAAAATGACGAAACGCTACATTACTTTTTAACAGGCGCAGTGACTGCCTCCAAGGCTCTATAATAAGCTGAGACAGGGGTATTTTCAGCTCTGTAAACTCTGGATTTTTATGTGGTATACAAAAACCATTTTTAAGATAGGCTGTAAGGCTATACAGTATAGCAGTGATGCAAAAAAGCTGTTTCCATACTTCGGGCGATGCTTTTAATATTACCCCCAAAATTGGCCCTATTATCATTCCCGAGACATAGGATAGACTCAGTGCTTGTGAGAAAAGCCGCTCGCGCTCTCCAGATGCAAAGTTTATTTTTAATATTTCCATCTGGGCAGGGATAGCGGCACGGCAAAAAAGCCAAAAGCAGGCCTCTGCCATAATAAAATAGCTGATACTATCAACCCACGGCGTGAAGAGAAAAAAAAGGGTAGCGAGGCCTGTGGCTACAGTGATACTTAAACGTAAAAGCGCAGGCTTAAGCTGTAGGAGCGATCCCCAATAGAAAGCAAGGACAGCAAGAGTGGGGCGAAGTGAGGTAAGTGCAGAAATCTGCAGGGCACTTGCATGAAGCCTTGCGCTCAGCAGCACATCCAGCATTTGATTGAGTACTACAAATGGTTCTTGTAGCACATGAGAGAAAAACAAAATACGCTTTGTATGCTGAACAGAGACATGCTCTTTAACATGCTCTTTGGAATGTGCTGTATTAATTACAGTACTCATGCGACCATTATAGCAATTTTATTAATATAACACTATGCGCAATGTAAGCGGAGAGATGACGCGGGATCTTAGGGTTTTGGCAGTTACAAGTTGTGGGGGCTTTTTTTTACAGGGAGAGCCACAGGAGAAAGCTTACAGAGAGAGCTTGTCAGAGGCGTCTGGGGTGTTAAAGGCATTGGTAATAAAGGTCTGGGCAGAGAGATTAGAGAGAAAGCTAAGGGATTATTATGGGCTTATAAGAAGCACTAAATCGGGCACGGCACGGAAATTATGCATATATACGCAATGTGCGACTTATGAGCTGTTCGAATTGCAAGGATTCATAGCCTCTTCTTTGCCCAAAGGGCAAAAATTGCAACAGCCCAGGGCAACGCCCTGGGTTAGGCGATGGCCCAAATATTGTTGCCTGAAGGGCAACAACAGCAAAAAGTCGCACATCGCGTCATATTTCTAATGTCATATGCGATTTTCCGTAGGAAAATTGCATATGACATTAGTAATATAATCTATATTTTCCTCGGTTAAGTCATAATATAGAGGAAGCGTAAGTGTCTGGCTGTAGTACGCTTCCATGTGCGGAAAGGATGCCGTCTGGTCGCCATATTTTTGCTTAATAACGTGATGCTGATAGAGAGGGATATAGTGCACATCAGTGCCAATGCCTGCCTCGCGGAGTTTTTGCATGAAGGCGGCCCGCTCAATACCCATTTTTGTAAAGTCAATTTGCACGCAAAATAAGTGATATACAGATCGCGTATCAAAAGCTTCATCAAAAAGTGTGATGTGCGGATGCCTTTGCAGCCGCTCGCGATACCGCTGGACGAGGCTGCGTCGTTTATTTTTGAACAATGGGAGCCGTGTAAGCTGTGCAAGGCCGAGCGCTGCCTGCATTTCTGTCATGTGCATATTCATGCCGAGCTCATGTATCTCATAATACCCAGATGCCGGCTCTCTCTCAAGATCTGGTTTTTCACGAATTAATGCATTATTACGATACAGCTTCAAACGATGATAGAATTGTTCATCATTTGTCGTGACACAGCCACCCTCGCCCGTGGTAATGGTTTTAGCAGGATGGAAGCTAAAAACAGTCATCTGACTATACGCTGAAGAGCCTACCGGCTCCCCGCTTGGATAGAAAGAGCCCAGAGCATGTGCCGCATCTTCGATGATCACAGCATCAGGATCTACAAGCGCTCCCGTAAGCTTTTTCATATCAACCGCTATGCCCGCAAAATGCACAGGCATAATGACTGTGCGTCCTCTCGAGCGCGGCTGCCTAAGTAGCTCTTTTGCTGCTTGCACATCCATATTCCCGGAGGATCTATCAATATCGACAAAACGAAGATGTGCCCCACAGCTGAGCGCAGGCGCAATCGTTGCAATAAAGCTATTGGGGGTGGTAATAATATGATCCGCAGCTGAGATATGGGCGGCATTTGCTGCTGCCCAGAGCGCTGATGTTCCACTATTAAAGGCCACCACAAAGCGAGCTCCCACCATATCCCCAATGGCTCGCTCAAAACGCTCAGTTATGGGCCCCCGAGTCAATCGGGCCTCGCCTAACGCATCGTAGACCGCTTGTTTGTCTGCTGCCTCAATCGATGGCTTGGCATATGGAAACTCAAAGTCCATTTTTCTCACCCCAAGTTGCGTCGCACCATGTCTATTTGTCGACGCAGTGTTTCATCTTCTGATATTTTTTTCTCTATAGCTTTTGCCGCATGAAGCACCGTCGAATGTGTCTTACCAAAAGAATTGGCAATCATCACAAGCGATTCCTTGATCAGCTCTTTTGCTAAAAACATAGCAACTTGCCGCGGAAGCGCTACCTCTTTTGCACGCCCCTGCCCTTTAAGGTCTGTAAGGCGTACCTGAAATACCGCAGAGACACTTTTTAAAATATTTTCTACCGTAACTCTTTCTCTTGGTACAATTTGGAACATATCCCTGAGCAATTTCTCAACAAGCTCTTCTGTGATGCTTTGATTTAAGAGTCGCAGGTAGGCACTCAGGCGATTAATAGCGCCTTCGAGTTGCCGCACGTTATTATGGATATGCTCTGCGATGAGAAAGGCAACGTTGCTTGGAATACTCAGCCCCTTCTGCTCGGCTTTATGTAAAATGATGGCAACCCGTGTTTCGAGATCAGGCATACCCACATTGGCAACGAGTCCCCATTCCATGCGTGCAACCATGCGCTCGGAGAGTTTAAGCTGTGATGGTGACTTATCGGAGGTAATAACAACTTGTTTATTTTGATTGATGAGGGTTTCAAAGGTATGACAAAACTCCTCTTCAAAATTGCCACGGTTTTGTAAAAACTGGATATCGTCGACAAGCAAGACATCGATATTTTGCCTATAAAAGCGCTTCATACGATCGATGGATTTATTTCTGAGCGCTTCAACGAGTTGGTTAATAAAGGCTTCTGTCGTAATACACTGCACGCGAAGCTTTTTATTGGTCTCCATGATCCTATGCCCAATGCTATGCAGAAGATGTGTTTTACCAAGGCCAACACCGCCGTGAATGAAGAGCGGATTATAGGAAAATCCTGGACGCTCAGACACCCCTACTGCTGCCGACTTTACAAATTGATTCGCAGGCCCCTCGATAAATGTGCTAAAACGATAGTGATCATTGAGTTTTACTGCATAGGTAGAAAAAAGAGGATCGTGAGGTACTTGAGCAGTATTTTGCTCGCTCACTGAAAAAGGTGCGCCTTCGACCACACGCGTCGGTGGCACTACTGGCACAACACTTTTTTTCTCTTGCTTTGCAATCGAAAACTCAATAGCAGGCTCCCCTGCTGGTGTCACAGGGATGAAAGATGTTAAATCTTTCTTAAAATTTGAAAGCAGGTACTCTTTAACAAAAATATTCGGCACCTCAAGGCGCAGCTGTGTCTCTGTAAGTTCAATAACAACAATTGGACTGAGCCAGTTATTGAATGCTGCTTCGGAAATCTTCAGTTTTGCATAGTCCAAAAACTGTGTCCATACATCGCATGTGCAAATCATGTCTATTCTACTCCCCCGACTCTTTTCGTGCCCAAGCCCGAAAAATCATTTCCTAAAACTGTAGCAGGGTTGCATACAAGCCTGCAAGCATTCTGTCGATCAAGGGTATTTTTTAAGCGTAAGTGCCTGAAAATCAGGATGTTATTACGATGTTCAAAAGTCTCTTTTTGCATTTGCACTCCCCTTTTTTCATAAGTCGCTGATTTTCAGAGAGCAAATTGCTGCTGTTAGGTTTTCAATATATTCTAAAGTGCTGATTTTCAGCAACTTATATTGTGGAGTCTGTGTTCACTAAGTTCACACCATGTGCAAATTTTCCTTCGGAAAATTGCACATGGCAAAAAGGAGAGCACGGAGACGCCGCCGGATCTTAGGGTTTTGGCAGTTACAAGTCCCCATGCCTGTAACACCCCACACCGTAAGATCCTGCGTCTTTCTATTCAAAACCCCTGATCCTCTCTTGCAGCTTTCGCTAAAACGTGAGATAATAGGACCCATGCGCTGTTTGTTTTTGATTGCTCTCTTATGTGTCTCCAGCCTCTATGTCTCTGGCCTCATGGCCAAAGATGATATCACGGCACGCCGTATACATTATAATGGCACACAAATCTTGCTTGAGGGAGATGTGTGTATGCATATACGTATGGGTGAAGTCAAATGTCAGAAAGCAACAATCTTTTTGCAACCGGATACTCCCAAAGAAGAGGCGTCTCAGCAGGCTAAAAATACCCTTCTTCCGTTGAAAAATATCAACGCACAAAAGATACTCCTGCACGAAAAGGTATATTTGAAGCTCAGTGACGGAGCAACGCTTGAAGCAGACGATGCCGACATTAATTGTTTGAGCTGTATTGGAATATTTACCGCTCAAACACCCCAGCAAGTGGTCTATACGAGGTATCTTGAAGAAGAAGGGAAAAAAACACCTATCCGCACAAAAAGTGACTCGCTGCATATCACCATGAAAAAAGCAGAACAAGGAGCTGGCTACAGCATATCGGATGTGCAAGGAGATGGTCTTGTGTCGATTGAGTATGGAGAATAATATGCTTTTTGCAAAAAACTTAGTGAAGACATACGATAATCGCCCCGTCGTAAATGGGCTATCATTAGAAGTGCAGCCTGGTGAAATAGTAGGCTTGCTCGGCCCTAATGGCGCGGGAAAAACCACGGCCTTTTATATGATCATTGGCCTCATTCAAGCTGATAGTGGCGAGGTAATCTTTAATGGCGTTAACATCACCCATATGCCGATGCATAAACGTGCGGGCGCAGGTCTTGGCTACTTGCCGCAAGAGCCTTCCGTATTTCGTGATTTGACGGTAGAGGAAAACCTCCTCTGCATTTTAGAAATGCAGCCTCTCAATGCGCGCGAGCGTTCACAGCGACTAGAGGAGCTACTCAATGAATTGCATCTGAGCTCTCTTGCAAAGAAAAAAGCTGCCCATCTCTCAGGTGGAGAGCGGCGACGCCTTGAAATTACCCGAGCGCTCATTACTCGCCCCTCCTGCCTTATGCTCGATGAGCCTTTTGCAAATATTGATCCCATCGCCATTCAGGATGTCAAATCTATTATCTCCCACCTTGCAAAAAAAGGTATAGGCATTCTCATCACCGATCACAATGCACGGGAAATCTTTTCCGTAGTTACTCGAAGCTATCTTGTTGCAGAAGGACGAACACTACTCTCAGGCACCGTACAGGAGCTTGTCAATAACGAATATGCCCGCCATACCTATTTTGGGGAGCATTTTACAGTGTAGTCATGTGGCATCTTCTGATGTCTGCATTGCAAGCTCCTCTGCAGAGAACTGCATACCTTTGAGCGTTGTTCCTGTATGCAGCATGGTCATGGATGTAGCAGAGCCAGTTGCCATTGGCCAGAGTCCATTGTAGTTGTAGATAAGCTCGTGTTCAGGGCCCTCGTAGGTCCAAAAATGTACTCCATAGGCTGTCAGTGTATGGGTAGCAAAATCATAGATGGCGCGCTCGGCTTCAAAGTAACGAAATCGTTGCATAGGATGCAGCGGGGGCATGTTGGCATCATTTGCATCTGGCTCATTTTTTTCTGCCTTGCCTTTCAAGACACAGACGCCCTGTACCATTTCATAATCGCGGCCCTGATCATCTCGATAAAACAGATCTTGCTGGACTATCCCGTGGACATCATAAAACGTTTCAACAATCCTGGCCTCGGATTTTTTCATAAAAATACTCACCTCGGATCGAGAGCCTTTCAGCTCGCATGAAGGACGCGGGAGCGCATTGGAGAGCCATATTCGTTTGGTCACACCATAACGCACTTGCTTGGGATATTCCTTCTCTTGAGGCATTCTGCGAGCCATATGGCGCCTTTGTTGCTGGAGCGAGAGCGCGTCATAGGTGGCCTGATCCTCTGTCGTGATATGCACTGCACGCCATACCATGAAGGCGCAAACGAATACTGATAATAAAATAAATATTTTAATTGACAACTTCATACAGCCGTACAAGCACTTTAAGAAGCTCAGGAAGCTCTGCTAAAGGATAGACAATAGAGGCATCACTTTTTGCGGTCTCAGGAGTTGGATGAGTCTCGATAAAAAGGACATTGCAGCCACACGCAATGGCTGCCCGTGCAAGCGGTGCTATAAACTCACGATCACCACCAGAACTAGTACCTTGCGCCCCAGGCCGCTGCACCGAATGCGACGCATCAAAGCACACTGGATACCCAAAGCGCTGCATAATTGGAATCGATCGCATATCGCTCACAAGATTATTGTATCCAAAACTTGTTCCCCGATCGGCTAAAATAATTTTATGATTGCCTGCCGCTTCAATTTTGTCCACTACCGTCTTCATATCCCAAGGAGCCATAAATTGCCCCTTTTTCACATGCAGGGGCAGTCCTGTTGATGCCGCCTTCACAACAAGATCAGTCTGTCTACAAAGAAAGGCAGGAATTTGAATGACATCTAATACTTGGGCTGCTTGGTCGACCTCTTCAGGCGAATGCACATCAGAAATAACAGGAACCCCGACTTCCTGTTTTACACGCTGCAAAATTTCAAGTCCTCGCACAAGGCCGGGACCGCGAAAAGAAGTATATGACATGCGATTCGCTTTATCATAACAGGCCTTAAAGATAAACTGGACAGGGAATGCACTGAGCATTGCCTTGAGTGTCCGTGCACATGCGAGGGTATGCTCTTCATCTTCGATAACACAGGGCCCTGAAATAATGGTGAGGGGCTGGCCTCGCCCAATTACCAGATTGTTTACTGTAACAGTTTTTGGTGTGTTCATAATTTTTCGCGTAGTTCCTGAATACGTTTTTTTATATCTATGGATCCAATAATATCTACAAGATCCGAAAGAGGGACAAGCACAAAAAGCCTTTCTTGCCACTGAGGATGCGGAATATCGAGTGTCGCTGTATGTATTATCTCATTTCCATAGAATAAAATGTCAATATCAATCGGTCGTGGTGCGTTTTTTGGTTTAGGGACCTTGCCCAATTTCCGCTCAATTTCTTGAAGCTTTTCGAGAAGCTCTGTTGCGGGAAGATCTGTATAAAACTGACACGCACAATTAATATAATCTGCTTGTGGGATGTCACTTACAGGTGAGGTACGGTATAGTCGAGAAAAGCGTAAGTCATGTACTGGAAGCGCTCGGATTTCCTCTTCAGCTCTCTTCATGGTGGCAGTGACATCACCTACATTGCCTCCAAGACTTAAAAATACTTCTACTGCCCCTCGTAACCTCGGGGCAGTAGATTTTGTAGAACACTTCATTACACAAAATCCTTAAGAAAATTACATAGGATGCCTACATTTTACTCTTCATGACGATATCTATGCATCTATGAAAATCGCGATCGTCGTAGCCGCCTTTTTGCATGTTATGCTGAATTACTTTAAGCTGACCAAGGGTGGCTGCCCAAAGCTTTTTCCCACACAGTCGTGATAGCTCTTTATCAGCAGCAGCAAATAATTCTTGGCTTTTGACACCTACTGCAACGCACACAGAGAGATACTCGGCTATAGCCTCAGACGAAGCTTGCCGAAGAGAAGGCGCGATGTGCTCTGCAGAAATCTTTGGGGTAGTATTACCTATCGTAAGTAACTTGAGCTCTTCTATAGCAGCCATACGGCTCTTTTGTGCCTCAAGTACTCGTATCACAATAGCATCCGCTTCACCTTGCACACGCTCTGGTAATCTCGTTGTTGTCGCTTGTACAACAGGGGAATTTGTATTTATTGTAACCATAATAACCTCCAATTAATGTCTTTAACATTATGTACAATTTTCCTTACGGAAAAATTGCACATAATGTTAAATATTGTTTTATTAATAACTGCGCTTTTATACGCAGTGTTGATTATTATAGTAACATCATGAATTAAGGTAAACCAACATTTTCGCCATACATTGATAAGGTATGATAAGGTACTGGCTTGAGAGATGCCGCAGGGTCTTAGGGTTTTGGCAGTTACAAGTTGTGGAGGCTTTTTTTTACAGGGAGAGCCACAGGAGAATAGCTGCAGAGAGAGCTTGTCAGAGGCGTGTGGGGTGCTAAAGGCATTGGTAATAAAGGTCTGGGCTGCTTTTTTAGAGAGAGAGAACTGCAGAGACCAGCGATGGTTTGGGATGTACGATGCATTTTTTCACTGAAAGTGGAAAAGTCCAAGCATATTAAGAAGTGGTAGCAACGACACTCATAGCATGACCGCAGGGTGTTTGCATTGTGCTATGGCCGAGGGCACGAGGTAATGTATAGAGCCTTACCACGTTGTGACCAATATGGATCCCGCCACGGTAGTGGCGGTAAGTGGTTAGCCCCGCGTGAAGCGAAGGCGAGCATGGCGAGCCTGAGCGAAACGTGGGGTCAATCCCCCACGCGAAGCGCTGGGGGATCGCAATGAAGAAATTGAGCTGCGGTAGCAGCCTATGAGCGCAAAATCCAGTTGGATTTTGTGCTCAATGCGAAAAAATGATGACGAGCGAAATCAAACTGTTTTTTTACTTGCATACACAGTGCTACATACTGTACTATTAAAGATGGGTGAACACATGTATTATATATACAGAGCGTCTGAATTTTGCGATTGGTTTGACAACGAGACGGAAAAAGCGAGAGTACAAATTGACGATCGCCTATCTAGAATACAAGACGATGAATACTTTGGTGATTATAAATCAGTCAGTGATGATAATGAAGTTTGGGAGCTGAGATGGAAGAATGGAAGGCGTGTTTACTTCACTTTCATTCCTTATAAAAAAATATTAATTTTATTAGGAGGCAACAAAAATGGACAAGATAAAGACATCCGTAAAGCGAAAGCCCTATGCCAAAAATATACACAGTAATGAAACGTGCCGCACAATTAAACCAGGCATAGAAATTAGTATCTATGATCCTACAGAAGCATTACTTGATGAGGAACGAATCGGCCGTGCAATTTGGGAATGTTTAAAGAATGGCGATGCTGAAGGTGTTATTGAGGTGATTCAAATTCACCTGCGCGCATACAATAAAGTACATGCAATCAAAGAAACACAAGCTCCAAAATCCACAGCACATCATAGCTTTAAAAGCAAAAATCCTACAATACGAACTTTAGCTAAGCTTGTCCACGCATGCATATAGATAACCGCCGCGTTCTACGAAAACCATTTGAAAACAACTCTGCAATACGTTACGATTGATCTATGGACTGATAGCTCAGTGGATAGAGCACCTGCCTTCTAAGCCGGTGGTCGTAGGTTCGAATCCTACTCAGTCCGTTTATAGGGATCGTGAACCAATGAATTCAAAGCAAAACCATTCTAAAACTCTCCTAGGGGAATATCCCATTAGCTATTCGCCTTTCCAAAACCTCGATACCGTGTTTACAGAGATACTTGAGAAACACCTTTCACCACGGCATACACTCGAATACGTCCACAAACAGCTCCTACAGTGTATTCAAGAAGCGGCAAGTCCCTGTTTTCTCTTGCCCGCTATCCTAGAATATATTGAGCGCGTGAGCAAAGAAGGTGTGCTCCCATCACCCTATCGATTTGTAGACTTCGAATTTTGGCTTAATAAATTCAGCGGCATATCTGATGAAGAAAACCTTAAAGTGCGCGCGAAAATTATTGGAACATGGGTGCCAAGAGAAGCCTATCAAAAACTCTTCCCTATCGGCATGAACAAAACCTTTGATGGCTCGCACTTTGTAGCGGCCCACGCCTCGCCTGATATTGATACAACCACAGCTTCCTTCTGGGGCTGGGTCGATGCTTTTGGTGCAAAAGTGGCAGATGGCGTCCATTACTGGAGCCTTCCGGGGACATTTCCTGATTCACATTTTACCTTCGTATTTTCTCAGTTTTTTTCGAAATATGTTTTCTCACAGCTAGCAAGATCCGTGCCAACACTGACGCTCAATGCCCTTGATCTGGTGACGCAAAAAGACATGATAAAAATGCACATGCATAGATTAGCATCCACAGTAGACCATGCACATGCGCATAAAGCCATTATCCTTGTCGATGACCATGACCATTATCGAGGCGACTGGAGAGTAGCTGATGCCGAAGAAGTGCTCCAAATTGTGCTGCTCTTTGATGCCTGCATACGCTGGTTCGAAAATAGCATCCATACAACCCTTATTTCCCTCTTTGCAAAAAAAACCATTCACCTCAAAGATATCGTCGCAACTATTGGACCCATCTTTGAAATACCCTTGCATACTATACCTCCTGTCAAGGTATATACTGAGCGACAAAAAAATCGCCTTCACGATTATGTAACAAAAGTAATTGGATTGCCTCAAGGGCTTGATGGAAACTTTTTACAACTAGGAGAAGAGCTCGACAAGCGGATTCAGGCTGGATTTCAGCCCTTTTATGCTGCTATTCGCTCGCTCTCCGATGCAGCGCTATTTACTGCCCATGAGGAGTTGATTGAAGATCGCCAGAAAATCTTTGCTCGCCTTGAAAAGATTATTGAGCTTTTGGATCAAGTAACGCATGCCGTCTATCATTTTGTCAATCAGCTGTGCACCATGGTGGAAACGAAAGAAAAAGTACTTGGAGTACAGCCACAACATGTTGTCCTTAAAAGTGATGTAGACGAAGTAAAAAGCAAAATAGCAGATTTTGACCATGTTACTGTAGTAACCGTCGAAGGCGAAAAGTCCCTTATTCCAGTGGGCGTCATTCATGCCCATGATCTTCGTAAACCCGTTCTCGGCACTGTTTCCTTACGAGATTTCTCGAATGAGCAAGAGACACAAATGGCCTCCTACTTAGAAGTCATATCTGTTGTAGATCACCACAAAACCAGTCTCAAAACAATGTCAGCGCCTTGTTTTCTTATTGCTGATGCGCAATCTGCCAATACATTAGTTGCAGAGCTCAGCTTCAGCTTGAACGCAAAATATAGCCACATGGGCATACCAGAAGAAGTTATTGACAAACAACTCGAAGATATACAAGCAAAAACCCCACATAAATTACAGCAAATGAGACATCTTCTCCAGCTCAAGATGAATGCTGAGCATTGTAAAAAGAGCGGATTCTTTGTAGACCCACAGCGCGAATTTGCCGAATACTATACCTGCCTGTACGCTATCCTCGATGATACAGATCTCTTAACTAAAGTCTCCACGCGCGACGTCCTTTGTGTGACAACACTTCTGAACCGCATGAAGTCGATCACTCAGCGCGCATATACCCAAATTATTACCCTCGATGATATTCCTCAAGATGCAAGCTTTGCATCCAATGCAGTACAGCGCATTTTGCAAAATGACGATATGTATTCAATATACAAAACAATGTATGCATTTAAAGAACAAGAAGTTGCAGATAACCTCGCCCAGTGCATTGCTGGAAAGCCCTCTTCCATCTTTACCGATACTAAAGAACAAAATGGCTGCTGCCGTGTTGGTCAAACTAAAATATTTAATACCAATTATCCCTTCTTTAAAGAGCATGCTCAAGAGCTTCGGGCATTATGGGTAAACGATGCGCGTGCCGTGAACAAAGCAAAGCCTCAAGTAACGTTTCACATGCATATGATCAGCACCGTTGCGGGTGCAGATGAAGTGTATTCGGGACATATTACTGGGTGGGACCATGAAGATGAAATATGGCTCTGGATACCGCCAACGCAGCCAGCGGTCGATCGCCTTGTGCGCTTTCTCATTGCTTTTCAAGCAACACCTGCAGTACAAAATAACCGCATGTCGGTGTCGTTTTTTGGGGAAAATGCGCGCGAGCTCAGGCAAATCTTCGAACAAAACTTCCCTGCAGCAACCCAAACGCCGCTTGGGAGTCAAGTGCCACAAGGTCTGCCTATTGCATGCCTGAAATTTATTGCAGGCTCCATCAACTCTCGAAAAGCACAAATTACGCCCTGCCTGCCACGCCTCGTGCCTTAATTTTTTCTCCTACCCCTCGTAAACTTGGGACAGGAGAATAAATGTGCGTTCCTCATTCATTTTTAGGTTGAAACAAAATTCCTATTCATTTATGCTTGATCCATTATAAAAATAACAAGGAGTAATTATGGCAAGCTTAGTATCAAATCAAAATAATCAACTCATGGATATTGAGTTAGTATCCACAAATGTACAAAAAGATGTACAAAAGACCTCATCAAAACGATGTCGAGTTCAAGTTTCTGAGGGGAACACCGCGAAAAAACAAACCACTGAAGAACAGAAAAAACAGGACCAGAAAGTGCACACTATTGCCATGGATGTAGTGGATCTCAACCACTTGTCCAGACTACCTGATGCAGACTTACAGAGGATGAGAAGCCGCTTTACTCCTGAACAGTTGCAGGCTATGGCAAACCATGCAGAACCGCGTCTCGAGCAACCCTACAACATCGACCTTGGCGACGATCTATACGTCGGCTGTCTCTAGTTATGTCGTCATGTGTGATTTTCCTGAAGGAAAATCGCACATGACGAATTATGCCACCCCTTTACCAGAAATTAATTTGCTCTAAAATCGTACGTTTGCCAAAATAGTGGGCAAACGAGGTTATATTGTATTATGTCTATATCCGCCATTTCAAACACGCCTGCCATGGGTGTGTGCCCTGTGTTTGCACCTTCACAAGTGCCTGTAGAGGCAGCTACACTGCAGCCAAGCGGCATTACTCTGCCATCTGGTGCCACTATCCCCTTCGATATGCTGGCTCAATACCTTCTCACCGTACTGCTTGAAGACGAAAATCAATATCTTGGTATCTTAACCAGACTCATCAAGCAAGAAAGAGCCTTCAAGCAGATGCAAGAAGACGTGCGAATTCGCCATTTCGAAACACAGCTTCGTGATGAAACACATCTTAAGCATATTGCTAAAGCTGGCAAAATTGCCTCAAAGGCTGAGATCGTTGTTGCGGGCATCCAAGCAATGCTAAGCGGCAATGTGGGTGGTTTTGTCATCGGCCTGGTTGCTTGTGTTTTTGGCACTGCCACCGCTCTCGATTGCTACTTTGATGATGCTGGCAAAAAACAGCTTGCTTCCTGGATTGCTCAAGGAGATAGTGAAAGTGAGCGTCGATGGCTTGATCGCATACATCTTTTCGTGAACGCTACTTCATCCATTGCAAGTATCTGTGCTTCTATTGGGCTTACCCTATCTGGTAACACCGCAGTTACGCTAGGACAAAAAGTAGCCAATTGTATTCTCTCTACCGCTGAAGGACAATGTAAAAAGAAACTTGATATGGAAAAAGCAAAAGGGCTAGAGCTGGATTTGATCTGTGAGCGATCGCAGACCTCCCTCAAAAACTTAATAGAACATGTATCGCATCACTCCGAGATCGTTAACCAATATGTAGACACTAAAATTGCTTTGTTTGAAAGCAGACATCAACTCATCGCGCAAATGTGGAGATGATTGGTAATATTGATAATGATGTTGTGTGTCATTTTCCTGCGGAAAATGGCACACAACATCATGAAGACTGTTACCCTGAATACAGGCCCGTAGGGCAAAAATATGTATAGCCCTGGTAAAGGCCCGTAGGGTAAAAATATGTATAGCCCTGGTAAAGGCCCGTAGGGTAAAAATATGTATAGCCCTGGTAAAGGCCCGTAGGGTAAAAATATGTATAGCCCTGGTAAAGGCCCGTAGGGTAAAAATATGTATAGCCCTGGTAAAGGCCCGTAGGGTAAAAATATGTATAGCCCTGGTAAAGGCCCGTAGGGTAAAAATATGTATAGCCCTGGTAAAGGCCCGTAGGGTAAAAATATGTATAGCCCTGGTAAAGGCCCGTAGGGCCGAAATATGTATAGCCCAGGGTGCAGGAGCCCCGAAGGGGCGACTAAACCCTGGGTGGCCAGGCCGAAGGCCTGGCCAAAAAACAAAATAATAGAGGCCTGAAAGGCCGACACAGGAAACCAGAGTATTAATTTTTCATGGAGGACTATGACAGTACCTAACATTCAAACCACAGTATCCCAAAATGGGACACGAGACGCCGCGATAGAAACAGTACAAATTCCTTCAAAGCTATCATTTGAAGCAATTCGTGCAGAGCTTGGCAAGCTTCGTATCTATATCAATCGAGATGCTCGACGATACTACGAGCGCATTACGGATGACTACGATCGCAGACATAATGCAGCCAGACAAGAAGAAATTTCCGTGCTCAAGCGTAGAGGCCCATTTGGTTTATTCGGTGGCCTTTCTGATGATTTTACAGGTGCCAACTGCCTGGTACAGGTATGCAACATTACAGTAAGTGCTTTAGGAATTTTCAATCCCGTGCGCGTCGCTGGACTGCCATTAAAAGATACCTATGAAGGCATTTCAAAAATTTTATCCATAGCTTCTAGCTGTTTAGATACCGCGAAGCGAAGCTATGATACGCACATCTCAGCAGACCAGACACAAGCACGTCACAGTGCCGATCACACCAAATTTTTGCTTGAGCGAGCAACCAACCAAGCATCCACTGCTCAGCGAGCCATCAACGAAGGCTTCCAAGAAGACAGCCAAATAGTGCAGCGTATCCAGCAGCTTATTGCCCGCATCTGCCAGATGGGGCGATAATGCTGTGTGATACATCCCTTACCGAGCAAGCTCGGCAAGGGATGTATTATTATGCCTCTACGGGCAATGGCTGAGCTGTCCAATTGATAAGCTCGGAAATCTGTGCTTCTCCATATCTTTGGGGATTACGCCCTTTTCTGGTGTAGGGAATATTACTACTCCCTATAAAGCGAAATGTTTCAGCTCGATAATCAGATTCAGGAAAATCCCCTCCAAACTCAAACTGGCTTCTAGGACACGTCACTACCTTTCTTGGAGCCCGTTCCTCTACCCCTAATCCCACTCTTTCTCCCATTTCTGTTCGAAACTGTGAATATCGATTGAATACACATTGTGCACCTAACATGCCGTCTGGACGAAAGCATGTGTTTATTGGAAACTCACGCAATGATGTGATTGCCTCTCTTGTCGCTTGTATGACAGTCTCATTATGATTTTTTTGAAGATTTGCCTTTTCTCGATTAAAGATAAAAAAACTGTTTTCAAAATTAAACAGACCTACTCTATTAAATACATATCCGTTAGAAGAAAGATAATCGACAGTACGCTGATCAAATATTTGCGCTGGAGCCATAGGCGCTATATCAATATCAGAAACTACACAATACTTGGCTCGCTCTTGAGGTGCACTGATCATGTAATCGGCAATTGATGCCTTCGATATATCCACTCTATAATATAGCTGTGTCCCAGGATGGAGAGAACTGGCTATTTCATCTCTACACAGTGGTAGCTGACGAATATCTCGAAGTCTCAAGTTTACTCCTCTGGATTGAGAGATGCTTCTCATCATTGCAGAGGTATTTTGCTGCGCTCGCTGCGTGACAAGTGCGCTATCATACCACATGTTTATCTGTGCATTTGGGTGCATATCTGCCCATCTTGAAATCCGATAGGTAACTGACCTTTTTATTTTTTCCCAGTTTTCGTGCTCCTCTGGTACACTCGATGGCTCTGCCTGTTCCCGTCTGCGGAGTTCGTCTGGATGCTGAATACATTCTGCATTCTCGGCATTATTTAATCCTTCACCAAAAATATTTTGTGCAACACCTAGGATACGATCTTGCGGATTAAGATTCACCCAGAGGAAGTTAAGAGTATAGTCACTCGGCAACGTAGGTGTTGCAGATATGCGATAAATATTCGGATGATTCATACGATAGGCAAGATCATAACACGCTTGCATCTTGTCTTCTTGACTATCTAATCCATGCTCTCTCATCATAGCCATAAAAGAACTATTGGTAAGAAGATGTTGCGTATCCGCAACGATAGCTTTACGTATTATATCATAGGGAGATAAGGCAAATGAAGAATGGGCTGCAACCGCCGCGTCTAAAAGAGGAAGAATGTTTACCTTATGACAATTTTCAAATATAAGATTAACGACCTCTTGCGATTGCAGACCTACAGGAATGCATTGAGATAATTCTCTTGCAATTTGTTGTTGGTTTTTTCCACGAGTGAACAACCGTCTGAGTTCTTTTACAAATTTTTCTAATAAATGAGGTGCAACTTCTTGAGTTACTCCTTCCCCTGCATACTGCGCTACAATATTTGATAAGTGAGGCGATAAATAGGTATTCAGGACGTTTAATTGCTCTGTATTTTGAGCGTTTACTATCGGATTACTTGCGACTGTTAAAGACATATTACACCTCCAATGTAATTTAACCAATAATACTAAAAAAATCACGCCTCTACAGGCAATGGCTGAGCTGTCCAATTGATAAGCTCGGGAATCTGTGCTTCTCCATATCTTCGAGAATTGCGCCCTTTTCTGGTGTAGGGAATATTGCTACTCCCTATAAAGCGAAATGTTTCAGCTTGGTAATCAGATTTAGAAAAATACCCTCCCCATTCAAACTGACTTCTAGGACATGCAACTACTTTTCTTGGGGCCCACTCTTCTACCCCTACCCCTAATTCTCTTTCTCCCATTCTTTCTCGAAACCGTGGATATCGCTTGAATACAAATTGAGCATCTAGAATGTAGTCAGGACGAAAGCTTGCATCTATCGGCTGATAACGCAGTGATGTGATGGTACGTGCAGTCGATTGTATGATAGCCTCATTGTGAATCCTTTGAAGATTTTCCCTTTCTCGATTAAAGACAAAAAAACTATTTTCAAAATTCCCCAGACCGACTCTATTAAAAACATACCCATTAGAAGAAAGATAATCGACAGTACGCTGATCAAATATTTGCGCTGGAGCCATAGGCGCTATATCAATATCAGAAACTACACAATACTTGGCTCGCTCTTGAGGTGCACTGATCATGTAATCGGCAATTGATGCCTTCGATATATCCACTCTATAATATAGCTGTGTCCCAGGATGGAGAGAACTGGCTATTTCATCTCTACACAGTGGTAGCTGACGAATATCTCGAAGTCTCAAGTTTACTCCTCTGGATTGAGAGATGCTTCTCATCATTGCAGAGGTATTTTGCTGCGCTCGCTGCGTGACAAGTGCGCTATCATACCACATGTT
>Ga0207126_1056_pt1 | contig 26457 bp, 19 predicted proteins | sample Alteio_BWMinHeat_20_FD_153586 | JGI IMG/M metagenome (GOLD analysis project Ga0207126, IMG submission 153586) | Enriched cells from forest soil in Barre Woods Harvard Forest LTER site, Petersham, Massachusetts, United States -... | ecosystem: Environmental > Terrestrial > Soil > Temperate forest >...
GTTCGCCAATTTGAGCGCGGTGGCGATGGATTGCTCGAGCCGCGCGGCGATGCCTTGCTTAACGAGCAGACGGTCGATGACGATTTCGATGGTGTGGTTCTTGCGCTTGTCGATGACCGGGAGATCGTCGAGCGGGAAAAGCTCGCCGTTGATGCGCACGCGGACGTAGCCGTCCTGCGCAAATTTTTCGAGTTCTTTTCGAAAAGCGCCTTTTCGTCCGCGAACGATGGGCGCGAGAATCATGACGCGGTCGTCAGACTTACAGATTTCGCCGTGCAGGATGGACTGGACGATCTGCTCGCTGGACTGGCGCGTGATCGGCTTGCCACAGTTGGGGCAATGCGGAACGCCAACCGTAGCGTAGATTACGCGGAGATAATCGTAAATCTCCGTGATGGTGCCGACGGTGGAGCGCGGCGAACGCGTGGTGGTTTTCTGCTCGATGGCGATCGAGGGCGAAAGCCCTTCGATCACGTCGACTTCGGGGCGTTCCATCTGATCGAGAAACTGGCGCGCGTAAGCGGAAAGCGACTCGACATAGCGGCGCTGGCCTTCAGCGTAAATAGTGTCGAAAGCGAGCGAAGATTTACCGGAGCCGGAGAGGCCAGTGATGACCGTAAGGGAGTTTCGCGGGATTTCGACGCTGATGTTCTTGAGGTTGTGCTGGCGCGCGCCCCGGATTACCAGTTTGGTCAGGCCCATGAGACGAAAACGCTCCCTCCACAGGAGCCCTGGCGCTCAGTAGGTACACTGAGCCCAAGATAACTTCTCACAATAGCAGGAGGGAAAGAACAGGGTCAAGAAGCCCTCTGGCATGGAAGAGCCTACTCACTTCGTGCCTCACCGAGCATCATCCCCAGTTTGCGCAGCCCACTGTGATCAAATTGGCCGGGGTGGCGTTACAGAACTTCCAGGAATTCGGCGAGCGTAAGGCCGCATTGTTTTAGGATATCCGCGAGCGTGCCCTTTGCAACCTCCGAGTGCATGGGAACCACCGTCCTCCAATTTTTGTCACCGCTTCTTTTTTCAAGCGAGACATGACTGCCTTTTTGGCGCAGCTGCACGAAACCGGCCCGTTTCAGAGCCTTGACCACGCGCTCGCCGGAAACGCTCGGCAGCTTGGGCATTTCAGCGGGAAACTTCGACGGTAGTCCAGAACTCAGGAGCTTCCGCGGGCCTGCCGTCCGGAGCGCCCCAAGTTTCGAGATAGAGCTCGATGGCCTCGCGCAAGTTGGCACAGGCGGATTCGACGTCTTTCCCCTGCGAAGTGACACTCAGCTCGGGGCAACGGGCGACGTACCAATCGTCTTCTTTAGTGATGAGGGCCGAGAAGCGATAGTTCATACTGCGATGCTAGCGAAAGCGGCTGTCCGAGACAAGTGGCTTCAACAGGACTGCCTGTCTTCCATTGTCAGACACAGCGTGAAAAGCTACAGGCCGGCGTAGGTTTGGCGGCGGAGGAACTGGCCGGAACCCGGGCGGCCTACGAATTTGCCGGCGTCGATGACGGCGCGGCCGCGGGAGAAGACGGTCTTGGGCGCACCCTTGATGCGGATGCCTTCAAACATGGAATAGTCCACGCGCATGTGGTGGGTTTTCGCGCTGATGACTTCTTCGTGATTGGGATCGAAGATGACCAGGTCGGCGTCGGAGCCGACGGCGATGGTGCCTTTGCGCGGGTAGAGACCGAAGAGTTTTGCGGGCGCGGTTGCGACGAGCTGAACAAAACGATTGGGCGAAAAATGTTTGCCGTGGACTCCGCCGGTGTAAATAAGGCTTAAGCGGTGTTCGATGCCGGGGCCGCCGTTGGGGATTTTGGTGAAGTCGTCCTTGCCGAGTTCTTTTTGCTCCTTGAAGCAGAAGGGGCAGTGATCGGTAGAGACAACTTGAAGCGTGTCTTTGGCGAGGCCCTGCCAGAGCTTTTCCTGATTCCATTTTTCGCGGAGCGGCGGAGTGAAGACGTACTTGGCGCCTTCAAATCCTGGCGCGTCCATATTCTCGAGCGAGAGATACAAATATTGCGGACAGGTTTCCGCGTAGGCGGGGAGGCCGCGGTCGCGGGCCTCACGGACTTTTTCGAGCGCGTCGTTGCAGGAGAGGTGAACGATGTAGACGGGCGCGCCGGCCATTTCGGCGAGGGCGATGGCGCGCGAAGTGGCTTCGGCTTCGGCGGTGGTGGGGCGCGTGAGCGCGTGGTATTTGGGCGCGCGTTTTCCTTCGGCGAGGGCTTGCTGGACGATCACGTCGATGGCGCCGCCATTTTCCGCGTGCATGCAGATGAGGCCGCTGTGTTTCGCGGCCTGGCGCATGGCCTTGAAGATCGTGGCGTCATCGAGCATGAAGACGCCGGGATAAGCCATGAAGAGCTTGAAGCTGGTGACTCCTTCGCGGATGAGCTGGCCCATTTCCTCGAGCTGCGCGGAGCCTAGATCGGTGATGATGCAGTGGAAGGCGTAGTCGGTAACGGCTTTGTCGTGAGCTTTTTTCATCCAGGTGTCGAAGGCCTGGCGGAGGGTTTGGCCTTTGTACTGGATGGCGAAGTCGATGAGCGTGGTGGTGCCGCCGAAAGCGGCGGCAATGGTGCCGGTCTGGAAATCGTCGGCGCTGGTGGTGCCGCCAAAGGGCATGTCGAGGTGGGTGTGGACGTCGATGCCGCCGGGAATGACCAGGCAGCCTGAGGCGTCCACGACGCGCGTGGCGTTTTCCGTGGGGAGTTGGGAGGCGATGGCTGTGACTTTTTCGCCGTTGATGCCGACGTCGGCGAGGCAAGTGTCGGTGGCGGTTACGACGGTGCCGTTGCGGACTACGGTGTCAAAACGCATCTGCGCTCCTCAGGAATCGAATGTGAGTGACTCGGAAGTGGATGCACGGGGGACCATGGGGCCCCTCACCCCCTATGTTTTTTGTAGATGTTGCATCTAAAGGGTTTAGCCATGCCGTAAGTCTTTTGTTTGCAACACTTGCGAGGAGATCCATAAGTGTTGCTTCTAAAGGACTTACATTGCACAAAGCTTCTGCAATTTCGGGCCTTTTTTGGATGCGGAATAGGGGCGGCGGGGAGGGTGGGGAAACGGCCAGAGCTGTACCTAAGAGATAGTGTACCAGAGGGCTAAGGGTTTGGCAAGAGAAATTTGCGGGATCGGCAAGGACGCGCATCATGCCGACGGTACCTGGGTCAACTGGGCGGCTGGCTGGAGAGTACTTTGACGGATGCATGGGCGGTTTGGGCTCCGGAAAAGCCTCGCCCCTCCCGACCGGGTCCCCGAGATGCTCGGGGCAGGCGGGATAAATTCCGGGTGAGCTACAGCTATTTTGCATAGTGCGACAGGATCTTGTGTTCATAGACGTCGAGGGTTTTTTCTTCTTCGCCGGACATCAGGTAGATGTTGAATTGGGTGACGCCGACCTTGCGGAGGCGGTCGAGTTTTTTGCGATGCTCTTCGATGGGGCCGATGAGGCAGAAGCGGTCGACGACTTCGTCGGTTACGAAATCGGCGTTGTCGCTGCCGACTTCGCAGTGGTGGAGGTAGTCGTATTTGCCGCGGTCTTTGACGAAAGAGGTGAGGGCGGGGGGAAGTTCTTCGGGCTTGTATTTGGAGATGAGATCCATGACGTGATTGGAGACGAGTGCAGGAAACCAGCGGACGTGTTCGCGGGCGGTTTTCAGGTCGTCGGAGGCCCAGACGGGGGCGGCGGCCATGACTTCGATCTTGCTGAAGTCGCGGCCGGCTTCTTTTGCGCCTTCGCGGACGAAGCCGAGGCACCAGTCGATGAGGTCGGGGTCGGCAAACTGGAGGATGACGCCGTCGCCGATGCGTCCGGCGGTGCGGAGGGCTTTCGGGCCGTAGCCGGCGACCCAGATGCGGGGAATTTCGCCATTGGTCCAAGGAAATTTTGTGGGGACGCCATCGAGATCCACAGTTTTACCGGCGTTCAAGTTGCGGAAGATGCGGACGAACTCCTCGAGATTTTCGAGCGTGGTCGGTTTTTTGCCGAGCACGCGGCGGGAGCTGTCGCCGCGCCCGATGCCTAGCTCCATGCGGCCGTGGGAGGCGAGATTCAGCGTGGCGAAGAGGCTGGCGGAGACGGTGACATCACGGACGGCGGGGTTCGTGACGCAGGTGCCCAGGCGCATTTTCTTGGTGTTGGCGGCCATCAGAGTGAGGAGCGGGAAAGGCTCTTTCCAGATGACGTGGGAATCGAAGATCCAGCCGAAGGAGAAGCCGGAGGATTCGGCCTGGCGGGTGAGGCTCAGGATGCGGTCGATGGAGATGTCTGGTTTTATGGTGATGCCGAAGTCCATGGAAAATGCTCCTCTTCAGTCGGCCGGCTGGGTTACCGGGGCGACTCGGTTCATCAAGGCGAAATAGGTAAGGAAACTGACCAGGAAGCCGACGAACCAGGCGTAGTTGTATAGGACGCGCAAGGGCGGAAACACCAAGCCGACGAAAGCGACGGCGGCGCCTGCAGCTAGCGCGGCGACAGCGTTCCAGTTGAAGCCGTGTGAGTATTCATACTGGCCGTTGCGCTGATAAAGATCTTCGACGACCAGAACTTTTTTGCGCACGATAAAGTAATCGCAAATGAGAACGCCCGCAATCGGTCCGAGAAAGCCAGAGTAGCCGACGAGCCAGCCGAAGATGTAGCTGCCGTAGTCCGCCATCAGCTTCCAGGGCTGCATGACGATGCCCATCGCGCAGGTGATCAAGCCGCCGGTGCGGAAGCTGATGCGGCGCGGGGAGAGATTGGAAAAATCGTTCGCCGGGGAAACGACATTGGCGGCAACGTTGACATTGAGCGTGGCCATAAGCAACGCGATCATGGCGAGGACGACGGCGAACGGGTTGCCGAGGCGGGCGAGGACGGCCACCGGATTCCACAGGGCTTCGCCAAAAATGATCAGGGTAGCGGAAGTAACGGCGATGCCGATGAAGGAGTAGAAGGTCATCGTTGCGGGGAGGCCGAGCGCCTGGCCTACGATTTGATCGTGCTGGCCGCGAGCGTAACGCGTGAAATCAGGAATGTTCAGCGAAACGGTGGCCCAAAAGCCAACGACGCCGGTGAGAGAAGGAATGAAGAAACGGAAAAATTCGCCGAAACTCTGAAATTTCGAGGGAGTCGAGAGCATGGGGCCGAAGCCGCCGGCTTTGCTGCGGGCCCAGAGGAGGAGAGCAAGTCCGATGAGGAGCAGGAACGGAGCGGAGATTCCCTGGAGAAAGCGAATGGTTTCAATGCCGCGGAGAATAACGAGCACGTTCAGAAGCCAGAAAAAAATGAAGCACATGGCCGGGCCGGGATGAAAGTTTGCCCAAGACGGGGCGAGCGCGACGATCATGGCGTTGATGGCTTCGCCGCCAATCCACGTTTGAATACCGAACCAGCCGCAGGCAACGAGCGCGCGGAGAATGGCGGGAACGTTTGCGCCGAGAACGCCGAAGGAAGCGCGGGCAAACACCGGGAAGGGGATGCCGTATTGCGCGCCGGCGTGGGCGTTGAGCAGCATGGGAATCAGCACCAGCACGTTGCCGAGAAACACGGTGAAGAGCGCCTGGCGCCAGTTCATGCCCCCGGCGATCATGCCGCTGGCGAGCATGTAAGTGGGGATGTTCACACTCATAGAGATCCACAGGGCGGCGTAATTGTAAGTGCGCCAGGTGCGGCGTTCGCTGGGGACTGGAGCGAGGTCCTTGTTGTAGAGCGAACTGCTCTCGATGGTTTCCGCGCGAAGCATACCGCTGTGAGATTCACTCATCCCGCTGCCGCGGTATTCGCGGCCTGTGTGCGCGTGATTTCGCCGTAGGATTCCGGGCGGCGGTCGCGATAGAACTGCCAGGTATCGCGGACTTTCTGGATTTCGTCGAGATTCAATTCCGCGACCAGCAACTCATCTTTGTCACGGCTGGCCTGGGCGACAATTTTTCCGCGCGGATCGCAGAAATAACTCTTGCCGTAAAATTCGCCAATTTTCCAGGGAGCTTCCGTGCCGACGCGGTTGATGGCAGCAACGAAGTAAGCATTGGCAACAGCATGGGCGGGCTGCTCGAGTTCCCAGAGATATTCGGAGAGGCCGGCAACAGTGGCGGATGGGTTGTAGACGATTTCGGCGCCCTTGAGGCCGAGGATGCGCGCGCCTTCCGGGAAATGGCGGTCGTAGCAGATGTAGACGCCGACGCGGGCGTAGCGGGTCTGGAATACGGGATAGCCGGCGTTCCCTGGCATGAAGTAAAACTTCTCCCAAAATCCCGGATGGCAGTGCGGAATGTGGTGCTTGCGGTATTTGCCGAGATAGCGGCCGTCCGCGTCAATCACCGCGGCGGTGTTGAAGTAGACGCCAGTCATCTCGACTTCGTACACAGGGACAACGAGGACCATCTGGTATTTTTTGGCGAGCTTCTGCATGAGCGAGATGGTCGGCCCGTCGGGGACGCGTTCGGTCAATTCATACCAGCGGGTTTGCTGCTCGGCGCAGAAGTAGGGGCCATAGAAAAGCTCCTGGAGGCCGAGGATCTGCACCTTTTTCTTTGCGGCATCGGAAATCAAGTGTTCGTGCTTGGCGATCATTTTTTTCTTGATCTCGGCGAGCGAGAATTTTTCCGGAGACCATTCACATTGGGCCTGAATCAGGCCACAGCGAACCGTGCGGGGCATGCCACACCTCCCGTGCAAACGCAGGCAAAAAGTCTACTCTGTGCGGGTGTGTGCGACAAGTTTCGGCAGCCGAATGTGCTATTTGTCTGACGCCAACAAACTGATGGATTGAATTCAACGGATTGGCGTTCGATTGACCCTATGGACTGTGAGCACTACCATCGATGCAAACCAATTTCCGGCAGAAGTCCTGACGCGGGAAAACAGGCAAGTGTACAATCTACACTGCTATGGCCCTTCGGGTTGCTATCGCTTTCGAATGGCTGAGTCGCGAGCAGGCAAGAGGATGGGGACCACGGAGGGCTGTGGGGGGCAGCCGTGCGGCACGACTAGCTGCTATGTCCAGCAAATTCAGGTGAATACCTGAGGTTGGCTCTCTCAGGCGATTTCATGAATACGAGTCTTTCGCTACCTATGGGTTCCCGGGCGGGCAGGTAAATTTTCGGGGGAGGTAGAGCTTTTTTACTTGGAAATCGTTCGGCAACCGCTGAAAAGAAAGGCTTTAGCTTTGGCGGAGGGCTTGCACTCTTAGAGCCAGTGGGGGAGGCGAGCCGAGGATCCCTTTAGGGGATTGAGGGCTGGGCCGGTTCGCTACTCCCCCCTTTCACTTTCGCCGAGCGGTGACCCTGAATTTCCTACGAGGGACTCACCGAAGCACCCCCATAACACCCCTAACAATTCCGAACACGGCGAAAGTGCGTCTGAAAATAGAAAAGGCGCGTTCGGAGTTCCTTGAGAGCTCGATCAAGCTCCAACACCGTGAAAGATGCGGGCCGCGATTCAGACTGACAAGAAATGGGCAGGAGTAGGCTGGACGAGGCGGCCTTCGCCGGGCTGCATATCGTGAGGACGCGTGTCGTAATCGGCGAGCGTTAAACCGAGCATGATAGCCAGCCAGAAAACGGCGCAGACGATGACAAGTTGGGTGCGATGGGGGCTGTACCGGGCGTGCATGAAGTAGAGAACCACGAGCGTGGCTTTGATCGTGGCGACGCCGAGAGCGATGACGATATTGAATTTACCAAAGTTTTGAAATGCCGCCCACACGGTGATGCCGGTGCCGACCATCAGAGCTGCGAAGATGGTGAAGTAAACTTTAGGCGAAACAATGTGCTCGGACACGCGCGATTCTCCTACCGGTGCCTGTCAATCAGATATAACAACGGAAACAGAAAAATCCAGACAATATCGACGAAGTGCCAGTACAGGCCGACGACCTCGACGGGCGTGTTGTACTGCGGCGTGAAGCGGCCGGCAAAAGAACCTTTGATGAGCCAGACGAGAAGCCCCGCGCCGATAATCATATGCAGGGCGTGAAGACCGGTCATGCCGAAATAGAGAGAGAAGTAGAGCTGGCCGTGGGCGTTTATGTCCGGGTCGTGCGCAAAGGCCTCTTCGACTTCCTTCTTTTCCAAAGCCAATTCTTTTGGATCATCGCCGGGCATGGGATGCGTGGGGTGGTACTTCATATCAAAGTTGCGGCCGGGAATGAGATGGTGGTCGAATTTTTGTTTGTATTCGACTCCTTTGACGCCAAGAAAGACAGTGCCGAGACCCAGCGTGGCGATGAGGAAAACACCGACCAATTTCTTCTTTCCCACCTGGGCGGACCAGACGGCCATAGCCATAGTCAAACTGCTCATGATCAGCACAACGGTGTTGCCGGCTCCAAGTTTGATGTCCAGAGTGTTGCTGCCAATGCCGAAAGCCGTGCTATAGGCGCTGCGATTGATGGTGTAAGTGAGAAACAAGCCGCCGAAGAACAGGACCTCGGTGACCAGGAAAATCCACATGCCGAGCGCGGCGGTTTCCTTCTGCTGCTCAAGGGTCTGAAATTGTCCGTACAGATCGCCGGTGCGGTGCACGCGGTGCTCCTCTTTGCCATCCAGGGGACAGCGTCTAATGACTCGCAACGTGGGCGGGGCAAGCCCCGCCCCTACAAATTAACAATACAAACTAGTCGTCTCCGTGAGCCGGCGCGGGCAATGGCGCTCCCGCTGCCAAGCCGAGATCCGGCCGGTTCTTAAAATCGTATGGCTCCCAGGTCACTTCCGGAGTGACATGGAAATTTTCCGTCGGCGGCGGCGAATCCGTTTTCCACTCAAGGCCCGTGGCCGGCCAGGGATTCTGCCCGGCAACCTTGCCATAGCGCATGGACCACGTGAGGTAGGCCATGGGAAGCAGGTAGCCGAGCGCCAAGATGGAGGCTCCCGCGGTGGAGAGGACGTTCAGCACCTGAAATTCCGGCGGATAGCTGTGGTACCGGCGCGGCATGCCGAGATAGCCGAGGATAAACTGCGGAAAGAACGTCAAATTGAAACCGACGAAGAGAGTGATGGCGGCGATGCGGGAAAGCGCTTCGGGATAGAGCTTGCCGGTAATCTTCGGCCACCAGTAGTGCAGTCCGCCGACGTAACCCATGACCGCGCCGCCGACCATGATGTAGTGGAAATGAGCCACTACGAAATAGGTGTCGTGGATGTGAATGTCCAGGCCAAGGCAGGCGAGGAAGAGCCCGGTAAGGCCGCCGATAGTGAACAGGCCAATGAAGCCAAGGGCATAGAGCATAGGCGCGTCCCAGGAGATTGAACCTTTGTAAAGCGTGGAGGTCCAATTGAAGACTTTGACCGCTGACGGAATCGCGACCAGATAGCTGAGGAAGGAGAAAGTGAGCGCGGCATACGTGGACTCGCCGGTGACAAACATGTGGTGCGCCCAAACCAGGAAGCCGATGACCGCGATGGCGATGCTCGAACCAGCGATGAAGGAGTATCCGAAGATGGACCTTCGCGCGAAAGTGGGGATGATTTCGCTGATTACGCCCATGGCGGGAAGAACCATAATGTATACAGCCGGGTGCGAATAGAACCAGAAAAGATGCTGGAACAGAATGGGATCGCCGCCCATGGCCGGATTGAAAAAGCCGAGGTGAAACATACGCTCGAGGCCGACAAGGAGGAGAGTGATGGCGATGACCGGCGTGCCCAAAATGAAGATGATGCTGGTGGCGTATTGAGCCCAGGCGAAGAGCGGCAAGCGAAACCAGGTCATTCCCGGCGCACGCATGGTGTGGATGGTGACGATGAAGTTCAGGCCCGTGAGAATCGAGGAGAAGCCGTTAATGAAGATGCCGATCACAGCTGGAGTAACCGCGGAATTCGAATAGACGCTGCTGAGCGGCGTGTAGAAGGTCCAGCCAGTGTCCAGTCCGCCGGTGCTGAAGGAATACAGAGCGAAGCAACCGCCAATGATGTAGAGATACCAGCTGAGAAGATTGATTCTCGGGAAGGCCAGATCCTTCGCTCCGATCATGAGAGGCAGAAGGAAATTGCCAAGCACGGCGGGGATCGAGGGAATCAGGAAGAAAAAAATCATTGCCACGCCATGCATGGTGAAGAGTTTGTTGTAGGTCTCCGGGGTGACCAAAGCGCCGCTGGGCGTTAACAGGTGGATGCGGATCAGCGTGGCGAAAATGCCGCCTATGAAAAAGAAAAACGTGACAGAGCCCAGGTACAGCAGGGCAATGCGCTTGTGGTCGGTGGTGAGCAGCCACGAACGGATGCCATAGGAGGCGTTGAGATAATCCTCATGAGGCATTTGGCGGCCCGGCAACGGATTCGGCGTGTCGCTCATAACTATTTCTTCCCCGTGGACGGCGCAATGCCAGAGCCCTTGTCGGGAACCGGCAGCGACTGCAAAGATTTGGTGTACGCGATAAGAGCAAAAATCTGCTCCTCCGTGAGCTGACCCTGGAACGAAGGCATCACCGGCTGATAGCCAGCTACGATTTTCGCGTTAGGCTGGAGGATCGATTCGCGGATATAGGCTTCGTCACCGACGACCGTGGTGCCATCGGCCAAAAGCACTTTCGCGCCATAGAGACCGTTGAGCGAAGGCGCGCGGCCCGTGCCGTCGGCGACGTGGCAAGTGGCACAGGCTCTTTCGGCGAAGAGCTTTTCGCCGGTAACGACGGGATCGGCACCTCCGCCGGAGGAGCCAGAAAGCCACGCGGCGTAGTCCGAGGGCTCCATAACGGTAACCCAGCCGCCCATCACCGCATGGTTCGTTCCGCAGTATTGCGAGCAAAAGAAGTGGTAACGGCCAGGCCTGGTGGGACGGAACCACATGGTGTTGTAATGTCCGGGAACCACGTCCATTTTCACGCGGAACGCTGGAACGAAAAAGTCGTGGATTACGTCTTCGCTGGCCAGGATCAGCCGAACGTTGCGGCCGACGGGAACGTGCAATTCATTGATTTCTCTCAGCCCGTTAGGCTGCTGCGCCTTCCACATCCACTGTTTGCCGATTACGTAGACGTCCAGCGTGTCTTTCGGGGCGTGACGGTAATCAACGTAGACGACCGCGCCCCAGCTGAACATGGCCATCGCCAGAATCAGCGGAATGATCATCCAGGCAGCTTCGAGGCGGGAATCTCCGTGGATGGGGACGCCGACATCGTTCGGTTGTTTGCGATGGAATTTAAAGAAGAAAACGACGATGGCCACGGTAATGGCAGTCGCAAAGAAGACACAAATCGCAGTGATGAAGAGCATCAAATCGTCCACATGAGGCGCAAAGTTGGACGCTTGCTCGGGATAAATTGGCAATTGCGACTGCACGGCTTAGTGAGCTCCTCGTTCCAGTCCGCCGGCAAGTGGCTGGCGTAGATTCCTGGCTGCCGCTGATGTTTCGCGGCGGCGTGATATCCAAATTCCACCGACAATGCAAAGGATCGTAAGGACCCCGCCAAGACGGACCACTTTCAGAATCGAGGCGCTGTAAGTGGCGGAGGTGGGGTCGTAGTGATAGCAAAAAAGCAAAACGTGATCGATGGGCGTGCCGATCTTTCCCGCGGAGGCATCCACGAGCCCGAGGCGCATGTCGCGGCCGGGATATTCGATGCCGTAGAAGTAGCGCGAGATTCGGCCGTCCGGCGTGAGAATCATCACGCCGCTAGCGTGCGCGAAGAGATTGTTCTTAGCGTCGAAGGAGAAGCGGAAATTCACGGCGTTGCTCGCGGCTTCGACGGATTCCTTCGAGCCGACCAGAAAATGCCAGCCGGAATCCGTTTCGGGGCGGCGGAAATGAATGAGCGCCTTCTTTTTCTTTTCCGCGGCCATCTCCGGTGTCTCGCGGGAATCAAAACTGACGAAAACAACTTCGTAATCGCGCCCTGGATTGAAGCTGAGCATGCGGAGCGCGCCGACAACACCCTGCTCGACCTGATCGCAAAGCATGGGGCAGCCGTAATAAACGAAGGCGAGGACGACGGGCTTTTGTTGCCCGAAATAGTCGCGGAGATGAACGCTGCGGCCGGTTTCGTCGCGGAACGGGAGATCCAGCGGCATTGATCCGTTGAGCGGCGGCTCGAAGCCGACGTTTTGCAAAACCCGAGGCATGGTCGCAGCCGCTGGGCCGGCGTTGCTGGGGACGATCTGAGCACGCAAAGGGAACGCCGCGAGCAAGAGCGTTGTAATCCCGACGAGATGGCGAGCTTTGCTCATTTCGTTATTTCTTTTTCTCCGCCGCCGGCGCAGGAGCCCCGGCCAAACCCTTTTCGGCGATAATCTTCATCGCGTCCTTGACGGGAATTTGCGCCACACCGCTGGACTTGTCGATCCATTCCAGCTTTTCGTTGGCCTCCGAGTCTTCCTGATTTTTCCTGCGCAAGTCAGCCTGCGGATCGGTCTCATGGCCAGGGACGCCTTGCAGCCGCGGCTCCGGGGGCAGCGGTCGAAAATCCTTGCCAAGTGCCTCGCGAGAAGGCGGCGGAGGGGTATCGGTCGAGGCCGCGAAATTCAAGGTGAAGCGGAGAATGTAAACGCAAATCAGCAGCGCGGCCACAACCGCGAGGCCCAGGGCAAAGAGGTACCCATAAATGGTTCTAGCATTGACATCGCGTTCTTCGAACGAGACGTCGCTGTTGCGCGGCTCCTGGCCCGTGTTTTGGGACTCAGTGCTCATGATGCTCAATGGCCTCCGCCAGTTTCGGGTCGCCCAGAGGGAGAAGCGGGCACTGCTTCAAATTGAACGCGAAGAAGCCCAGCCACAATCCGCCGAGGGCGATGGGCAAGACAATATCCAGCCAGGTTGGCACTGCTCGAGAAGTGAACTCCGGGCGGGTCATCCAGAAAAGGTCCACAAGACGCATGAAGATGAGCCACATGGCGATCTTCGGGAGCACTTTGGCGTTGCGTTTCACATCCTGAGAGAGAAGCAGGAAAAATGGCACGAAGAAATGGAACACCAGGACGATGACTGCAACGACGCCCCAGCCACCGTACAGCCGCGTCAGATAGAAACTGATTTCTTCCGGCTGGTTCCCCGACCAGATGATCAGGAGCTGCGAGAAATCGAAGTATGCCCAGAGCATGACAAAGGCGAGGAGGAGTTTTCCGAGGTCGTGCAGATGGCGTTTTTGCAGGACGCTGGCGAAGGGTTCGGTGCGTGCGAGCAACACGACGACGGCGATCATGAAGGCCATCGAGGAGATGAGCTGTCCCGCCACGAACAGGAAGCCATAGATGCTGGAGGCCCAGTGGGGCGAAAGCGACATGCCCCAGTCGATGGCCGCGAAACTCATCACGAAAACGTAAAGAATGATGCCCGGGCCGGCCAGCATCTTGAAGCGAAGGCGCAAAGCACGGTCTTCGGGTTTGGCATCCTGTTGCTTCGACAAAACGTTGAAGATGAACATCAGCAGTAACCAGACTGCAAAATAAACAACCGCACGAATGTAAAAACCATTCAGGGTGAGGTAGCTCTTTTGAAACGCGGAGAGAGCGCCCTCTCCCGTGGGCGGCGCGTTGAGCCAGCCTTTCTCCTTATCGTGGCCCGAATAGAGATAGTGCATGCCGAAAATCGCGATAGGCAGGAAAGCGACGACCATGAGTGGCAGCGTGCGTGTGGCCGATTCCAGCGGGCGGCGGATGATGACGCCCCAGTGGCCGGCGACGAGATGCTGCAGCATAACCAGTCCAAGTGAACCGACAGTCAAGCCGAGAAACAGCAAAAAAGTCATCAAGTAGGATTGGTAGAAATCCCCCGGGCTGCGCACGGCGCCGAGAATGGAAACCAGTAAGGCGACACCGCCAATCGACAGCGCCCATTGTTGAAGTCGGCCGACGCTTTCCGGCGCGTGATATTCCTGCGCAGCCATTAGAAGCTGCCTCCTGTCGAATCGTTTGTGCCGCCCTGTTTCTCTCCGCCCTGTTTCTCGCCGGAGGAACCGCTCTGATTCAGCTTCTCGCGGAGCTCCGCGGGCAAATCGGTGGCCTTGGCGTTGCGGCTGAGCTGCAGCGCGCGAATGTACGCGATGATGGCCCAGCGGTCGCGCGGAGGAATCTGCGCCGAGTAACCCAGCATCTGTCCGAAACCATTGGCCATGACGTCGTAGATATAACCGTTGGGCGCCTGGCGGAGGCGGTCCTGATGATAGCTGGGTGGACGCTTCATGCCGCGCATGGCCACCATGCCGTTTCCATCGCCCTGGAAGCCGTGGCAGGGAGAACAGAAAATGTTGTAACGCTCTTGACCGCGCTCAACCATCGCCAGGTTCACGGGCAGCGGGAAATTGTTCGAATCCTTCGGCACGAGGAGCTCATCGTTGGCGAGCGAACCGCGGGCCACGGTATTCTCGACGAGCGGGCGCTCGGAGCGGCCGTCCTCAAAGAACGGCGAGGGGGAAAGCGCTTTGTTCTTCGGCTGGTTGGCCATGTCCTGCCGGAGATATTCGCAACCGGCGCCAAAAATCAAGCAGGCGGCAGCGCAAGCAGCTACGAGGCAGCGCGAGGTGTTAATCATCCGACACCTCGGAAACGTGGTGCGCATTGAGGCTCTGCAGGAAGCGCGCGGTGTTCTCGAGATGGAACTTCGGGTCGCGAGCTTCGATGCAAACGAAGAAGCGGTCGGACGATGCATGCGTGAAGCGATGCACGTTGAAAACGGGATGGTGCGGCTGGGGCAGACGGTTCAAGGCGAGCATCCCGAAGACCGCGGAGAGCGCTGCGCCGAGAATCGTAAGCTCAAATGTGACGGGAATGAAGGCCGGCCAGCTATTGAGCGGGCGGCCGCCAATGTTCATGGGGTAGCTGCTCACATTCGCCCAAACCTGGAAGAAGAAACCCGTCAAACCGCCGCCGAGTCCGCCCAGCAGAGTAATGAAGGGCACGAGGTTGCGCTTCAAGCCGAGCGCTTCCGAAAGTCCTTCGACGGGAAACGGAGCATAAGCATCAAGACGGCGATACCCGGCTTCGCGGACTTTTTCCACGGCATGAATGAGCTCCTCGGGTGTCGCAAACTCACCCATCACGCCGTAGATATGAGAGCGCTGAAGATGCATTATTTCTCATCCTCGGAAGTTTCCGCGACGAGTTCGCGCATTTCCGCGATGGAAATCGCGGGGAGAACGCGCACGAACAGGAAGATCAGAGTGACGAACATGCCCATGGTGCCGATGAAGGTGGCCCAATCCCAGAACGTGGGGCTGTAACGGCCCCAGGCGGAAGGCACGAAGTCGCGCGTCAGGCTGATCACCACGATGACGAAGCGCTCCAGCCACATGCCGATATTCACAACGATGGACATGATGAAGAGAAAGGCGACGTTGTGGCGCATCTTGTAAGACCAGAGCGTTTGCGGCAACAGGATATTGCACAAAATCAGCGCGTAGTAAAACGGCGCGTAAGGGCCGTGGAGCCGCTGCTGGACCAGGAAGACGTCAAACTTGTTGCCGCTATAAAGCGACAGAAAGAATTCAAAAAAATAGCCGTAGGCAACGATGAGCCCGGTGGCCAGCATGACCTTGGCCATATTATCCAGGTGGCGCATGGTGATGAAGTCTTCGAGGCCATAGACTTTGCGGAGTGGAATCGCGATGGTCAAAACCATGGCAAAACCCGAATAGATGGCTCCGGCCACGAAATACGGGGGAAAGATGGTGGTATGCCAGCCGGGAACGATGCCGATGGAAAAGTCGAAGCTGATCACCGAGTGCACGCTGAGCACGAGCGGCGTGGCGAGACCAGCGAGAAGCAAATAGGCGGACTGGTAGCGATGCCAGTGACGAGCGGAACCGCGCCAGCCCATCGACAGCATGCCGTAAATAATCTTCATCGGCTTCTGGACGGAGCGATCGCGGAGGGTCGCCAGATCCGGGATGAGACCCACGAACCAGAACATCAACGAAACCGTGCCGTAGGTCGAAACCGCAAACACGTCCCAGATCAGCGGGCTGCGGAATTGCGGCCAGAGCCCCATGGTGCTGGGGTATGGCATCATGTAAAAGGCCATCCACGGGCGGCCGGTGTGGATCAACGGGAAAATGCCCGCGCAGGCTACCGCGAAAAGGGTCATCGCTTCCGCGAAGCGATTGATAGAGGTGCGCCACTTCTGATTCAGCAGGAATAAGATCGCGGAGATCAGCGTGCCGGCGTGGCCGATACCGATCCACCAGACGAAATTAACGATCGCAAATCCCCAACCGATTGGAATGTTGATGCCCCAGATGCCGACGCCCTTGATGATGAGCCAGCCGATGGCGACAGTCAGCATGCCCAATAGGCTGAAGGCAATCAAAAATCCTATGTACCAGCCGAGAGACGTTGGACGCGTAAGAACGATCGAGCTGATTTTGTCCGTGACGGATCCGTAGGTGTACCCCGGACCGATCACCGGGGTCAGCCGGCGGATTTCAGGAGAATCGAAAGGTGGTTGCCCGGCGCTCATGCCGACTCCAATTCCGGGTTCGGATTGCGCACGGCGGCCAGATAGGTGGTGCGGGGCCGCGCATTCAGTTCGCCGAGCAGCGAATAATTCCGCTGCTGCGCTTTCAACTTCGCGACGCGGCTGTTTTTGTCATTGGCATTGCCGAAGACGATCGCCTGGGTGGGACAAGCTTGTTCGCACGCCGTGACGATCGCGCCATCGCGGATCGGAGAGTTGGATTTTTCCGCTTCTATGCGCGCGTTGTTGATGCGCTGCACGCAATAGGTGCACTTTTCCATGACGCCGCGGCTGCGCACGGTGACTTCCGGATTGCGCAACAGCTTGAGTTGTGGCGTCTCCCAATCCTGGAAGCGCAGAAAATTGAAGCGGCGCACTTTGTAAGGACAGTTGTTGGAACAGTAGCGCGTCCCGACGCACCGGTTGTAGGTCATGTCGTTAAGGCCTTCGGCGCTGTGCACCGTGGCGCCGACGGGACACACCTGCTCGCAGGGGGCGTTCTCGCACTGCTGGCACGGAACCGGCTGGAAAAATGTCGGCGGATTGAAGAGAGACTCATCGTAGCTGGAGGGATCGTTGGTCGCGGACTTGGCCTTCTCGTAATAACGGTCGATGCGGATCCAGTGCATTTCGCGGCCGCGCATCACCTGGTCTTTGCCGACAACGGGGATGTTGTTTTCCGATTGGCAAGCAACCACGCAAGCGTTGCAGCCGTTGCATTTGTTCAAATCAATGGCCATCGCCCATTTGTCGTGGTCGTAAGGATATTCCGCCGTGCCTTTGTAAAGAGAAAAATCCTGCGCCGGGAGCAGGGCAAGCTCGTTGGCAAAGTTTGGATTCTTGCGGTACTCCTCGAGGGTGCCGGTCGCGAGAATCTGCCGGCCTTCCATGCTGAAGTGATACTGCGTGCAGGCGAGCGGATAATCGTCGCCGGTTTTCTTGATGGCGCTGGTGGGCGCGGAGGCCGTCCAGAGCGCGTCCGAAGTGCGCACAGCGTACGCGTTGAAGCCTTTGTTCGTTCCGGTGTAGCCGGCCCTCTTGCGGCCGTAACCCAACGGAAGGACGATCACGCCATCGGCCTGGCCCGGAAGCCTCCATGCGGCAGCGGTGACTTTGCTGTTCGAAAGCGAAATGTCGATGACGTTCGAATAAATCTTGCCGTGCTCGCCGCCGCGCCAAGCGATATTGTGGGCTAGTTGCAGACTCTCCGCGGTTTTCGGACTGACGAGCGCGGCATTGTCCCACGTGAGCTTTGTGACGGGCTTGGGCAATTCCTGTAGCCAGCCGTTATTGGCGAAGCGGCCGTCGTAGACGCAAGGATCCGGGCGGAAGATGAACTCGATGTCCGTCGCAGGCGCGGTTTTCGCGGCAGGGAGACTTGCAGCGTTGAATTTCAAAGCGGGGTTGGTGGGTGCAAACGCAGAACCCGCCACGAGGCCGTCATTCAATGTCCTACGCCAGAACTTATCGAAATCGGCGGAAGGATGTGCGGTCTTCAGCCCATCGCGCAGCGCATCGTAATCGGAGACTCCCGGCTTGTCACTGAAGGCAGCAAGCACTTCGCGAGCGGAGTGCGTGTGGTACAGCGGCGCGATCAGCGGCTGAATCACACTCAGAGTGCCGTCGAACGCGCGCGCATCGCCCCAGGTTTCCAGGTAGTGCGATTCGGCCACGTGCCAATCGCAGAGCTCGGCGGTTTCGTCAAAATGCGAGCCGACGTAGATCGTGTTCTTGACTGGCTTTCGATTTTTCTTTCCGTCGAATTTGATCTTGGACGCAAAATCGAAATCATGCGGCGCAGTGTAAACCGGATTGACATCTAGGATCAGGAGAGTTTCGACCTTTCCGGCATCGATGTCCGCGCACAATTCGCGCAGCGATTCGAGATTGTTCACCGGATGCGCTTCCACCGGTTGCGTGTAATACAGCGTTGTTCCAACGTTGCCGAGCGCGGTGTTAATTTCGTGCACCAGTGCGTGGAGTGAAGCAGGTTGTTGTTCTCCTGCAACGACTAGACACTTGCCGTGATGCTCTAGGAGATCCTTCACAACGACATCGAGGAATTTTTCGCCCCCCGGTGGCGGGGCAGGGTTCGCAAGAGTAGGTCTCACCGTGACATCGACAACTTTGCCCGCCAGGGCGCGCGCAAACAATTCCAGTTCAGAAGCCCGCAAGGGCAAACGATGATCCGCAGTCGCGCCTGTGACGCTCGGTGTCGGCTCGACCACATACAACCGGTTCATCTTAGGGCCGCTGCGATCCCCTTCGAAGAATTGATCCAAATTGCGACGCCGTGAAAACTCTCTCGCATAGCGAATATGTCCCGGCCCGCTGCCCAAAAAATCAGAATCGAGCGAAAGGATGACGTCGGCCTTTTCCGGCCGGTAAACCGTATTGACATAGTTTCCAAAGGCAAGCTTCGCGCCTTCGCGCGTCCCGTCCCCGACGGCCGGTTCCCATTGGTGCCACTTGGCTTGCGGGAAGAGCGTCAGGAGCGACTGAATCTGCACGGCGAGCGTGGGCGAAGTAACAATCCCGGTCAATATGCGGAAACCCGCGCCGTTCGAGCCTTTCATTGCAGCCGCGATGGCTTGCGCACTCTCCACAAACAAGGACCACGTCTGGATTTCTCCGAACTTCGTCACCGTCTGCGCGCGATCCGGATCGTAAAGATTCAGGACCGAAGCCTGTGCAAACACGTTCGTTGCGCCAAGGCTCGACGGATGATCGGGGTTGCCTTCGATTTTCGTCGGCCGCCCTTCGTGGCTTTCCACCAGCAGGCCGATGGCATCAGCGCCAAACGGCATCGCCGTGGCATAAAACTGCGGCTTGCCGAGGGTCAGCCCATCGGGCTGCTTGACGTACGGCACGATGTACTGCTCCGGCGTTCGCCCGCAACCGGAGAGCCCGGCAAAAGCCAGCGACGCCGCCATTAACTTCAAAAAATCGCGCCGGTCGACGGAGTCGTCCCATTCCGAGGGCGCCTGGCGCGGGAATTCGCGATGCAGCAACTCTTCGAATTCCGGATCTCCCGCAAGCTCCTCGAGCGTCCGCCAGTACTGCTTGCCGCTTTTCGAATTGAGCTTGGCGCGCACGGCGGCCAAATCCATCGGGCCTTCGCGCAGCTTCGCGTCTCCGCCCGAATCGTGGTGATCGTGCCGGCCATCAAGGTGTTCGTGTTGTTCGTGCTCGCGCATATCTTCCATTAGCGATGACAGGTCGAGCAACTCGTCAGCTCGGCCATCGTCCGAATCTGGTACTCTTCCCTCAGTTTGGCGCCGACTTCCGCCTGATTATCTGGAGCCTTCCAGTCCATGTTGAAAACTTGATCCTTCGGGCGCAAAACCCGCTCGGGATTGCGATGGCATTCGAGGCACCATTGCATCAGCAACGGGTTGGCCTGAAATACCAGCGGCATCTGATTAATCTGCCCGTGGCACGACGAGCAACCCACGCCTTTGTTGATATGAATACTGTGATTGAAATAGACGAAATCGGCGAGGCGGTGAATCTTGACCCATTGGATGGATTTGTCGGTGCGATAGCTTTCGCGAATCGGCTCGAGGTAGGGCGCATTGTTGAAAAGCACCGAATGGCAATTCATGCAGGTCTTCGTGGGCGGAATCCCGGCAACGGCGGAGGTTTCCACGCCGGTATGACAGTAGCGGCAGTCGATGCCGTCATCGCCGACGTGATGTTTGTGGCTGAATTGCACCGGCTGCTCGCGGGTAATATTCTGCCGCGTCATATAGGGCGAACGCGCCACGGCGAGCACGGCCACGAGCGCGATCCCGACAAAAAAAAGTGCCGAAAAGACACTGAATCGCGCGATGAAATTCGTACTGCGATGAAAAATCTGGGCCATGTCTGTTCAGCACTATGCGGGGGAGCGCTCCGGAAAGGAGCTGCGGTCAGGGCGTCCCACGAGTTAACCGGACAGTGCAAACCCGGGTCGTACTTGACGCGATAGTGTCCAACAAAACTTTCCGGAATGCAACCTTCGCGCACGCTTGCTTGCAAATAACTTCTTGCAACTTCCTGTGCAGGTCTTGTGGCACGTTCAAGAACTTTCGAACAGTATTCTCGTTTGCTTGTTTCAACCCGTAACCATGAACGAGGTGGAGGCGAAATAGATCCCCATCCTGTCGCACTTCCTTCTCCGTCCACACTCACCCACTGTCACGGAGTGTGATGCTTGAGCGAACGGAGAAGTTCAAACATTTTTTCACAACATTTTTGACCGGGGCATTTGCCAAGGGCAGGGTCGTGGTATCTTAGAGGTATCCTCTGCCGCTCCTATTGCGGCGGAGCCTACCTGTAGTGGGTGACTGTGAGCCCGTCAGATAGGGGCCGCGGACAGCCTGCTGGGGCGTGGTCCAACTGGTAGGACACCTCACTGTTAATGAGGACGGTGAAGGTTCGAATCCTTCCGCCCCAGCCAAATTTCCTTCTAAGAATAATGTTGGTGTCGGTTGTTTTTATTCCAATTGAATCTCGCTCTCTGGTTTCTGCGGTTCGATCCGCCTGCTCTGCTATTTCACTTGACGTAAGAGACTATCGGGCGCAGACTTCCCCGGTTCCCATCTCCTAAGATTGTCAAACGCAAGGATTGCGGACTCCTGTCCCCTAGAGACGCAAGGTCGATCCCAGAGGATCACCATGCTCGCTACGAACGAACGCATCTACCCTTCATTTGGGCGCTCGAAAAGTCTTCGAGCCTTTCGGCAGGCGTTGCGTCTCGCGCTTCTGTCAGCGGCGCTCAGCCTGGCGGCCACCGTCCCTGCCCGCGCGCAGGTATCCGGTCAAAACGTCAATATGGTTTCCGGCACCAACTGGACCAATGGAGATCCCTTCCTGCAACGGCAAAACGAGCCTTCCATCGCCGTGTCGTCGCGGAATTCTTCGCACCTTCTGGGTGGCGCAAACGACTACCGCACCGTGGATCTTCCGGGGCTGCTCGGAATTGACGAGCGCGGGGACGCCTGGCTCGGACTCTTCAAGTCCTTCGATGCCGGCCGGAGATGGCAGAGTACGTTGCTGCCGGGATTCCCGCTGGACGGGTCCAGCGAAGGATTGGCTTCTCCCATCCATGGCTTTCAAGCGGCCTCGGATCCGACCGTGCGTGCGGGCACAAACGGACTCTTCTATTACACGGGTATTGCGTACAATCGCGGCCCCAATCCCTTGAGCGCCGTGTTCATTGCACGGTTCATCGACCTCAACAATAAAGAAAACGGCAGCGCCACGTTTGAGAACGGTTCGATCACAAATCTTGCGCCGCGCGACACTATCAAGTACATAGACACGCAAATCATCGGCAGAGGCACTCCCGACATTTTCCTCGATAAGCCCTGGCTGGCAGTCGACATCCCGCGCGGCGATTCCACGTGCACTTTTTCCGTCAATCAAGACGGAAAGACGATCACCCAAACAATTCCCGCGGGACCGGTCTACGTTTCCGCGACATCCTTTGTGGGCAGTGGAGCAAAACAGTATTCCATAATTCTGTTCAGGCGCTCGCTGGACTGTGGCGTGACCTGGAGCGCTCCCGTGACCCTCAGCCGAAATGACGAAGCATTCGGCGATGCGGAACATCAGGGCACGGTGATTGCCATCGATCCCAGCGTTCCTTCGACCGAGCCAGCCACGATCTACGTCGCATGGCGGCGCTTTGCCAATCTGAACGATCCCGACGATGCTCCAGCCATTTTCGTCGCGAGGTCCGCCGATGGGGGCAGTCACTGGGAGCAGCCCGTTCCGATTGTTCTCTTTCCGAAAAGTTGTGTGAACAATCCACTGGGCACCGGCTGCCCGTATGACCAGGACTTTACGACGGCGTCCTTCCGCAGCAATGGATACCCTGCGATGACCGTGGATGGGCACGGAAAAGTGTACATCGCATGGTCGCAGCGAGACACGAACGGCGATGGGAAGATCATGATGGGCGTTTCGCCAAACGGCAAAGTTTTCCCGGCCGGTCGCGTTGCCCCAGTGGATGTCGGTCCTGTTACGGATGATAACGGCACGTCTTTTTCTAACCTTTCCGGTCGAGGCACGCAGCTCATGCCCAGCTTGGGCTTTGCCAACGACAGGCTGACGCTGGTCTATTACGATCTTCGCCAGGACCATACGACGGGCATATACGTTCCCGCGCCCGACCCGGCTTGCGATCCCATGGTTACGCTCCCCTGTACTTTGGGGGCGCAATATTTCGAGAACCGCGCCTTTGAGGGCGAACTTGCTTCGCCCAGTCCATTCAACAATCCCGCCGTCTTCTCTCCGAATATCGGTGATTCAAATCCGCCGCTGACTATACGCCGCCACACTATTGACATTATGGGGGCGCAAGCAGATCCACTTGTGGGCAGCTTCCAGGTTCCGTCGTTCAAGACATTCAGAGTTTCGCGTTATGAATTCGGATCGGTCCCGGCGCTGTTTCCTGATGTCGAGCAGTTACAGTACAACGTGCCCAATCTGCCTCTTTTCGTGGACGGAACCGCGCCCTTTATGGGCGACTACATAGACGTCGCGGGCACTCCGCAGATCGTCCCAGCAGGAGACGGTAATTGGACGTTCAACGTCGCTGACACAGGAACCGCCGTATTCCATGCGGCTTGGACCGACAACAGAGATGTGATTCCTCCTAAGGACGGCAATTGGCAGAATTACACGCCACCGATCTCCGCATCCAATCCCGGAAGCCAGCCGAGCAAGTTTGATCCAACACAAACTCCGCTTGCGTGCGTTGCCGGACAGACCGGCATGCGCAATCAGAACGTATATACGGCGGAGATCAGTTCCGGCGTGATTCTGACCTCGCCGCAAACGTCCAAGCCCGTGCTGACGCCTACCGGGCAACCGGTCCAGCGCGAATTCGTAGTCGAATTGCGCAATGCGACAAACGCCGCCAGAAGTTTTCTCGTTACGATTCCCACCCAGCCTGCCGGCGCTACGGCTTCCTTTCAGCAGTTCAGTACTCAAATCGCGCAAACGGTAAAAGTGAATGCCTTCTCGTCGCAATCCTTTCCCGTTTTCGTTGTGGCGAATGCCGGCAGCAAAATGGCGTTCCCCAGCGTGCTGATCAACGCTGCCGAAAATGACGGCGCAGCGGCACCACTTAGCGGCTCCATTCTTCTCAACCCCGATCCTACCAACCCGGCGCTCGCAAATCCTGACAACGTTACCGTGGGCGCAAATCAAATCTCCATCAACGAATTCTATAACCCGGGAGTTGCAAATCCTGGCTTGGCCAATCCGGGCTTAGCCAATCCCGGTGTCGCAAACCCGGGCTTGGCCAATCCTGGTTTGGCGAATCCAGGCTTGGCTAATCCGCAGGTCATCACCGCGCTCAATCCAGGCCTTGCGAATCCAGGTTTGGCCAATCCGGGTGTGGCGAATCCGGGACTCGCGAACCCGGGCTTGGCCAATCAAGCGTTGACGGACGTGAGCTACACAATCACCAACGAAGGAAATACGAGCGCATCCTATACTGTACAATTCTTCCAATCGGGAACCCTGCCGGCGGGCGCACAATTCCAAATCATTCTAAGCAAGCTTTATTTCACACAGCAAGCTGTTGGATGCCAGCTCCAGCAAGTGCCAACGAACGCTATCGTCGCGAACGTTACCAACCCGGCTTTCGTAACGAACCCGAATCAACTGGGCAACCCGGGTGTGGCAAATCTTGGCCTGCAAACCCCGACACTCAATCTAGCCCCGGGTGATTCCGGACAGATCACTCTGCGCACCAACTTGAGCATCCCGCAAGTGCAGAGCCTGGTTCTGCCAAACCTTACTCCTGCAGCGGTATCCCAGGGCGTGAACACTGTGGACGTCAAGCAGGGTATCTTCACGCCGCCGATCAATTTGGTCATCACATCCACATCGGCGTCGATACCATCAGGGGAAGTCAGTCTACCGTACAACACAACTTTGACGTCCATCGGCGGAAATACCGGGCCTCGCAACTGGACCATTACAGCGGGTTCGCTCCCTCCCGGTCTGCAATTGGACGCCGCGTCCGGCGCAATTTCTGGAACTCCAACTCAGGCGGGGAGCTTCGCCTTTACAGCCCAGGTCAAGGACACGGGCGCGACTCAGCACACCGCGTCTCGCGATTTGAGCATCACGATTGTGCCTCCGGTTGCCATCACCACACCGTCGCCCGCACTCGCAGAGGGAATAAGCGGTTCTCAGTACACTCAGACGTTTTCCGCTACGGGCGGCGTCTCGTTCTATAGATGGTCTAGCACGGGCACCCTGCCTCCAGGTCTGACCCTTGCGACCGTTGGAACAAGCGGACTCCTGATCGGCACACCGACCGCAGGGGGAACCTACAACTTCATCGTTAGGGTCACCGACGCCCTTGGCGCGTTTGCTTCCGCGCCGTACACAATCCTCATCACAAATCCGGTGCCAGCGGGAACTCAAATTCAATTCGTCACACAGCCTGCTGACACAATCGGAGGGCGAACGATCTCGCCTGCGGTCACTGTACGAGCACTGACTGCGACAGGAGCGGCGATCCCGAATGTTCTGGTAGCGATGAGCTTCGGAACCCAGGCATGTCCTGCGGCGGTTCTTTCCGGATCGCCCCTGGCGACTACAAATGCCAGCGGCTTCGCAACCTTCTCGGACTTGGTCATCGACCGAGGACAGAATAACTACACGCTCGCGGCAAGGGCTGGCAAGGTCTCCGCACTGTCGAGCCCATTCACGGTGAATGGCCTCTGTGCGACTGGCAGCCTCAACACTGCGCGCGGGGTTCATAGTGCTGTTGCGCTTCCCAATGGCACTGTGTTGGTTGCCGGCGGATTCGCCAGCCAAAACACTCCACTAGCCAGCGCCGAAATCTACAATTCCGCTGCGCATTCCTTCACACCAGTCGCCAACATGAATTCCGCCCGGGCGTTCTTCACGATGACGCTCCTAAACAATGGTCTCGCACTCGTCACGGGTGGCTTTGGCCCTTCGGGCGCCCCGGTTTCAAGTGCGGAACTGTTTGATCCCTCCACGAACACTTTCACATTGGTTGCTTCGTCAATGACAACTCCTCGCGCGGAGCACGTCGCTACTCTTCTCGCCTCGGGCAAAGTGTTGATCACCGGTGGCGTGAGCAGCACCGCTATCCTGGCAAGTGCAGAGGTTTTTGACCCAGCAACCAACACGTTCACGCCTACGACCGCCCCCATGACGACGGCCCGCACCGTGCACAATGCCAGCCTTCTTGCGAATGGTCAGGTCCTTGTAACGGGCGGCTTTCAACCCGCCCCTCTCGCGTCCGCGGAGCTCTACGACCCGGTTGCGAACACGTTCACGGCTACTGGCAGCATGGCGACAGCTCGTGGTGATCATGCTTCCGCTCTCCTATATACAGGGCAAGTATTGGTGGCGGGTGGCCTAGCGCCCCAAGGGCAGGGCAACACCGCGCCAACAGCTACAGCCGAACTCTACGATCCATCTACTGGCTTGTTTACTCCAACAGCGACCGCGCCGCGGGCCCCCCACAGCTTCAACGGTCTTCCTGTACCGATTCTGCCGGATGGTGCGGTTTTGCTTACTGACGGCCCGACAAACGGCCAGATTTATGATCCCGCCTCTGGCACGTTCCAGACCACCGGGAGCCTGGTGAATCAGGATTACCAGCCTCGTAGCGTGCTGCTGCAGGACGGAACGGTTCTCGTGACCGGCGGCCAGGATCTTTCTTTGAACGGCCTTTCGGATGCGGAGATCTATTACAGCACAGCGTCGCAGGCTGCCATCGCGATTACTACAACTTCGCTCGCTCCGGCGTCGACCGGTCACGCGTACACACAACTGCTGCTGCAAAAGGGCGGGGTGGGCACACTGACATGGACGGAAACCGGGGCGCTGCCGACGGGTATGACCTTCAGTCCCCAAGGCGTTCTGAACGGAACGCCGACGGTTGGAGGTTCATTCCCACTCACATTCACGTTGACAGACAGCAGCATCCCCGCCAAGTCTGCACACATCAACCTTATACTCACCGTAACTACCTCGCCCCTTATGTTCACGTCTTCGACGGTGCCGACGGCAGTGGCGGGTAGGCCGTACATCCAGGCACTG
>Ga0207126_1028_pt1 | contig 25894 bp, 22 predicted proteins | sample Alteio_BWMinHeat_20_FD_153586 | JGI IMG/M metagenome (GOLD analysis project Ga0207126, IMG submission 153586) | Enriched cells from forest soil in Barre Woods Harvard Forest LTER site, Petersham, Massachusetts, United States -... | ecosystem: Environmental > Terrestrial > Soil > Temperate forest >...
TGATTGTCACACTCTCAGCGGTGGTTACTATCCTATGTGGCGGTAAATCAAATTCCCAGTGATCGTCAGTAATCTACCGGGCATATATGAAAAAATGCGCTTCGCCATTCTCAATTTCCAGCCGTCCTCTGAAATAAAAGAAGAAGTGTCAGGGAATTTCCAATAAACCAATCGGTTGGGCTGAGGAACCCAGTGGTTCTTGAACGCCAGAAGTCCCGCGTTGCCTTCCTCGGTCCGTCCCATGTCAAATTCGATGGCTCCAGTCAATTTCGCCGCTGCAATGGCTTTCCACAAAAGCCATGGTATTGCCCCAAATTTGTTAAAATGGGCATCCGAACATCCATACTTGTAGTAGACAGCGTCCCGAAATTGCAAAGTGAGAATGCCAGCCGCTGGAGTTTCATCTTTGTAGGCCAAACGGATCTCTAGGGCTTTGCCCTGGTGATGAATTAGGTTTCGAAACCATGCAAACGGGATAGGAGGCAGGCGGTGTCGGCCCCGTGTGGTGACAAACAGAGCGTAGAACTCCTTCAGCAGGTCATCGGACCTTCCCGATTTCTCAACTAAACCGGCCCGCTCGGCCCGCCGAATCCGGCGCTGAACAGAATCCTTGTCGAGACTTCCGAATAGTTCGCCTAAATCTGGACGCAGGTCAAGGATATGTATAGAGTGGATCCCTGCGGGCATAAAGTCGATCCCGTCACCTATTTGGCCGAAATTCACGTTGATTGGGCGAACCTCCACGTACTTCCATCCCTCATGTTCCAAGGTAGTTTGCAAATAGCGAATCAGGAAGTTCAAGTCCTGGACTGAATCGCAAAGAGGTTCACAGTGATCTGAAAAAGGTAGCGATACCAAACGACGCCCCGTGACCCAACTCTTAACACGGCAGAATACCAGCCCATTCTTCAACTCACTGGTCGGCGATGATGTCGTGAAGGCCACCGGCTCATACCCGTATGTGCAGCGAAGTGCCTTGAGCCAGCCCACCGTGTGGAACACAGAGGCCTTGGGGTGCTTTTGCACGAGCTCTGCCCACCGTGCGTCCGATGTTGGATCAATCTGATAGAATCTCATTGACGGAGATGGGCTTCTGTACCATTCATAGGCTAAACTTCGTGGGCAGTCAAAAGTGCCCTCATCTTGTCGCAACTCCCATTCGCGAGAGATTTGACCTGAATACGTGATGTGCGCACTTCAAGAACGGGCGTGGGACAAGAGTACAGATCGACTCTGAAATAATACCCAACGTGATCCCTGTGCCATCCTTTAGACAAGTAGACAAGCTATGCTATTGAAACCGCGAGCGCGATGCCTCAGTTATTAGAAGGCCGCAGAAACTTATGTAACCGAGGCTAGGTCAGATACTCTGTTTAGGACGGTGAATGCGAATTCAGAGTCGTTGGATCTGTAGTAGTAGCAAAAATTCTATAGGAAAGTTACATGAAAAAGCAGCGTTGTTGTTCGTATCCCTCAGTAGCAAGCTTTTGCAACTACGATAGAGTCCGGCCCTAAGACGATCAAATCAGAGGGCTCTAATTTGTAGTTCTGTGCCATGTTCTCCTACTTCACAGATGCCACTTGCAGATTAGTCGGTGGATTTACCGCGGTTACGGATGCGGGATTAGGCAGGCCGTTGGCGGTCAGTGGGTAAGGGTAAGTAAACGGAACATAATTGTATGATACCGGGCAGCCAGCGGCGGCATCAGCAGCTGACTCGCAGCGTAACAAACTCGACGGCTTATTCGTAGATAAATAATAGTCTCTGTTCAGTGTAACTCCGCCATCGAAATCCACAGGGATCGCAGCTGCGTTTCCCCATACATAAGCAGGACTCAAAACACGAGCGCCGCTAGGTTCCCTGCCACCGCCGACGCTTTCCGGCACGATACTCCCGCAACCGTTGAAACTGGTGCCCTCGGTGAGGATGATGTCCGCCGAAGTACTTAAATTGGTCCCCGTCAGTGTGTTGTTAAAGATTACGCCTGAACCTCCGCGCAACTGAGCATAATCTGGAAGGCTCGCGCCGTCAGGCAAAATGAAGTAACTGTTGTTGTAAACTTCCCACCAGCGAGCATAGACGTTTCCACAGGTGCCATGCTGATCAACATAGGCCATGTCCATCGTGTTGTGACGGAACACGGTGCGAGCGCCGTAGTAAGATTGAATCGCAGATATACCGCCTCCGCCCGGAATGCAAACCCCAGCTGAAAGAGTACCGCTGCAAAAAGTGTTGTCCTCCAGGTAAAACTGATACGCGCTTCCTGGAAACACGTCATCTGTCCAGCCTGACGAGCCTACCCCAAGATTGTGGATCGGCTCGCAAGCCGTACATCCCTCAACACTGTTATGGTCGAACAGCACGACCCCATTCCCGCCGACATTGAGATAAACTCCGTTGGTGGTTGGGTCCATGAAAAAATTATGGTCGAACCTCGCAGGAGCGTCTCCTGGCAAAGAGGCCGAATAGGACGGAATCGCGGCGTTGACTTGATTGGTGGAATCTCCGGGCGCGAAGCTCTTGGTGAACGTGAATCCACTGATTCGAGTTCCTCTGCTCGCGTTTTGTTCGACATCGAATCCATGCCCCGAAAGCGTACAGGTGTTAACTGTGGCCCCAGCACATAGAATTGATAAACCTTTGGTATTGGGAACTTGAGTCTGCGATGCCCATGAGGCGCTGCCCGCCGAGACAGTGATCGTGTCGCCGGAAGAGGCGTTCGAGATGCAGGTGTTCACGCTAGACTGATCTATTGTCGAGGTCCAATTCGGACTGGAACCTGTGCAGGTCGCCCCCACCGATGGGCACGAAGCAAGCAACAACAACAAAAACAACTTAAACTTCGTACATCGAAGACTCATCCTCAGACGCTCCTGACTCCCACACTGGAGAGTTTGAGCTTCTGGCATGGTTTAATGAAACTGGCTGGAAGTCCAGTTTGAGTACAGGCAGTTAGACAGTCAGACCCTGTACCTTGTACGTCGATTTGTGAAAGAAAAAAAGGCCGAGCATCCAGTAGCTTGAGATTGGGCTCAGGAAAGACCAATCGCAAAGCTTAGGAAAGTCAGCCTTGCCTCGAGTTTGCAGTGTTTTCTCACAGAACCATAATGATGCGTGTTGGCACACTCGAACCGATTAGCATGGCATCGGGTCGCCGACCCCTGGCAATTCCGATGACATAGGGATTCAGCTCCTCGCGCAGGCTGTCGGCCATCGCTCCCAAGGCATTGCCGACTCAAATAGCAGACCGACCTGATCCCAAAGGTGTCTCTTACCTATAGTTGAACAAAGCTCAGCTCCGCCAAAAGCCCGAATCCTTGAGGGAGATATTCCCGTCCTTCACACGCGGGGCCCCTCTGGTCAATGTTCTAGATCCCAATGTTCGTGTGCTATGCCGAAACCAAGTTCTTCTCTTTGGCTGACGAGGACCCCCTCAATTCCCTAAGGAGATCCAGGTAGAGTGACTTTTGCCCTGTGGCGAAGATCACTATCCCAAGGAACGTAGCGAGAAGAACAGTACTTTCTAGCAAGAGCCTCGGCAAAGGAGGCAACCACTGGCCGTAGAAGAATCGTACTGCAAGGGCCAATCCTGCAGCCACGATGCTTGAAGCCAGCGGCCGGCTCACCGCCAGCAGAATATCCGGGAGGGAAATCACTGTACCGTGAACACACCACGCAATAAACGGAATAACCCACAGCGTCAAAACCGCTGAGTAGGCAAACGCCACCCCTTTGGGCCCATAGGGCAATCCCAAAACGTAACCCGCAATCATGGTGGGTGCGAAGACCAAAGCGATCTTCAAGCTTCGCCCCACCAATCCCAGTGAGTACAACAGCCATCCTAGAGGATTGATGAGCGCAAAGATCAAAATCGTCGGAGCCAGCAAGCGAAAAATAGGAACCGCTTCTGTCCACTTTGGGCCAAGGGCCACAAGAACAACATCGTTAGCGAAAAGGGTACAAATGACCGTTATAGGAATGGTCAGCGTCAAGACTAAAGAGTAGCCCTTTAGAAAATAGCTCCTGAATCGTTTGGCGTCATCCTGAACCCGTGATAATGCAGAGAACGCCACTTCGCCGACTGCCGAATTCAGATTGTCTGTTGGCATGCTGACGAGCTGGTACGCCCTTCCGTAGATCCCGATGGCATCGGCTCCCCAAAAGCGGCCTAAAAGGACTTTCTCAAAATTATAGGCAATATAAGCTACCAAGCCATTCAGAGTGATCGTTCCGCCAAAATGCATCATAGAACGAATTCCGGTCCGCCTTCGTGGCCCTCCCGGAACCCAGGCCGCAACCAGCCAGAAACCGATAGTGGCAATGAGTGGAGAAGTGACCGTCATCGCCACGAGCGCCCAATATCCGTAGCCGGCCTTGGCCACGCCAATGGCAATGACAGTACCTACAATCAAACCGACGGTGTTGATCACTGCCATGGCGGTAAAGCGCATTTGGCGTTGTAGAAGTGCTGAGTGCTGTACCCCTGCCGCGTTGAAGAGGAACCCAGCCGCCATTACGGCTGTCACAGCAAAGAGCCGGGGCTCGTGGTAAAAAAAAGCGATAGCCGGTGCAAGTGCCACTGACAGAAGCGCAAGTAACGCTCCAACCAGTATATTGATCCAGAATAACGTTGAAATCTGCTCCTCCGTCACGGTGGCACGCTGAATTGCAGCCGACGAAAGCCCGAAATCTTTGAAGAGACTCAAGACGCCAGTGAAAGCTGTGACCATACCCACTAGTCCGTAGTCTTTCGGCCCCAGTAGCCGCGCCAATACCATAAGAGAGGCTAGGCGAATGAAGAAGCCTGCCCCTTGGGCGCACAGTCTTGCGAAACCACCTCGAATCGTCCGTTGTTTCAAATCCTTCATCGCGTTCTCACACCGCCGCGGAGAGATGTCAACCTCCCAAGCACACGGGCGCAAATTTTCGGACGATGTTGAGGGTTGGACTTCATTTGGTCTCCTTCAACTCACAGACCAGCTTGCGGCAATAGAATGCCTCCGCGTACTTGTCCTGCGCGGCGCACTCGACACCGCGCAGCCGAAGGATGGCTTGAAAGGTGTCCTCGGTGAGCCAAGCCTTATTGCGCTGCGTCTCGAATACGTCGCAGATGTATTTGATCTTGCGGTTGCAGACTTCCCCGCCCAGAGGGACGAAGAAGTTGGGTGAGCCCAGATCGCCGTCATATTTGGGGATTTCGTATTCCAGAATTAGCTGATTGCGCCAGGTTTGCCATGTGAGATCGGATATCGTGCGATGGTCTTGGTGCCGGTCATCGCGATAATGGGTGAAGATCAGGTCCGGGTTTACGCGTCTTTTCAAGTCTTCAAAGAACTCCTTGATTCTTACCCCATCGAAAGGAAAGAAGCCATCGCGGAAGTTCTTGACAATAACCTCCTTGTGCTCAGCTTGGTCCAGGAAAAGCTCGGCGCTGGCGCGTGCTTCACGCTCGCGTTCGCTCCCGGAACTGAAGACGATCCAGAAAAACTCTAGGGTGCGGCGCAAGGAGAGCAACTGCAGAACAGTCCCACCGCAGCCAATCTCGATGTCGTCCGCATGTGCGCCGAGACACATGACTTTGAAAGGGGCAGTGCGGCCCGGTAAGAGATTTATGGGAAGCATGGGGTTCAGTTCAGCGATTGCCGATCTCTAGCGGCGATCGACCGCGTTAGCCCTCTCCGCTTCGCACGGGGCAACGCCGCTCTCACACAAGCCTTGCTGCTCGTCTCTAGGAGTGTCCATATTGACTCAGAAGCCATCATACGGGTAGCCGATCAATTGCTTTTTTTCGACAACCCTCTGGAAGAGCTCGAATGCAAGCTCCTTTCTTTGCTGGATGTGACCGAAAACTTCCTTCTCAAACATGAAAAAACCTCCATTGATCCGGACACCCCAGTCATTGATGGCCTCGAACTTGTCGCAGTAATTCTCACTGTGCTTTAGCCAGGAATCAGAATAGGAGGAGAAAAGCGGCACGGTTTAGTTGCGACTTGTTGCACCGCATCAACAGCCGATGTCTCATACCTCGTTGCTTTTACCCTCTTCCAGAATTGGGATCACGCAAGCTCCACCTTCTCGGCGTGCCGCTGGCTAAAGCGGAGGGAATCATCCAACCGTCCGGCTCTCAGGAGGCGCTGGATGTGGCTCATGCGGACGTACCGGCCGGACTCCACATCTTCGCGGGTGAGGTCGGCGGCGCGATAGCCGTCGTAGAGCTCCTGCGCGCCTTGGCGGGCCGTCCACTGCGGCCGGAAGCTTGGCAGCAGACGGCGAATCTTGTCGCAGTTGATGCGGTAACAACGCTTGTCCGGACCGCCACCGGGAGCGTATTCGACACGGCAGCCTGGAACAATTCCCGCGACGATTTCAGCCAATTCGCGGATACGATAGTTTTCCTCCGCCCTCCCGACGTTGAAGATTTCGTTATGGATCGCTTCTCTGGGAGCGTGGAGCACGCTTACAACCGCGGCGATGATGTCGCGAATGTGTATGATGGGACGCCAGGGCGTGCCGTCGCTCTTGATGTACACCCGGCCGGTCGTATACGCCGATGCCACCAGGTCGTTCAACACGATATCGAGTCGCAAACGGGGAGACACGCCATAAGCGGTAGCATTTCGCATGGAAGTTGGGCTGAAATGGTCGTCCGAGAGCCGGGCAATGTCGCGCTCGACCAGGACCTTGGACTCGCCATACGGCGTTACGGGATTGAGCGGAGCCGTCTCATCGTGGATCGCATCCCCCGCCGCGCCGTATGTGCTGCAGGATGAGGAGAAGACAAACCGTTTTACGCCCGCCTGTTTGGCTAATTTGGCGAGCCGCACCGACGCTCTGTGGTTGATGTCGTAGGTGACCTCGGGATCTAGGTCGCCCAACGGGTCATTCGACAACGCGGCCAGATGTACCACCGCATCGAAGCCTTCGAGATCCGCCCTCGTCAGGTCACGGATATCTTTCCGGACCTCCGGAATCTCCGGGGCGGCTTCCCCGAATCCACAGCCCGCGAACAGGTCCGCGTCGAGCCCGACCACATCATGACCGGCGGAACGCAAGATGGGCCCGGCCACGGCCCCGATATAGCCCTTATGGCCAGTCAAAAGTATCCTCATGCTACTCCTATCCAAGCAAATTTGACCTTACCATGACGAAAGAGCGCTTCATTCAGGAATCACGTCAGCGAGCTCCTTTTCAAGCCGCGTGGGCGGCGGCGCCGTCGCCGGAGGAACCAACTGATAAGCGGCCGCGTATCGGAGTCTCCAATCCCCCCTCGCCTTGTTCAAAGGCTCTATGCCTCCATAGTGGAATGGCCACGGACCTCCCAAGGCGCGGTCCCCCTCGTGAATCTCCTCGAGTAGTTCTTGTACCGGCTTCCATCCCAAGTCGATTGCGACCTTTGTCCGAACTTCCAAGTCAACTCCAGAAACAAAGAGATACCCATGCGGACATACCAACCGGGCAATATTGCACAAACATCTCTCCGCTTCCGGGGCGTGCATATGGCAAAGAAAATTGTTCGCCACCACCATATCTTGGGGCCCAAGGGCATCAACAATTTCCGGATCTCCGGCGTCACCGACCTGCCAGTCAATTCCTTCCCGGATCCACGATTTCACTGTCACCACGTCACCGTCCCTTTCGAGCATTTCCTCCATTTCTGCGGCAGTCATGGCTGAACACACCGACGTATCTGCCAATTGCGGGGTCGCGAGCGAGTACACGCCTCGTTCCGCGAACTCGACAGCCTGCCTGGAAATATCCACCGCACGCAGGATAAGTTTCAAGTCGGGCCGTGCAGAACGTATTCTCCAGGCCACGGAGTAGGCCTCCGCACCGGTACTGCAACCCAGCACCGCGACCCTTAATGTGTCAGCCTTGCTCTTCTGATCTAAGAGACGGCCGATGAGCTCCAGCTCAGCCCGATTCCGTAGAAAATAGGTGCTAAAGGCTTGCGCCCGGCCTGCTTGTGCCTGAGCCAATGCGTGCAAGAAGCTGCCATATCGACGAATTGGACCAAGAGCGGTAAAAGATGCTGGAAGAATGTTCCACAAGTACTGATTCAGCTGCAAATAGCGGCCAGCCGGCGACTTTCCAAAGATCCTAAACCTGACGAATCGCGTCAACCAGGATTCTGCATCGGCTACGCAACGGGAACCGCCCTGAACCACATCCGGATTCCATTTGGTAAATATATCGTTGCCGCCAAACCAGCGCGGCTTCGAGAAAGCGATGAGTTTCATTTTCCCTGAATAACAATATTCGATTTTGGGCGGGACTTCCACGAGCATACCGGGGACGACATCGTATCGATGATCGCCGATGGTGAAATAACCGCTTCCCGACAGAATGTAATAGATCCGCGTGATTTTCTTGCTGATCATAAACGTATCGTGACCCTTTTCTACTTCGATATAATAAATGTCAGCATCCGTTTGACTTAAGGGTCCGAACGTGTACCCCAACAGGCCCTTTCCTGTGAATGAGGCTGAAGTTGGAAGTGAATATATATAAGGCATGTTCTTCATCTCCGCGGGCATCTGTCCAACAAGGCCCTCCAGAATCCCCACTCGGGCCGTCTGATGTTTGTAGCCAGTATTATCGCAGGAACAAGCGGTGCAGCATTTCGACAGCTTTTCGAGAGAGTGTTGTACTTCTTAATGATCCGAAGAATCGTCACAAGGCAGAGGACACAATTTCCTATTGAAGAGTGTCCGCAGTCCCGTCGGAGGCGGACCGGGCGGCGGCTTGACACGGGTTACATTTGAAGATGAAGTTGTACTGCTCATCCAGTGCACTGCGATACGCTTCTGTTCTTCGCGCAATCTGAAGCTTCAAACTGTCAACATTTTTCAACAGACTGGTCAATTGCTTGATCAAGTATTCCACATCAATATGCTCGATATCCTGGCAGAATTCAGCCAATCCCACGCCTGCCAGCAAGGGCTCGAACTTTTCATGGTACGACATCGCCACAACCGGCTTGCCGAGCATCAGCGCCAACAGTAGATTGTGGAACCGGCCCGATACCACAACGTTCGTTGACGCCAACTGCGACAACAATTCACCAACGGAAGAAGCAGGTTCATCGATAATTCGGCTGTCTGGATAATCGATTCTATTGCGTCCTCCCAGGAATGCTCTCAGATCCTGCCTTACACGCTGGTCGTACACAGCGTCACCGATGAGAACTCGCACGATATACCGACGTTCCAGCAATCGAGTCACGAAAGTGCCAACTTTAGAGATGTATTCGCGGTAAAGCGTTTCGTCGTTCATCGAGGTGGCGCGCCGATTGTAGTAGTTGATTAATCCGACGCCGATCACAGGTCCCCGGCTGTCACGACCGTTACGGCGAGGTAGCATGGCTCTCGGCAGGCTGAATGCCAAATCGGGATAAACGCGGTCATTTCTTGTATCGAAGCCAACACCTTCCATGTAATCTTTGGAATAGGCATCGCGGTAGGAGCGGTAGTCTGCCAACCGCAGCGCCGCTTTAACGAAGTACCTGCTCACCGGGTGGCGTAGCGGGCCCGCCCCGACGCTTACAAATAACAATTTGCACCGACGCAATTTCGCAATAACTGCCCAGGTTAATATATCGTAGTGCAAACCAAAAGGACGTATGCCGAAATCCCCCAGCATCCCCAGTCCCGTGATGATGAGCATATCGTGGCCCTTCATCCTACGGATTGCCATGAACCATCGATACGGCTCAAGCAATATGTAGGCGAAGGTTCGGAGCGAGGTCTTCAACCTGGTAAGCATTTTCAACCATCGATATCGAAACGGCTTTTGGGTGGGATCAGAATAGCCCCTCGTTGTCTGCCCCATTGCCCCAAAGCTTTTCCGGAACACTTTAAGCATCCTTCTGATCGGAAAGGGAGCTCTGATCGGAAAGGCAGGAATGTTGTGCGTCGATGTCGCCTCTTCAGGCCCATTACAAATACAGGTAATTTCTGCATTCGTTATATACCGTCGAATATTCAACACCATCGCTTCTAGCGTGCACTCATTGCCGAGGTTGCCTGTGCCAAAATTCCCCCAAAGGGCAATCTTTCGTCGCGTCGGATCAATGCTCATTTGTCTTATCCCTGGTTGAGTGACTAAGGCTACTTGGCGCGTTGCAGGGTCCTAGCGTCCTTGTCCGTTGCGTTGGTAACGAGATCAGCCAGCTCCTTCAAGCGGCGCTCGCGCGCCGCCATGCCTGGCAATGGCTCAAGCCCGACGAGGCGGAACATCTCCTTCCATCGATAAACCCAATCATGATGCAACAGCGCCTCCGCCGTATTCCTCCGGCTAATCGCGGAAGTTCGAGCTGGCTCGGAACCGAGCTTGGCAAGAACCTCCAGGACATCGGACCCCTCGGGTTGAATTGGCACGACGGCATCAGGCCACGGGAATTCTTCTCTGAAGGCCTCACAATTCGGGGGTTGTCCAATCAGCACTGTGCCCGCGGCCGCCCCTTCGTAGAATCGATAGCCAACTTCGACCTGACCTCGGGTTACCGGATCATCCATTTTGCCCGGTGCCACCATGAAACACCGGCTTCGCTTCGCCACATTGGCGAACAGATCGCGGTGTTGCCTGGTGCTGTATACCTCAGTGTCGTTCCTCTTTAATGTATCATACAGATAGAAGATCTCGCCGCGCCCGGCTGCCTTGAGTAGTACCCGGTGAATTCCTTCCTCTCTTCGTCCAATACTGTATACGTCGACGACACGCTCTGGTGGGTTCGGAAATGGGCTAAATTGAAGCGTGTCGACCGCAGCAGGCAGCCAGCGGCAAGACCGATTAATGGCGTTTGACAACGCAGTAACACTTCCTTTAAAGGTAAGAAATACGTAATCGAATCGACTTAGCGCATGAAGCCAATATTTATATCCCGGTATTGAAGCTGCCCACATCTCGTGTATCCAACATACGCTGGTTTTGCAGTGGTCTTTCCACCGATCAATTGCATTTATGTAAGGAAGATCCGAATAGTTCATGCATATCGTTATGAACAAATCATATTCACGAGTAAGTTGGACCTTTCGGAGTCCGGGATTTACGAATATCAGCTTCCTTGACACGTCATGGTAGAGGGGCCGTCTCAGCCAACTCTCCTTAAACCGAGATCCCCAACTCGGCTCAAGGCAAATCAAGTCGACGTCGTCGACTTCCACAAGGACATCCTCCGCGTCGTAAAGGCCGCACCGGAAAGCCCTTTTTGTCAAGTTTCTCAGGGTCGGCATGCAGATGCGGGGGCTTCGCGCCTGCTCGGAGACCCTGTGGGCTTGTTGCGATTCTCCGTATTCGTCCGACTGACCCACTCGGTCACTCACCAGCGGTCGCACCAAATGACGCTCCTGTTTGGGAACCATCGCTCAGGCCCGATTTACTTCCCACATACGCTCGAGCTCTTAGATCGATGAACTCTGAGCCATTCCTCAAAAACGACAAGGCTAAATAAAATCTTGTGATAATCGCTTTGGCCTGAGCGATGCTGCTCGAAGAGTTCCTGCACCGCCGACGGGCGAAGGTAGTCATAGATCTGGGATTCTCTGTCCAGTAGAATATCTTGCATTTGCCTCCTCGCCGTGTCGCGGAACCAATCATCGACGACATTCACAGAAAATCCCCGTTTCTTTCTTCTCAGGATCGATTTTGGAAGTAAAGTTTGGCACACTCTGCGATGCAGCCACTTTCGGGAACCCATGTATACCTTGAAGCCTGCCGGCAGCCTTTCGACATATTCCACGATGTCTTTGTCAAGATATGGCACTCGCACTTCCAGCCCGTGTGCCATCGAAAGCTTATCCGCGTACATCAAGAGCTCATCAGGAAGAGTGGATCGCAATTCGAGGAACTGAAAGCCTCCCAGTTCGTCCGTCTCCTTCATGAGGGGAGCGAGATCTTGCCAGCACGCCAGGATTTTGTCGTCGGTATCAAGGCCGGGCATCCCGTCCTGGAACAGCAAATCCACTTTATTACCCGGCATGAGCGATAAAACGTACTGATATCTTTTCAACCGCTCAGGAATATCCAGCGAGTAAACGCCTCTCTTAAGAGTCTCGTTTCTTGGTAGGGCGCCAATGCCGGAAGAGACAAGGTTGCGCAGCCATGTGGGCAAACCCGCCCACAATGTGCCATAATGCACTCCAAGGTGACGCCGGTAACCGCCGAACAACTCATCCGGTCCTTGGCCCATCAGTGCCACCTTCACATCTCGGCGGGCCCGTTGACAAACAAAATACATCGGTACAATCGATGAGGACGCGATTGGCTCTTCCAAGCAAGCAACAATTTGCGGGAGTGCTTCCTCGAAGGTCTTCCTGTCCAACTCCACGGCGGTGTGTTGTGAAGAAAAATGGGCAGCCGTCTTGGCAGCATCTGTCAATTCGTCATCCGAGAAGCCGGAACCATACCCAACCGTATAGGTGCGCCAAGAATCTCCATTCAGCTTCATGAGCGCGAGCAAAAGGGCGGAGTCGATGCCTCCGCTCAACAGTAGTCCGAGAGGCACATCGCTCAGCAAATGGCGCTTGACCGACTGCTTATAGAGTTCGAGTAACTCTTCTTGGGCTTCGCTGACCGACTTCATAGGCGAGAACGGCGCGGGCTCATAGTTATACCATCGGCGCACGCTGTACGTTCCCTCTTCACACGTCAACATGGTTCCGGGGGCCAGCTTCTTGATGTTTTCAAAGATGGTGTGGGGCGAGGGCGTATATCGATACCGGATGAAAAGATTTAAAGAACTCGGATCTACGCTCGGCGTTTCGTCTTTGGCCGCAGCGATCGCTCGAATCTCAGAGCCAAAGTACAACCGGCCAGCACTTACTCTGTAGTAGACCAGCTTGATGCCAAATCGATCTCGGGCAAGAATCAAACGCTTGTGTCGAGCATCCCAGATCGCCAAACCAAACATCCCGTTGAGGTGATCAAATACCCCTTCTCCCCATTGCTTATACCCCTGAACGATAACCTCGGTATCACATGAAGTTCGGAATACGTACCCATAGCCCTCTAGTTCGCGCCTGAGTTCGGGAAAGTTGTAGATTTCGCCATTAAAAACCACCCAAGTGGACTCCTCTTGGTCCGACATGGGTTGGTGACCGCCTTCAAGATCAATGATGGAGAGTCGCCGAAAACCCAGCCCCACCGGTCCAGCAAGATGGTAGCCTTCGTCGTCAGGCCCGCGGTGCGCAATGCTCCGGGCCATCCTCTCCATGTCTTGGCGCAACACCGGAGCCTGGTCGCCAAAGTTATATTGTCCGCAAATCCCGCACATCAGACTGTCTGTTCCTGGCTCACACGTTCGAGCTTATCGCTCTGTTTGTCTTGGAAAAGCAGAAAACAGAGACTCCTGAACATTTGCGATTGGGCCCAACGATGCATCGGGGTGTTGTCCCAACCAATGAGAAGCTGGCGACTGCGGAAGGAGCCGTCAGGCTTTTGCCATTCGTCTCGGTTGACGACAACCAACAAGAAGTCGTCCAGCGCCGAAAAACGGCCTCTCAGCAGAACGGCTAGGTTGATACACTCCGCACAGTCATAGAGTTCGCACCGATATACCGTCAGGCGCGGCCTGTGCGAAAAAGGTTTGGGCAAGCCATCCTTAGAGAACAAATTCTCAACATAGTAACGGACCCCTCGCTGGATGGCTTTTGTGCACTCGCCATTCCCCGTGAGGAGTTCGATTTTTGCCAGGGCTTTCAGAACAAAGCAAGTATGGAAGTGATCCACAAAGTCTCTCTGGCCATCCGTGGAGTAGTACCAGGAGCCGTCCTGGTTTTGAGATTCAAGGACAAAGTTCAGATTTCTTTCGGCGACCTTGAGGTATTTGTCTTCCGAGAAATCCACCGCTGCCCTAGTCAGGAGAAACGCCCGGTAGGCGCTTGCATTTATGACCCCACCCTGATCATTGGGATCAGGATTATACGAGCATGTGGAAGCGTTGGGTGAAGTGGCAGAATCTCGATAGTCCAGAAGCGCATGCTGCGCAATTGATTGCATGATCTCTAACCACTTCTGGTCGCGGTCGATTTGATAAACTTCACGAAACGCCTCGTAGACATAGGGCACCGTCGTTACGAGGGGAGTTCCTTCCTTCATGGTGCCAGTTCGAGTTTCCCAGCTGAAGGGATAACCCCAACAGTAGCGTTCGTATCCAGGGCACCGGCTTTCCTTCAACACCTCAAGAAAATGGACCGCTCGTCGATAGTACTGCTCCTCTCCCAAAACCCGCGAAAGGAAAGCAAACCCCATCGCATAGTGGGCGTCAGCTATGGGGAATCGCTGGCGTTTCCAGAAGAGCCTTCGAGCACCGGGGACAAATGCCTCTGAAAATATCATTGGGGATACGGCCAACGTTCCCAGCAGTCGATGTCGATAATAAAGGGCCTTAGCGCTCCGCCCCAGATCACTCGCGAAATAGCTCTGATGATCGTACGAAGTCTCTCCGTAGCGGTCCAGCCATGCGACAAACCGGAGGACGGCTGCCTGCACCTTATTGACTGCAACGATTTCCGTCATTCGCTTTATTCTTATGCCAGGCGGTGCGATTAACTCGGCTTGACTTCGAAGCTATCGACCCGCTGGAGCTTGAACAGTGATCTGAATATGTTTCTCAACTTCAGCATCTCTTCTTGTCGATGGAACCGCATCAACTCGTCGGAGACGGGCCTCTTCATTTGACGCAGGAATGCGGACAGATATCCCGAATACAATGCAATGCCTTCCAGAAGATACGGTTTCTTGGTTGCTCGATACAAAACCCTGAAAATCTCCCACAGGGGATGGTTACCCAGATAGTAGTCCTTCTCGCCGTAGGAAAACGCAGAAGTGAGGCGCGAACGTTCGGCCGTTCCTAGACTCCGGTGATGAAAGAAGGATTTTTCTCGAAATGATCGAGTCTTCCAGCCCATCATGCGGGCAGTCGTGACAGCAATCCAGTCGATACCTCCTGCCCTGTTCGGGATATATCCCCCAATTTCTTCGAAGCAGCGGCGCCGAAAAAGCTGGCAACCGCCCGCGACGTGGTTCTGCCCCTCAAAACTGTCGGTTGACGAACTGTATTCCTCCTCCCGGAAAATGGTCCCCGCGACTCCAAGACTGGCGTCCTCTTCGAACTTACTAAGCAAGAATTCGCAGTAGTCCCGATCAAATGAAACGTCGGAATCCAAGTTCCCGATGACTTCATATTCAAGGTTCTTAACTCTTTCAAAGCCGGCATTAAAGGCATAAACTTTCGCAGCGAAACTTCGATCCCTGCGCGCCGGCAGGTCCACTAATTCCATCCATTCGTATTTCTCGAGGTACCGGCCTACTATGCTTGCTGTGGCATCGGTCGAGCCATCATTCACGATCACCCACCTTGACGGGAAAATGGTTTGTCCGATCACCGATTGGATCGTCTTCTCGATCAGCGCTTCCTCGTTGCGAGCGGGAGTGATGAGGACGTAGGGCAAGTAACTCATGTGGTGGCTCATTCCTTCACGGAGTGTTGATGCTGCAAGAGCTCTGCCGCCGAGCGCCTGGCTCCTAGGGCATTCTGCGCAGAGCGCAACTGAGAGAAGATCTCATCCATGATCCGTGAGGTGCGCAGGATCTCGCTATAGGGTATCGGTGATGGCTCACCATCTGAGATCGAGCGATAGAAGCTTTGGATCAGGACTTTCATGCCATAGCCCTCTTGAAAGTCCGCGTTTAGGAACTTCCTCACATTCCCGAAAGAATTCGCCGCATACTGCTTCGCGTAGCTCCACGGTGGGAGAAACTGTTCCAAATAACTCTTATAGGGGGACCCTTTGACCTTGATCAGGGTCTGCTGACGTTCATCCACGATCAAGCCGTTCTTCGGTCCGTACATTCGCAACTGGTGCAGAGTTGGACGCATCTGCGACGAAAAAGTGAAGTATGCCGTTGCTGCTCCGTCATGGAGAATGACGCGGAGCTCGTCGATGATTTCCGTTTCTCCGATGCTCCTCAGAAACTGACTTGTGAAGCCAAACGCTATCACTTCAGGAGCGTCACCCTTCAAGAATTCAGCGACCTTGCTGATGCCATGACTGATGGTGTTCTGCAACAAGCCGCCTGGCAGCATGCGGATCCAGTGACGGCGATCGCCTAACAGCGCCTTGGCATAGCCGGCGTCTCCGAGGTCGTAGCTATAATAACTTTCCAAATGCAGTGGAGGGCCACCGAGATAGCCTTCCGCGACAAGCTTGCGCATTCGATTTGCGGCATGGCTGAACTGGGCGTTATGGCCTACGGTCAGCTTAAGATTTCCGCGGTCCGCCAGGCGGATCAGATCATCCGCCTCCTCCACGGTGACCGTGAAGGGCTTCTCAACATAGACATGGCGGCCAGCCTCAAGGCACAACTTGCCGACCGGATAGTGCGACTGGGGTGGCGACGTGATGTGCACCACATCGGGCTTGGCCTTGTTCAGAAGATCTTGCACCTCTGTGAACCACCTGCCGACGTTCAACCTCTCCTGAAGCTGCCGGGCCATGCGCTCCTCTCGATCGCAGACCCCGACGATCTCGCAGCCCGAAATGCGGAGGATTTGCTCTGCATGCTGATCCGCAATCTTCCCGCAACCGACGATGGCAACTCTCAGCATCCAGCTAACACGCCTTCCTAACGTACTCGAAGTAGCGTCTCGATGCTTCCGAAAAGGGGACCGTTGGTCTCCATCCGACACGATCTTTCAACTTTTGATTACTGTACCTATTTCCCTTCCAATAAGTTGCACAGCGTCGTCGGTTGAACCCAGGGGGCAGCTGACCTTCTGACCACTTGGAGTATTTTTCCCATAGCCAGCAGAAAGCGTAGAAAAGCCAGTAAGGTAAAGAGATGGATTTAAAGCGTTTGCCGTTCCTCTTGTACATTGTCAGAAACTGCCTGCTGCTTGGCAGGTCGTCGTCCACAACATTGAACACCTCAGCGTCGACTCCTGGGGTTAGACCCGCGAGGGCGATCGCCTCGGCGCAGTTATCAACATAACTCAACGGGATCTGGTTCGACCCTCCGAGATGAAGAAAGACTCCGAAGGTATCAATTCCCACCCTGGCAGTGATTTGATGCGCTCCAGGACCATAAACTGCCCCCGGGCGCATGATGACGTAAGGAAGCTTGTAGCGATCAGCGTATTCGAATATCAGTTGGTCTTGTTTAAGCTTTGCAAACGTATAGGCCTCCGCTCGCTCAACGGGCCGGCTTTCCAGCTCACACGTTTCGTCCAGCAATCCTCCGCCCCCAATGTTCCAGTTCGAATAGACAGCAAACGAGCTGACGTTGACGAAACGCTTCAGGCACCCAAACTCCACTGCGGCATCAAGCAAGTTTCTTGTGGTCACGACGGAATTCAAAAAGGACCCGGGAAAGGTTTTTTCGATTCCCGCGGCCAAATGGAAAATCACAGCTTTATCTCTAGCCGCTCTCGCGCAGTCTTCCTGCGACAGCAGATTTCCCTGCACCAGCTCGACGCGGGCCCCTGGGGCAGCCGCGAGGATTGCATTTAATTCGGTCAGGTTGCTCGAGGGGCGCACAAAACAGCGGAGATTGGAGAAACCGAGCCGGAGCAATCTGTCGACCAGTCTGGAGCCAATGAATCCGTTCGATCCCGTGATCAATATCGGGTCGTCGGAATTGATGATGAACTTATCTTCGCGCATCGACTGGTTTCGGCGGCGGCTTTCCTGGCTTGCTTGTGCCCTTGAGCGGGGGATGTTTCCTCTTGTCTGTCGATTCAGGAATGATCCGCGTAGACGACGGACCGCTCATAAGCAAGCAGCCTGTCGTACACTTCTTCCGGCTCATATACGACTATGTGACTGCCCCTGTTAGAGAAGGAGAAGGGAACGCACAGTAGGTTTTTCAACCGCTCCCTGAGCGCCGCCCGGCGTTCTGGCGGAACGTAGAATAGCATGAAACCGCCGCCGCCAGCTCCCAGCAATTTGCCTCCAAGAGCGCCGGCGCTGAGCCCAGCCTGATAGATTTCATCGATATTGGCGGTGGTGATTTTCTGCGTGAGTGACCTCTTGAGTTGCCACCCTTCATGCAGCAACCTGCCGAACTCATCGAGTGAGCGGCCGGAATCAGCAAGAATGGCCTCAGCCTCGTCAACCAGCTGAAGCATCGTCTCCAACTCCTGCTTCTTATGGGGCGTCACCCTCAGCTGCTCCTGGGCAATTTCCGAGGCAGTGCGAGAGAACCCGGTAAAGTAGAGTGCCAGATGCCGCTCCAGTTCCTCTAATCTCTCCGGCGGGGTGATAATCCGATTTACCTCGACCGAGCCATCCGGGTGAAAGTTGATGCGATTGAAGCCTCCGTACGCGGCACTCACTTGATCCTGCGATCCAACGGCCTCACGGAGGAGCTCTTGTTCGACGTGTATTGCTTCCGCGGCAAGCGTGCGCTTATCGCGCATCTGGTTCTTGAGCGCATGCAGGCCGAGGAGAAGGCCTACTGTAAATGCAGAACTGGTGCCCAAACCAGTGCGGGCAGGCAAGTCCGCCACATGGTGAATCTCGACGCCATCCTCGATTTCAAGGTATTGCAGACAGGCGCGGACGGATGGATGTTGAATGGTCTCATTCTTATTAACGTTTTCTACTTTGGAATAGGAGATGCGGCTGTGGTACTCGAAAAAGGGCGGTAGCGCTCGACAAGTGATATAGCAGCACTTGTTGATTGCCGTGGACAATACGGAGCCACCGTATTGACGATACCAGACAGGATAATCGGTGCCGCCACCGAAGAACGAAATGCGAAGCGGAGTGCTGGTGATGATCATGTGCTTAAGTCCCCTAGCTATTCCAAAGATGATTGCGTGACTTCGCGGATCCGATGCAATTCCTACTCAGAACAATGTTCAAAAAGCGGCAGAATGCATCCGGCCCTCATACGGCAGAGGTCGGTGACGCCGAACTCCGTCCCCCGTAACAGGTTCTCGCCGATTACTTTGTGCGAAATCAGCAGCCCCGCGATCCGCCATCAGGTCTCCCACCGAAGTATCTGGCGGACGGCATCTAGAAGGGATGGCGCGACCACGTCCGCGCTTCCATACGCGTTTTCTGTGCCGCTCAGGAGCCGCGCCGTCTTGCATCCTGCGCTTCTGCCCGCGGCTACGTCGATGTCGGAATCTCCGATCATCCAGGACTCGGGCAGATTCAGTTCGTGTCTGCGCGCGGCAGCCAGCAGCATACCCGGGGCCGGCTTACGGCAACTGCACGCGGGTTGCGTTTCGTGGGGACAGTAATAAATGCCATCGAGAGTAGCGCCGTCTGCGGCCAACGCGTCGCGCATGCGCTGGTGCATGGACTCGAGATGAGCCGTGGTGAGGAGTCCTTTGGCCACGCAGCGCTGGTTGGTGACGACAATCACGCGAAAGTCGGCTAGGTTGAGCTGTGCGATTGCCGCGGCCACCCCGGGAAGAATCCGCACATCCTCCCAGCGGGTCACGTACTCACCTTTCGGGGCCCTGCGATTGATGACCCCGTCACGATCGAGAAATGCAGCTCTGCTCATGGAAGATTGTTTCCTCAACCAGCTCTGAAATGACGTGGCCGATCATGATGTGGCATTCTTGGATGCGGGGCGTCTCGCTCGATGGCACGCAAATGCAGTGATCCACTGCGCCCTTGAGTTTCCCGCCGGTGGCTCCGGCGAGCGCAACCGTGCAAATCCCCATCTGCTTGGCCACTACGAAAGCGCGCAGTATGTTGGGAGAATTCCCGCTTGTGGAGATGCCGATGGCGACATCCCCCGGGCGTCCCAAAGCTTCAATCTGGCGCGCGAACACCAGATCAAACCCGTAGTCATTTCCAATGGCGGTCACGCATGAAGTGTTTACGGACAGAGCCAATGCGGGAAGAGCGGGCCGATTGAAGGCGAAGCGCCCGACAAATTCCGCAGCGATGTGCTGAGCATCCGCTGCACTGCCGCCGTTTCCAAACAGGAGCGGCTTGTTCCCTTTCCGGACCGCCTCAATCAAGATTTCGCTGACCCGGGCCATTTGGGACACAACCTCAGCACTCTCGAGCAGCTTCTGCTTGACTTCGATCGATGAGGCTATCGACCGGCTCACGCGCCGCACGAGATCATCGCTGGGCGTCATCCACCCTCCAAGTTAAGGCCGCGCCTTGTGCTGTGACGTTCGCAAGGCCGCATCAGAGAGCTGCTCGCAGACAGCCTGGGCGCGGGCGTAGTCTTCCGGAATGCCAATGTCGATAAAGATCCCACGCTGCTCCAGCGCGTACACTCCCCGCCCCAGAATGCTAGGAAACACGTCCCGCTCGAGGCTCGCCGGGCCATCAGGGACAAGGTCAAAAATGGCTCGGTCAAAAACATACACACCTGCGTTTACAAGACCCGGCGCGTCCGTCCCGGTCTTCTCGCAAAAACCGACCACCCGGCCGGCAGCGCCGATCTGCACGATTCCGTACCGGCGGGCATCCTCTACATGTTGGACGGCCATGCTTGCCAGCCCCCCATGTCCGCGGTGAAACCGAATCAACTCATCGAAATCGATTTCCAAAAACGAGTCGCCGTTCATGACCAGGAAGGAAGAAGATTCCTGCAGGCAAGGCTGAGCAAGCTTAAGAGCCCCCGCAGTGCCCAGCGCATGCTCCTCTCTCGAATACTCAATCGCGACCCCCCATTCGCTGCCATCGCCGAACGCGCTTTCGATCTGGTCGGCAAGATAACCCGTACACATAACCAAGTGGCGAATCCCCTGGCGTTGGAGCTGCAGTACCAGCAGTTCTAGGAACGACATGTCTCCCACCGAGGCTAGCGGCTTTGGAGTGGATGGCAAAACCGAACGCAAGCGCGTTCCCGTACCTCCCACGAGCAGAGCAGCAGGGACGTCGAACATCCTGCTGATCTCAGGATCGCTCGGAGGAAATAGGCGGACTTTCTGGCCTTTCATTACATCACCCGGTTCCAGTGTTCCAGCATGGAACCCAGAGTCTGTTCGATCGACCTCAGCGGCTTCCAAGCGGTGTCCATGCGAAGCTTTTCTGTGCTACCAAAGATAACCTTCTCGTCGGAGGGCCGCATCAGGCGGGCAACCGGCCTGGTTTCTGCCTTCACGCCGGAGAGCCGCATCGCAATCTGCAGCACATCCGCAATCTTGTGCGTCCTGGATGCACACAAGTTATATGCCTCGCCACGCTTTCCTTTCATCGCCGCCAGGTAAAAACCATTTACCGCGTCATTGACATCGAGGAATGCACGATGGGGCTTCAGATTGCCGACCTCGACTACCGGAGGCTGCAGGCCCTTCTTGATGCGAATCATCTGCCGCACGAAATCCGAGGGCGCATCATTGGTCTTCCCCGGCCCAGTCGTGTTGAAGAGTCGCAGATTTACGGCGGGGATACTGTAATCCAAAAAATACTCTCGAGCCACGAGGTCCAGGCACACTTTGCTGATGCCGTACGGGTGTAGGGGCCGAAGCGGCTGCTCTTCGGTAACCGGTATCGCGGCCGCCGGCACGTGCCCGTACTCAGCGCTGGAGCAAGCCGAGACAACTATCGGAGGGCGCTTCATATGCCGTACCGCCTCGAACAAGTGCAGCGAGCCCATAATGTTCGACTCGAACGTTCCAACCGGATCCACCCACGACACCGTCGGCAAGCTCTGTGCGCCCAGATGGAAGACGTAAGTCGGTTGATACTTCTTGAGAACCTGCGCCACCTGTTTACGATCGCGCAGATCACATTGAACGAAGCGCAAGTTCGATAAGTTGGGGAATGAGTTGGATCCCCTTATTTGGTACGTGCCAATTACCTGCCACCCCTTTGCCCGGAGGAACTTGACCAGATGAGACCCAATGAATCCCTCTGCGCCGGTTACTATCGCGATCTTATTCATCGGAGTTGCCGACGGATTCACGCCGGCCCGCTACTGGCAACAATCGTCCTGGCGTTTGACAATATAAAGAGTGAAATGCATGCCCACGGGGCAGAATGTGTGGCACGCTAGGGCTTGCAAGACCTACGCGATGGGTTTCTTTGGCCCAGATGTCGGCGTCGGCCACCTTCATACTCCCCAATTGGTCCGAGCAATTCCCCGTCCTTCGATGCGAAAAACAGTTTTGTCCCAGAACCGTGCCAGCGACGACTTAACGGTTGGCAGAAGCTGGCGAGCACGCTGGGCCCAATCCCAGCCGAAGGCTGCGCGGATCCACGAATACTTCCAGGGCAGACGCGGGACTTCCAACTGCCCTCCCAGTTCCTCAGCGGCTTGATTCATCTGTTCCAGAATGTCGGGCTTTTGCGGATAGAAATCGATGACATAACTTTGTAAGTAACGAAGACAAGCGGTTTTGACTCTTTCGCTATCCTCCAGCGACCTCAGGTAGCCGATTTGTAATCGCATGGAGCGCCACAGGGACTCGAGTTTCCCGTTTGACCGGCCGATGTAACTCAGGCTCCTGGTCCCGACTAGCCGATAAAAGATCCTTGCCTCCCGGACGAATCGGACGCCATGGCTCGCTATGAGAACGCGGGAGAAATACTCGCCATCATCGTCTAACGATAGCTTGGTGTCCCACGGACCGGCGCAGTCAGCCAGCTCGCGGCTGACCAACCAGACCGCTGTTTGCATGAACACCCTTTGTCCCAGCTTGCGCAGCAGGAACTCCAACGGAGAAAGATCGCACCACAGGGAAGTGGGAGTAAAGCGCGCCCGATAGGGCCGGTACATGAAATGTCCCCAGGACGAAGAGAGAAGTGTCCGCCGGCTTACGCCGGCGTCCAGTGTCTCCATTTGCCTGGCGATCTTGTCCGGAGCCAGCAAATCATCCGCATCCATCCATTGAATGTAATCGCCGCGGCTCAGCGAGAAGGCTTTGTTTCTGGCTGCTGCGGCACCTTGGTTTTCCTGACGGACAACGAGGACCGCGCGCGATTCGAACTGCCGCGCAATTTCGAGCGTTCGATCGGAGGAGCCATCGTCAACCACGATGATCTCTTTTCGTTGCCAACTCTGTGCCGCCGCCGAGCGAATCGTATCCGCGACCCATTTCTCTGCGTTATACGCGGGAATCAGAATGGATACCAAGGGCCTCATGATTTGTCTCCGGCCCCCAATTCTGCATACACGTTTCGGGTCATCTCGCCAACGGTGTCCCACGAATGCCGCGCGCTCGCGTAGTCCCGTATTTCCCACCGCCGGCTCTCCAAACCCTTGAACAGATCACTCTCAAAATAGTTCCCGACCGCTCTGGCTAGGTCAAAGGCATCGCAGGGCTTACAGAGAAAACCGGTCTTACCTTCTATGACCTCTTCCCTGATGGACCCCACATCGGTAGCGACTACGGGCAGGCCGAAGCTGTAGGCCAGGAAAAGCACGCCACTCTGAAAGACGTGCGTGTACGGCAGCGCCAGGACGTCCGCAGCCTTGAAATACAGCTCCGTCTCCTCATCCGGAATGTATCCAATCTTCTTGATTACCTGCCCCTGGCCAGCGTTACCATCAATCTTCCGCAGGATTTCTTGCCAGTACTTCTCGGACTCTTTCCTTGGTTCTCCGGCAATGATCAGGCGATACTCCGGATGACTAGCCGCGAGCCGCAGAAAACCATCCACCAGGTATTCGAGGCCCTTATACGGGCGGATGGCCCCGAAGAAGAGGATGGTCCTATGATCATCCCTGATGCCCAGTCGCTGCTTCGCTTCCGAAGCAGTCAGCCTCGTGTTCGGAACAGAGTTGTTGATTCCGAAAGGGATCACGGAGACTGCTCGTTCTCGAACCCCGAATTCCTGGATGAGCTCACTCTTCATCTTGTCTGTATGAACGAAGATATGATCGGCCAGCCGGTACTGCGTCCTCAAGGTAAGGCGATTCAGCAGCGAGTCGTTGGCGTCTCTCTTCCCGGCATTCACGTTGTGAGCCGTGAAAACGATCTTCTTACCCAACAGTTTGTAATATAGCATCAGAAGGGTTCGGTCGAAGAGTTGGAATTTGTTGTTCCACAGGATATGAAAGATCTTCGGCTCGGCAATCGCGGCGTATCGCACCAGCCGCGCATAATAGATCAGCACCCTCGAGACCTTTGAAGCGAGGCTGGCTGGTGCCTTACTTCCCCGCAGATTCACAAAGCTCAGCTTGGTCGTGGCGTGCATTTCAGGACCATCCACGTCATCGCCGCCCACCACATCCAGGCACACCCTGTTTGACGTGAGCGCTGTGGCTAAGCCGGATACGTAGGGCTTGTCAATACCACCGGTCAACAATGCCACGTGACCCCATTTCTCAACAATACTGCGGCTGGCCAGCTGCTCTCCATTGTGATTGTGCCTAGAGACGACTGCCGCGTTGCCACTTTTGAACTCTCTGATCAGATACAGCTTGAGGTAATTCCCCGCCTTCAAGGCGAAGCTGTTCCTAGAAAGCACTGTATCTCTGAATTCTGAAAGCCCCCTCCGGAGCGCCACAGCAATTTGATACTTGAATCCGGGTGAATACGCCCTTGTGGGCTTCACCAAACGCGTTTCAATCTGAACATCGAAGGTTTGTGGTCGATCCGCATGGACTTCCAACGCTAACGTATCCTCTTCTCTTGAAAATGATGTCTGTTCTCCATTCACAAGAACGCGCTGGATGCCAGTTGTGACGGGCAACCTCTTGGAAAGTCGGTAGGTAACAGGTTCTCCCCCTACGTGGCTGAATTCAAACTTCTTGGTAAAGAAATGCACACGGTATTCCTTCTCAGACACACGCCTCCGCAAATGTGTGGTCGAGGCAATATCGGAAATGGGTTTCCATTCCACGTCCGGACTCATCTCCGCGAGTCGGGAAGCAAAAGTTTCGATCCCCGAACAGCCGTCTCTAAAGAACTCGTGGTGCTCGACCAGAATGGCGGGTTTGCCAAGGAAGAGCCCCATCGCGAAGGGAGACATATCCTTCCAGTAATGTCTCTTAAACACGGGAAACCCAAAGAACGAATCCTGAGCCGGCAATAGAAGGTCTGCAGCGCAAACCTGGGGGCTGGCCAAGTTTCGAGGCATGCAACTTGTATTCACCAGCGCCAAAAACTGGCCACTGTCTGCGAGGGCTTGCATCGCATGAAGGGAGTACCGCTCTTGTGGGCAAACCATGAGCGCTTCGCACGAGAGTCCTGTCCTCCGCCGGTGCCTTTCCATCCGCTCCGCCGCAATGACATTCTTGGCCAGCAGAACATCGTAATCTTCAGATCCATACTCGTTGTTTGTGTGATCGCACCCGTGGGCACAGATGTTGAAGCAATCCCTGTGATCAAGAAACATCCGGACTTGCTTTGCACGACTACGCCACGAATTCCATGGAATGAAGGCGAGAGTAACGCAAAAACCATGCCTCCTGGCAGAACTCAATAGGTCGGGGAACTTGATAAACCCGTAATTTCTCTTCAACAGCGGGTCATCAATGACGAAACCAGCTCCCACAGAAGGGTTGTGCCAGCAACGATCGCCGAACGCTGAGCGGAGGAAGATGATAGCGGGGATGTATTCATCGGTGGAACATTCAAACTCCAGCTCGGCCCTTAGCGGCCGGAACACATCCATGATCTCCAACGTGCTCCACACAAAGAGTCGGGCTTTCTCCAAAGAAACATGGACAAAAGAAGCCGCGCCATCCAATTCCATAATGGGATTGGCGCAAGTTCGTGGGCTTGTCGATAGAGTCAGGCCTGCACTCTTGCTTCGTGGATAGGATTGGGCGAACAGTTCCCGATTCCATGTTCTCGCTTCTGTCCGGAAATTGACATTTCTTACCTCCCCTACTGGTTTGACTCCCCTGACTGCGCCTTGTGTTAGAGCCCGCAGCATCTGGTTGGAAGCGCCATCGGCAGCTGTCGCCAAGAGTAAGAGGACAATGTCCCGATTGCCGATTAGCTTGACTACGTTTTCTAACTCC
>Ga0207126_1057_pt1 | contig 25850 bp, 25 predicted proteins | sample Alteio_BWMinHeat_20_FD_153586 | JGI IMG/M metagenome (GOLD analysis project Ga0207126, IMG submission 153586) | Enriched cells from forest soil in Barre Woods Harvard Forest LTER site, Petersham, Massachusetts, United States -... | ecosystem: Environmental > Terrestrial > Soil > Temperate forest >...
TAACGCGTGTCGCTGCTACCGCCCCCACGTTCCTCCGCTACCGCATACGCATCAGGCTAAGGGATATTAGCATAACAAACGTTATAGCTAATACAAGCCACGGTTGCTTTTTTTACAGGGAGAGCCACAGGAGAATAGCTGCAGAGAGAGCTTGTCAGAGGCGTTAGGGGGGCTCAGGGTGTTGGTGTTTATGACCTGGGTTGCTTTTTTACATGGAGAGCAGCAGAGACCCGCGACGGTTTGGGATGTTCGATGCATTTTTAGTGCTTCTTATAAGCCCATAATAATCCCTTAGCTTTCTCTCTAATCTCTCTGTCCAGACCTTTATTACCAATGCCTTTAGCACCCCACACGCCTCTGACAAGCTCTCTCTGTAAGCTCTCTCCTGAAGCTCTCCCTGTTAAAAAAATGTGCCAAAGCCTGTGAGAGCCATGGTCAACCACCCTACGCGACGTAGCACAGACACGTCTTAATGTAGGCCCCTTCTGGGTGATAGATATTGAGAGGATGGTCTTCCGCAAGACGATGGCGTCCTATGATGCGCACATCGCGGCCAGCATCGAGCGCGGCCTGAAAGAGTACTTGCCGGAAAAGCGTTTCATCAACATGATAGCTGCATGATGAGGTCATAAGCAAAGATCGAGGAGGCAGGCGCATAAAGCTTAAGCGATTAATTTCCTTATAGCCTCGTGCCGCTTGCATCACATCACTTTTTCGCTTAGCAAAGGCAGGCGGATCAAGAATAATGAAATCATAGGGTAGAGACTCTCTTCGTAAAAACTGAAATACATCCTCTACATATTCCTGATGCGGTATATGGTCTAGATGGTTTACTACAATATGCTCACTCACCTGAGCAATAGCTTCTGCCGATACATCTACAGAGTCACAACTGAGCGCACCACCAGCTAATGCATAGATAGAAAAGCCCCCTGTGTAGGAAAAACAGTTGAGTACCCGCCTTCCGTGAGCATACCGAGCCACTTCCTCCCGCTGGTTGCGCTGATCTAAGAAAAACCCCGTCTTCTGCCCCTCTATGGGTGAGACATAAAATGTATGGCCATTTTCCTGAATCTGCATGCGCGCGCTGGGCATCCCATAGAGCGTCGCCTGAGCGGCCGCGAGACCTTCTTCCTTCCTTGAAGGACTTGTGGATTTTTCATATATCCATGAAGGATGCACCGCTTGAATCAGCTCTTGAACAATCAGCTCCTTGTACCGCTCCATACCAGATGTTGTTATTTGCAATACTAAAGCGGTGTTATACTTATCTACTATAAGACCAGGGAGCCCATCGCCTTCCGCATTGATGAGGCGATAGGCCGTTGTTGGTTTATTGGTAAAAAGCGCTTGGCGCAGTTGCAGTGCCTCAAAGATGTGCTTGGAAAAGATCTCCTGAGGGGTGCGTATGCAACCATCAAAGGTGAGCATGCGTGCCACAATCTGCGACCCTCTTGTGCAAAGAGCCATGCCAAGAAGGGTCCCATCAGCGGCGGCAACGGGAAGGAGCTCGCCCGAAAGCCCCTTAGGCATTGCAGATATGGCACCCGAAAAAACCCAGGGATGGCGCGCCCGAACGGATTTATCACGTCCAGGCTTAAGTACAATAGTATCAGTTGCCATCACCGATTTTGAACGACTGGGCAAATTTTTCGAACCGCGGTGGCAATGACGAAAGGCTACTATCAATCATAGTCAGTACATACAGGGTTTTGCCTGCAAGAAAACAGGTACTGCGAATATAAATGCCATTATTCTCGATAAGAAAATCAAGTGCAGGATAGAGCTGGAACTGTCCAGACCTATCCTCTTTCAGTATATTCTTAGGATTGGCTTGCACCATCTCCTGTTTTACCCCTTGGAGAAGCTCTCGTGCATTGGAAGTATCGAATCCCTGTGGATACTGTACAAGCGATATCATATACGCCGACCCATCTCCATCTTGGGCAAGATACATCTCATACGTAATAAGACCTCTCCCAGAAGGAAGTGCCACAGATTCTTGTGCATGCTGCGGCAGTGCCGGCAAAAGTACCTGGAAGGCGCCAAGAGGGGCGTGAAACTCTTTCCACTCCTTCACAGCATGTTGCTGAGTCTTCTTGTCTACGACAATAGACTGCGTCGCATCATTCTGCATTTCCTCATCGGGTCCTGGCTGACGACGAATTTGATCAAACACAACAACGAGCAGAAGAACAATAACTCCTGCAATGATTAAGCGAGTCTTAGAAAACATATGGCACCTATAGTATCATGTTTCATTTTTTTAGGGTGTAAAATTCGTAAAATCGAATGATGCTAGTCACATTTTTTTAGTGATCGACCCCCGCAAGGGGGTTGATCACTAACTAGAAAACTGAATAGGCCCTGGTTGCATATAATCATCAACAAGGCGCCACGCCTCTCTTTGTGCTGCAAACATCTTAAAAACTGGACCTTCAAGATCAACGAGTGTCTTTTTAATGACAGGTTTTATTTTCCCTTTTCGCTCTTCAAGGTGCATCATAGAAACCAAAGAGACTGCAGCTGGCTGCCAAACAGCAGGGGGCTCACGAAGTGCCTGGAGGGCTGCCATATAGCCTGTCTTGCCATGCATAATCAAGACAGCTGCCACCCTTCCAAGGTTATAACAATAAGTGGCATCAAAATTAGTTGGCAAGGCAGAGCGTCCTTCATAGCCACAAAAAATGGGCTGCGGTGAAAAAGTGCCTTTGTACCTACCTGTCGACGCTCGTTTTCTAAGCTCTTCACGAACAAGTGTTATCAAAAGCCTCTCCGTTTCTATCTTTGACACCTGCACGTTGCCGTGAGGATCGCGATCCCCCAAAAGCTGCTCCTGTATCGCCTGTGGCAAACTCTGAAAACTATATCTGGCTCCAGGTGACAGCTCCTCTAAGATATTCTTTTTTGTGCCTCCAAGCAGGCGGTTGAGCTCCACAATCAGCTCTTGCATGTCTTGCATAAATTCAATAAGCCCTTCTGGAATCAAAATAACACCGTAATCTTTATGCGCCTCTGCTCTCTCTTGAATAAGCTGTACAATGCTCTCTACAACGGCCGAGAGCGTCTGTTTTTTGGCAGCGACCTCTTCACCTATCAGAGCAAGGTTGGGATGTGTCTCCATGGCACACTCAAGAGTTATATGCGAGGCAGAGCGGCCCATGAGCTTGATAAAATAGTAGTATTTTTTTGCAGAGAGCGCATCTTTAGCGAGATTGCCAATAGTTTCAGAATACACCTTACACGCCGTGTCGAACCCAAAAGGAATGCTCACCCATTCATTTTGCAAATCACCATCAATAGTTTTGGGAATGCCAATAACAGAAATTGGGTAGCCCTGGTCTGAGCCTTGGTCTAAGCCTTGGTCTAAGAAATACTGTGCAAGATATGCAGCATTGGTATTTGAGTCGTCACCTCCAATAATGACAAGACCATCGAGTTTGAGCTCTTTTACTACCCTAAATGCACCTTGCAGCTGCTCTGGGGTCTCGATTTTGGTGCGCCCAGAGCCGATCATATCGAAGCCGCCAAGATTGCGAAAAGAGTCAATAATTTCTTTTGTAAGTGGTATATAATTGCCCGTCACAATGCCTGAAGGGCCATTCAAAAAACCAAAGAGCTCACTTGTAGGAGCCACTTCATGCAAGGCATCAAACAAAGCTGCAATCACATTATGGCCACCTGCTGCTTGCCCTCCAGAAAAGACAACTCCTACTCGCTTGGCACTGCAAGCAACTGATACGCCATGTGTAATTTTTAAATTTTCTTGCGCCGCAAGACGCGGAAATACGGCACTCACCTCCTGAAGCAGCGGTGCGCTAGGCACCTCCTCAAAACCAATTGTTGAGATATCCTGGAGCGCTTTTGCAACCTCTGGCTTATATTCTAGACGCAGCTTTTGTAACGGACTCATATTCATAATATAAAAAAATAATTTGCAAAATTATACACCTATCGGTAGTGTACAGAAAAACCCAAAAAAACTAAAGGAGTATTCTATGACCTATAGTATTCGTATTCTCATGGTTGGCTGTTTATTGGCCCTACACCCCCTTGTCGCACGTCCACATAGGGCGGATTATGTGGTCGTGGGAGTTGGCACCGCAGGCGCAACTGTTGCAAAAAAATTATCCGATGATAAAAAGACCTCGGTCATTGCCTTGCATTCAGGAAAAAATCTTACCAGTGATCCATGGATTTCCTTTGCTGCCAATGCAACCACTACAGTACCTTTCGCCATTGTAGGGCCGCCACTCTATGAAAATGGAATGACAACTCCTCAGCCCAATGCTGATGACAGAACCCTTGAATGGGCTATTGCTAAACCTCTTGGTGGAGCCACTTCGATAAATGCTGGGGTATGGGGCCGCGGCACCGATCAATATTACCGTGAGTGGGAAAAAATTGCCGGACCCAAATGGGGGCCAAAACGAGCTTTGAAGATATACAAACAATTGGAACACTATCATGGACAAACCAAAGATCCATGGGCTCGAGGCTATCATGGGCCTCTTTCTATTTTGCAAGACCGTCACCCTTCAAAAGTATCTCGAGTCTTTACCAAAGCGATGATCCAATCCACAGGATTCCCCTTTGTATTGGATTACAATGACCCAAAAACTCCTATTGGCGTCTCTTCTCAGCTGCAGTACACACACAGCGGCCAAGATGGCATTTATCGCGTAACCAGTGCCACCGCGTTCTTAAACGATTCGGTAATGACACCCAGTGGATATGGTGTACATGGCAGAAAACTACGCGTCCTCTTTCGCAGTAAAGCCCTCAAAACTATCTGGAAAGGCAAAAAAGCGATAGGAGTCAAATACAAACATGGTGGTAAGGAATACAAGGTATATGCAAACAAGGCAGTCATTGTATGTGCAGGGCTCAGAAGTAGCACCTTTTTAATGCACTCCGGTATTGGCGACAAAAAGTTACTCAAATCGCTCAATATTCCCGTTGTGTTTGATAATCCAAATGTAGGAAAGCATCTTTCAGATCAACCAGCAGTACGTTTGGTATTTACTTCAAGTGTCAATGACTTTGGAGCCAATCCAAATGGCCTTTTTTCTCAAATTGCTTGGCTGCCAGCACCGCATGGAGACAAAAAAATCCGTAAAGTGCGCTTGGCAACTATTACACAACTGCCTGCTATCACCCTCCTCACTTTGGATCTCTGTCAGCCTAAAAGCCGCGGTTTTATTACCATTAACAGCCCTAATCCAGCGGCACCGCCGGTGATTAATTTGGGTGTCTTAAGTAATAACTCTGACCTTGAGCTCTTCCAAAAGAGCTTACAGATATATATAAAAAATTTGAATACTACACTACAAAAGAGCAATCCGGGGTATCAACTTGTGTTCCCAGATCCTGCCATTCTTGATGATCCGGCCTTAGTCACAGCCTTTATTCGAGCAAACGTCAGCTCCAACGAGCATTTTCAAGGGCATTGCAAGATGGCTCCTTTACATAAAGGCGGTGTTGTGAATAGTAAGGGCCATGTTTATGGCGCGGATAAGGGCAGCTTGATTGTAGGCGATAACTCAGTGGTGCCGAAACCCATGGATGGCAGCCCCATGGCTACAGGCTATTTTGCAGGAGCAAATATTGCCGAAATGTTAATCGAAGATAAGTAAGAGGAAGAGGGTAGTCCCCCTGCGGGGACTACCCTCTTCCCCTTACTTAAAAATCTGCATTACGCCTAAATGAAGCAAGGAGTATTTATGAAATATTGTTTTCGCACTCTCGCAATTGGTTGTTTGTTGGCTCTACAACCTCTTGTCGCGCGCCCTGATAGGGCTGACTATGTGGTGGTAGGGATTGGCACTGCAGGCGCAACTATTGCAAAAAAATTATCCGATGACAAAAAAACTTCGGTCATTGCCCTGCATTCAGGAAAAAATCTTATAAGCGATCCATGGGTTTCCTTTACTGCTAATGCCATTACTACAGTGCCGCTCCTAAAAATCTAGACAAATCTACACATTTGTGCTTTACACAAACATGTGAATGATTAGACACGTCAGTCGAGCAGTTTTACTAACGATTCGTGTGTTGGAATCGCGCCAACAAGATTCAAGGGGGAAGCCCCATCACACAAACAAGTTTGCACCGGCTTGAGGATCTTTTTCTTTGCCTGAAAATGTGCTGCAAGCACCACTTGGAACTGTCGTAACACTTGCCGCCATGATGACCATACATGTTTGTCTCGATTCCTTACAGGTAGAGACAAAGTGACATAGCCACCTTTGCCATCAGGAATTTTGCCCTGATGGCGCGGCAGACGTTCAGAAAGCCCGATTGCGCGGCGAGCGATAATAAGCGCTGCCGCTGCATGTATTGTTAATCCATATCGCGCAGCATAATTTACGCGTCCTATGATAGACGTATATGCTGGATTTACTTCATATACTTCGACTCCAAATCGCAAGCTGCGGGATTTTAAGGCTGCAATGATCGTGCTATAGGCAAGAGAGGAGAGCATTCGTGAGAATTTTGTAGAGCGTGTTTCTCGAAGTGTCATTTTCTTTTTTTGGAAATCAAGCTTTTCCATAACTATTGGTTTTTGTGCCGCACACGCTTGATTGACAATTTCTTTGGCTACATCACCTACAAGAGCTTTTGTTTCATTTGTCGTTTTGCCATAACATACCAAAGGAATACTTTTACTATTGATTAGATTCCCGAATCTATCAGTTTCAGTAATGGCAATATGATCGCTATTAATATCGACACCTATAACACCACGATCTGTATGCGTTATGCATTCCGGTGGAGTATAGGGTGTAGTGACAAACACACGCCAGCCTTTCTCATCTCGTTGAAAGCGATAATTAATAGCAACACCGGCCTTCTCTCCTTTTGTTATACACTTCAGAATATTTGCTACGATCACATCATGGCCATATCCGAACCTCACATTAGTGATATACAGGTATTTACCATATGCTCCTACAAGAGCTTGTGGCAGACGAAGACGCAAAGTAATACTCCCATCTTCTGCAACTGTTGCGGTGCATGATTGATTCCCAGAACTCTCATCTTTCGATCCGATAAGAAAAAAAGCATTATTTCTTTTGTATTCCCAGTTTTTTTTCCATTCCTCATGGGAGCTATACCCATTTTCTGCGAGCGAGAATTGTGCTCGAAAGAGCTTTTTTGACCCGAAACAAATACGGACAGTTCCTGACGCCTCATCCTGCTTGAGCTGGTCAAGCTTGCGTTGCAAATTGAAGAGGCGACGCTTTTTTTGATGTATCTTATTTGCTTGTTCGGCTTTTTTTATTTTAGGAATGCGCTCTTTGAGTGCAGCAATCTGATGTCCTAACTCGATAATACGTGTTTTACGAAGATTTTTAACTGAGTCAATTTTACCTTCCAAGCCTATCCTGATGCTATTGAACTGCCTTGCTGTAATTCCAAATTCTGTAATATATGTCGACTTAAGATTTTGATGTTTTTTGCCTTTACAGATATCTGCAAATAACTTTCTTTCAATACAAGACATAAGAGAAGCATATGCGCCTAGAACAGCTTGGCTGCTCGCATCTACGTAAAAACGGGTGTGGTAGGTAAACTGGTTAGATTCCACTTGCTGCATCCTGCAAAACATATAAGGGTTCGTATTTTTTGCGACTTCTTGACCAATAGTCTAGCAGAAAATACGGTAATAATTTCAAGCATAATCTTGCGTCAGATTTTTGCTGATACGGATTTTCAGATCGAAAAAATCTACACAAAATTTCCAGGTTTGTCTATACTTGTCCAAATTTTAGCGAGCAGTTAGAAACCCTTCAAAAATATCCCGAGTCTTTACCAAGGTAATGATCAGTGCAACAGGATTCCCCTTTGTTCTTGATTATAATGACCCCAAAACTCCGATTGGCGTTTCTTCCCAGCTGCAGTGTACACAGAGCGGCCAGGATGGTATTTATCGTGCCAGCAGTGCGACTGCTTTCTTAAATGAATCTGTGATGACACCAAGTGGACATGGCGTCCATGGCAGAAAGCTGCGCGTCCTCTTTCGGAGTAAAGCGCTAAAAACTATCTGGAAGGGCAAGAAAGCAATAGGGGTCAAATATAAACATCGAGGTAAGGAATACAAGGTATATGCAAACAAAGCAGTCATTGTATGTGCCGGACTCAGAAGCAGCACTTTTTTAATGCACTCTGGTATTGGCGATAAAACACTACTTACATCGCTGAAGATCCCTGTCGTCTATAATAACCCACACGTAGGGAAAAATCTTTTCGACCAGCCAGCACTACGCTTGGTGTTTACTTCAAGCGTCAATGACTTTGGAGCCAATCCGAATGGCCTCTTTTCACAAATTGCGTGGCTGCCAGCACCGCATGGAGACAAAAAAATCCGTAAAGTGCGCCTTGCAACTATTGCGCAGATTCCCGATATCACCCTCCTCACTGTGGATCTCTGCCAGCCTAAAAGCCGCGGTTTTATTACCATTAATAGCTCAAATCCTGCCGCTCCACCTGTGGTGAATTTAGGTCTTCTCAGCAATAACGCCGATCTTGAACTCTACCAAAGCAGCCTGCAAATATATATTAAAAATTTAAATATTGCACTTCAGAAGATAAATCCCGCCTACAAACTGATATTCCCAGATCCTGCTATTCTTGATGATCCAGCTTTAGTCACAGCCTTTATTCGACAAAATGTGGACACTAACCAGGGTTTTCAAGGACAAAACGAAATGGGACGCGTTGTGGACAACTTAGGCCGTGTTAAAGGCGTAGAACGACTGATCATAGCCGATAACTCTATAGTACCTAAGCCCATGGACGGAAGCACAATGGCGACAGCTTATTTTGTCGCTGCAAATATTGCCGAGATGTTGGAAAAGGGTGAAAAGTAAGGGAGTAAGTGGACGGCCCCTTGCAGGGGCCGTCCACTTACTCCCTTACTAAAGAGGTGCTTGCAAAATGCCGATTGGGGCCAAAATTCGCGCTTTTGTCGCTGGGCAAAAACCTTTTGCAAATCGTCCCCCAGGGCGTTGCCCTGGGCTATACATATTGTGGCCTTTCAGGCCACTATTGAGATTTGCAAAAGGGTTTCCCCATCGCCAAAATCATCAAATTTTGTCTCCAATGGAATTTTGCAAACACCTCTAAAAACTATCCAAGGTCGTTATAATCTATACGGTCACGATCTATACGCCAGCCCATTTTGTGTTCTATCTTTCTAACCGCTTTCATTATAGCAGCAGAACGCACATGATCCGGAACACGGTTAGACACATCGCCATCAACAGAAGCCTCGTGACGATGATTTTTGGCGGTTACAGAAATCCACCCATGCGACCCCAAAGCTGACCCAGTGACTTTTACTGTCACTGAGACGATTTCTCTATGCCCATGTTTCTTTTTTGTGTGTACATGCGTATCTGTATGTAAACCAGACACGTGATGATTATTATGAACCGTCATAATTATTTATTACCTTTATTTATATTTATTTTATAATCTATTATGGCAAAATATCAAGTTTTGTTTTGCGCAAATAGACAAGTAGAACAATTTTATTCTACCGTAACGATTGTACGGCAAATAAAAACAAAAGTCAATTTCATTATTAATTTTGCCGATTGTTAATTTTACCACAAGACGCGCTATCGCCGCTTCTCAAGTGCCACCTCAACAATCTACCTGAGTGCATGTAAAATCAACATACACCCTGGTCTTCAATGCCGCGGAACGGTATAAAGACCAGGGGAACAATCAATACTATGAGCACAAAATCCAACTGGATTTTGCGCTCATAGTATTTTTAAGTGACATAAAATTAGAAATGCTGTATAAATTAAGTTGCAACAATATTGTTGTAAAAAAAATTATATAATTTAATGAGGAGCATACATATGCCAGACATACACCCGAGTCTTTCTCAGAGATTAGACTCATATCTAAACATTTGTCCACAATCATATAATCCACCGCCAATACTAAGTGGACCCAATGCCGAAGATCAGTTGATATTGGGAATAGCAAATATCATAAGACAATCTGGTGAGCAGATAACAGTTAATGCTTTATGCGCCAAACTTAGTAGGGCATCTGTAGAGCGCACCTTACCACACATCATCATCATATTGCCTCAGAACCCTACTCTTGTAGGACGTCAATTAATGTACCTTGCGTCAAGCGCCCTAAGAGATTCTCGAGTACCACCTCAACAATCTACCTAACTAGAGGAAGTTCATTGCAACAATATATTTACGCCATGTGCGACTTTTCCTAACGGAAAAGTGCACATGGCGAAAATAGCGCTAATACGTTTAATGCATGTGTGACTTATAGGCTGTTAGAATTGCAAAGGTTCATAGTCTTTTCTTTGCCCAAAGGGCAAAAATTGCAACAGCCCAGGGCAACGCCCTGGGTTAGGCGATCACCCCCACATTGTTGCCTGAAAGGCAACAATGCTTCTCGCCGACCACCCCAAGCATCGATTTAGCGGGGCAGTTGTTTTCGTCATGTGCCGTTTTCTGTTAAGAAAACGGCACATGACGTGTTACACTCCTGAGCTTGGCGAAGGAGGCAAGGTAAAGATGCTCTTCACAAATTCCTTATAGAGCCGCCAATCGGCACGAATACTTCTCTTTACAGACTTGAGCTCACCCTTGAGCTTTCGGGTATTGTCCTGATCCTTGGCTTTTTTGGAGTGCGTGTATTTTTCGATAAGCTCTCGCGCATGACTTATCTTGTTTGCAAGAGTATCATAAAAATAGCATACCTTTTCTGAGAGCTCCTCTTTGCGTGCCACAAAAGAGCTTTGAATTTTTGAAAGCAGTGCTTCTTTTTGCGAAGCCATAATGCGCTCTTTCACATGATACTGATGTACCCGTTTCAGACCATGCGCCAACCCCAAGCGACTCAGTGTCCAGATAAGCCATTTCGTGGGGTCAAAATGATACCAACGAATGCCATTCCTATAGTCGTTAGCAAAGGCATGATGATAGTTATGATACCCCTCACCAAAGGTCAGAAAAGAGATAAAATAATTATCCACTGCTGACTGCTCTTTTGAGAATGAATGCGCGCCCCAAGTATGGGCAAGTGAATTAATAAACCAGGTAGAGTGGTGCAGGAAAAAGAGCCGTGTCCACCATGAAAGCACAAAGGCGCCTACAAAGTCGTTTAAAAGCCAGCCAACCAATAAAAAACCAATAATGTTGCTCCCGAGCATACAAGAAAGGTAATGGTTATGCTGGAACATAACAAGAGGATTTTTCACCAGATCCGCCACCACTTTATTATCGATCGGTGCGGGCTTTTTAAAGAGCCATAAAATGTGTGCATACCAAAATCCTTTTTTCACGGAATAGGGATCGCGATCAGTATCGACAAAGGCATGATGTAGCCGATGCTCAAAAGCCCACCTCAAAGCACTGCTCTGTGTTGCCATACTGCCAAAAAAGAGAATCACTCTCTCAACAATAGGGTTCGTTTTATACGTAGTATGAGAATAGTAGCGGTGATAGCCTGCTGTGATGCTCAGCCCCGTTACTACATAAAGAAGAAAAGTAGTCACCATCATGGCAATCGATGGCGTAAAGTTCCAAAAATACCAAAATAGTGCTATTGGCAATAACACATGATAGGTAATGATAAATATACCTGTTCTTTTATTAAAACCATCAACTCGCATAAGCACCTCCTTGGGAGGTACTTGCAAAATTCCGATTTGGGCCAAAATTCGCGCTTTTGCCGCCGGTAAAAAACTTTTGCAAATCGCCTACTCGAGGGGAGTATGTCGATTTGCAAAAGTTTTCTCCCATCGTCAAAATCATCGAATTTTGTCTCCAAAGCGAATTTCGCAAGCACCTCCATTAAACCATGAGCGTATCATGTTTGAAGATTCTTTGGAAGAAAAAAATGGCCCCTTATGTTATAGAAAAATTATGAATATGCGTATAGAACGAGATAGTCTTGGCGAAGTAAGCGTCCCTGAAGAGGCCTATTGGGGGGCTCAAACAGAGCGTGCACGGCAAAACTTTCCTATCAGTACGGAGCTACAACCCAAAGAAATTATACTAGCCCTCCTGCTTATTAAAAAAGCATGCGCGCTCGTCAACGCACAGTGCCGTGTTTTGTCTTCTGAAAAAAGTGCGCTGATTTGCCAGGTTGTGGACGAAATACTGCAAAATTATGATCTCTATGCGCAACACTTCCCCTTGGTTATCTGGCAAACCGGATCCGGCACACAAACCAATATGAATGTCAATGAAGTCATTGCAAACCGTGCAAGCGAGATACAGCATAAGCCACGAGGATCAAAAAATCCTTTACATCCAAATGATGATGTTAACAAATCTCAATCAACAAATGACGTTTTTCCATCAGCTATTCACATTGCTGCCACCATAGCTATCCGTACTCGACTGATACCAGCTCTTAAAGCACTTGCAGCGTCACTTGCAGAAAAAAGCGTTGCCTTTCAGGCAATAGAAAAGGTGGGGCGTACACACCTTATGGATGCAGCATCACTTACTCTTGGCCAGGAATTTTCAGGGTATGTAGCACAGATCGAGCATGGCATACAGGCCTTGGAGTACACCCTTCCTGGAATTGCAGCTATTGCTCTTGGTGGTACTGCAGTAGGGACAGGAATGAATGCGCCAGAAAATTTTGGGCCCAGAGCTGCTCAGGTGCTCTCGGAGCTTACCGGGTATACATTTACCTCAGCTCCCAACAAGTTCGAAGCACTGGCCTGCCATGATGCCCTTGTCAGTGTCTCCGGAGCTTTGAAGCGCCTTGCCTGTGCGCTCTATAAAATTGCAAACGACATTCGATGGATGGCATCAGGGCCTCGAACAGGACTTCATGAAATTGTTATCCCTGAAAATGAACCAGGCTCATCGATCATGCCTGGAAAGGTAAACCCCACTCAGTGTGAGGCGCTCACTATGGTAGCATGTCAAGTGCTGGGTAATGATAGTGTTATTGGATTTGCCGACTGCTTAGGGAATTTTGAGCTCAACGTCTATAAGCCCTTGATTGGCTATGCACTCATGCAATCCATTACTCTGCTTACAGAAGCTGCCCAGAGCTTTACGGATAAGTGCGTGATAGGCATACAGGCCAATGAAGCACAGCTTGCAAAGAACGTGCAAGCATCGCTCATGCACGCCACAACCCTGACCCCCATTATCGGCTACGATAATGCCACCAAAATCGTACAGATGGCTCATAAAGAAAATATTTCAATACCAGAGGCGGCTAAAAAGTTGGGAATTAAGTTGTCACCCCCTCTACGAGGGGGCGACAACTAATTAGTGTTTAGCGTTTCGCTGTATCTCTTGTGCACGTTTATGGGATTTCTCGGCTGCTTTTCGACTCCAGCGTATTATCTCAAGGGCAATCCCCATTTTGAATTTATCTAAGAACTCCTTGCCTTCAGGCGTCGCTGCAAGCTCTCCCATGTGATGTACCTTCGTCGTACTATTCACAGCCTGTGAAGTCGGAGTACTTTGTGTGGGCGCTCCTCCTGGCAGGAGTATATCTTTAACTTGCGGTGTAGCACCCGTTGCTTCAACTGAACTAATCATACTGTACCCATGTTGTAGAGTGGTCAGTCTCCCTACGGGAGACCGACCACAATATTATGAACCAATTATAGCCTATTTTAATTTATTTTTCAACAATAAACACAAATATAACAAATAAAACGACAAATCAATTTCAGAGATACAGATACGACAACTGTCTTCTTATTGTCTCGCTTGGAGTTACCACGTTTAACGCCATTTCGGCTACAGTTTTCACTGCGTTACACTGGTGACTTAGTCGAAGAGTAACTAGCCCTAAAGAAAATGTTGACTGATTGCCTTCACGCAATTCAGAGTCATTAGAATTATTGAGACGAGAGTGTAGTTCATTAATACGGGGAAGAAGTACATCAGCTGCTGTTTTACAGTGCTGAACGCCGGATAGTCGATCTTCGGGCCAATGATTTAGTAGAGCTCTTTTAGTTATAGCTTCCACACTTGTTATCACCTCCCGCATTAAGAAAACCTCTTGGTACATACCAAGAAGAGCGTAAAAGCATTCTCCCTGCGCTGGTAAATTATTGTTTGAAGCAACAGCCCCTATCGATGAGGATGCGAGAGATGAGAGTGCTTGTACTCTTTCCGGTGGGCATAACTGAGTTTGTATCGACATATTTTTTCTCCTTAAATTAAAATATTTTAAAAACATGTATCATTATATGTAATTAATGAAAACACATTAGCAATTTCATTTTATTAGAAATTGAGTTTTTTTTGATGGCACTATTTTGACACCATTGGATCACCTTATGCACCTCTTCGAACCAATACCTTTTTCCCTTTGAAGACAATGGCCAGCGGTATAATATGCGTATAGCCTTTATGCTGCAGCTCGATAGCATATTGTTTATCTGCAATTTGTTGTAAGGCACTGGCCGCTGCAGTTGCAAGGGTTTCACGTTTCTTTGAATTAACCTTCTTAAATTCTATAATGATCGCAGGTTTTGTGGTATCATGAGGAGCTAGCATCACATCATAGCGTCCAAGTCCGCCTTCTCGATTGGAGGTAATGTAATGGCTCTTGGTAAGGGAGGCGAGTAGTCCTAAAACAAACGCATGATAGAATGTTTCCGGGTTGTCATTTTCCTTTTGCTTGCGGGATTCTTGATTTCGAGATTCTTGCCCACCGACGTCAAAATACCCAAAACTTGTTATAACAAATTTTTCGAATAGTTCGGTAAATTGGGTAATATCGCCCTTCACAAGATATTGCAGCATATCGTCATACCCAATATCCTGCTCAAACCAACCTAATATGGTTGATTTGTAGATGCGTGCAATTTCCTTGTTTGGGATGAATAAATCAGCGTAGCGGAAATCATCAGTATCAAGTCGAAGATTTTTGAACGAAAGATAGCCACTAAATAATAAGAAGCTCCATACGGCAGTTTCATTTTCGTTTATATCCGGGAAAACAATGTTTTCATCCACTTTTTTGTACAGAGTTTCACCCTGCAATAAGTGGGCTATATCTTCTTTAACCTTCCTATTGCTATTTTTGATAAGGTGTTTAATGATATCGTTACCACTTGTATTGACCCAATAAGCATTGAATGTACATTTGCTATCAATAAAATTCAGTATTGACCAGGGATTATAGACAGTGTGATGACCACTCGAAAAGCCATTATACCATGCCCGAATTTCATCTACACATGCTTGCTGACATGTTGCAATACCACACTCATTTAAAAGCGTTTTTACCTCATTCTCTAATAATCCAAATTTATCTGAGTAATGATCATCGAACAAGGTGCACACTCGAGGATTATTGAACCCAGTGAAAATACTTTCCTTGCTAATACGCATGCAGCCAGTAACGACTCCAGAACATAGATACTCATTTCCCTTTAATCCATCACCGATAAAGCAGCTCATAAAGAGCGCCGTCTCTTCATAATAGGAGTGTTTAAAGCCTTCATGCATGGGAACATCATATTCATCGAGTAAAACAATGGGATTGGTATTATGGTATCTTGCAAGATATGCGGTTAGGTCTTTTAAACCCACCCTGTATATCTCTTCGCTTGCAGTTTGGGCAATAATCGCTTCAAAATCTCGCTTTTGATATTTACTAAGGACGGGACTTTCAAGAAGGTAGGCATGCTGACGAAATTCATTAGCAATGACCCTCTTTATCATGCTAAAACATGAATCCCATGTTGTTCCCTTAATAAACTTAAACGTCAGAAAAATAACAGGGTATTGCCCTTGATGCTTGATACATTCTGGATGTTTTGCTATATGTAGGCCATCAAAAAGAGTAGCGTGAGATGTGGCTGTTTTTTCAAAAAAATACTTTAGCATTGAGAGATTCAGTGTTTTGCCAAAACGTCTGGGCCTAGTAATAAGCGTGACGGCAGCCCCAGAATCGAGTAGTTCTTTAATAAATAGGCTTTTATCAATGTAGTGATAATTTTCTGATATAATTTTTTTAAAATCATCAATACCAATAGGAAGCTTGCGCATAGAGTCTTTGTATCCTTTATTGCATCATGTGTCATTTTCCTGAAGGAAACATGACACATATCGCCCAAAAGTATATTATTTCCTATTTGGGGATAATTGGGAAGTGGTTTTTTTGTATTCGTCCGCTCCCGTTACGGCGCATCGAATACAAATTGCTCTATATCCGCAGGCAGAGGCGCCTTAATAACGAGAGACTCGTTGGTAAATGGATGCACAAAAGCGAGCTGATCGGCATGCAAAAGCTGCCGGGACACTCCGTAGTGTTCATTGTGGCTCGGAATGCCATAGACCTGATCCCCGAGAATATGATGCCCAATATGCTTCATATGCACGCGGATTTGATGGGTTCTTCCAGTTTCTAACGCAATGCGCACAAAGCTGAGCTTGCCATTAGTGTGCATAGGCTGCACATGCGTAATAGCCTCTTTGCCGTCTGAGCCCAATACCGTCATTTGCTTTCTATACACGGGATGGCGCCCAATGGGGGCGGTAATAGTACATGCCTTAGGTTTGCCAAGGCAAATAGCTACATATGTTTTTTCGATCTTTCTTGAAGCAAAAAGACGACAGAGTGCCTGATGCATAGAAAGGCTCTTGGCAGCGATGATCACACCAGAGGTATCTTTATCTAATCGGTGTACAATGCCGGGACGAATGGCATCATGCTTTTCCAAGGATTGGCAGTGGTACAAGAGTGCATTGACAAGTGTCCCCGTCCAGTTTCCAAATGCGGGGTGTACCACAAGACCTGCGGGTTTATTGACGGCAATCATATGCTCGTCTTCAAAGAGAATATCGAGTGGAATGTTTTCTGGAAGGAGTGGGAGCTCTTCTGTTACCACAAACTGAAGCTCTACCTCATCTCCTATATCTGGTTTATAGCTTTTTTTGGTAAGCGCTCCATTGACAAGAACAAGTCCCCCGTCAATCAGATGTTGAAAATATTCTCGAGATGTATGTTTATAGATAGAGCGTAGCAGCACATCTAAACGCATATGTTGCTGCCCCGCTTCGATAATGAGCATCTCTCTATGGGCCTTATTCACTTTCTCTTCGCTGCTCTTTTGCTCGTTGAATTTCTTTCTGGGTTTCTTCTTGGCTCCAATGTATCATCTGGAGTGCAATCCCCTGTTCAATTGCATGTAAAAGCTGCTGCCCATCAGCAGTTGCTCCAAGCTGCCCTATGGTACTGACTTTTGTCGTACTATTCATAGCCTGTTGGCTTTGAGTATTTTGTGTAGCTGCTGCCGCGGCCGCTGCTGGCGGTGTACTCACAGTTGGATCAACGGGACTAACCATAACTCTATCCCCCCGATAAGTGTCCGGACCCCTTGATGGGACGTCCAACCACCTATCCACCTATCTTGATTATCGTCTACTCTTATTATAGGATATTGTAATTTATTTTTCAACCCATGAAGGACAAGATTTATGGTGTGATCTGCACGAAATGGGTGTCGCTGCTACCACAGCTCTATTTTTATTTCATGCACCTGTAACCCCACGCTGCCGCCGACCGTAGCGCGAGCGCGCTACGGATCGTGCTCCACGCGGGGCTAATGAATTCCACCGCTGCCGCGGTGGGGTCCTGATTGGTTACAAGTCTCTTGACGTTGCCACCATTGGGCATTGCCCTGAGCTGTACATTTTTCGGCCCTGCGACCTACCCTACTGTATAGAGCACTTACTTGTGCTTTGTGTATCCTCGACGGCAGGAGCTGAAACCGGTGCAGACACGACGGCAGGAGCTGAAGCCGGTGCAGATGTGGTTACTGGTGGCCGTCCTATCCCTTTTTCCTTAAGGAAAAGCCCAATCATGGTACGTGCAGGATCTTCTGGTATGCGATATTCTTCCGTATGACCACGTTTTTCTTCCCAATCTTTCATGTATTGCTCAGGATTCTTCACAAATGCAGGATCCTTTGCAACTTCAATAACATATTTTTTTTCTGCATCAGATTCGTCGTTCTTATATAATGAATTCGCGTATGCTATTAGCTCCTCACCAATATTGCGGCATGCATAGTCGTAGACTATGTCCAAAACAAACGGTGGCAGCGCACCCGTAGTAGCTTGAAATGCATCGAGAGCAGCCTTTAATGGCTCATTCAATTTACCTACTTGTCTTCCTTGCCAGGTAGTAGCTGCACTACTACTTGAGCTTGAAGAAGATGATGATGTGCTGCTTGCACTTGCTACAATGTTACTTGCTGCAATGTTACTTGCCGCACGGCTATTTGTGACATTTGCGTTCATATTATACCTCATGAAAAATTATTATTATATTATTGCCCTTCAGGCAACAATGTGGGGTTGATCGCCTATCCCAGGGCGTTGCCTGGGCTATTGCAGTTCTTGCCCTTTGGGCAAAGAAAAGGCTACAACCCCTTGCAATTCGAACAGCTCATAAGTTGAACTGCATGTGCGACTTAAAGTCGCGCATCGCATTAGTTTGCGGCGATTGCACATCATGAATTATAATCGAATAGCACAAAATACGTCATGCAAAAAAAACCTGATAACATTTTTTTGTGGTTAGTCTCGCATCGCAAGACTGACCACCTATCCGCCTATCTTGATTAAAGAGTTATTTTATCTCATAACCAATATCGTAAAGAAAATCTGGTGACACATCTGCACCATTCTCCCACATGATAGTATCCAAGTCCTGATTCAGCATAATTTTTTTAAAGTAAGTAATGTTCTTTAGGGGCGCAAATATTTCTCCCTCTAAGTGATCTTTCAAATCAACGAGTTTGGATTTTTCATCTTCAAAGGTTAGAAGAAGCTGATAGTCTTTTATATAACGAAAATTTTTAACAATATGCATAAGCCACCTACCTATACTAGAGGATCAATTTTATATAGAGGACGATTTTGCCTCGCCAATTCCCAGTCATTAAGTAATTCGTTACGATGAAGAAAAGCCCATTCTAACACCAACGAAACAATTCTATTAGGCAAGGACCCTTCAATAATTTGCAGGTCTTGAATTGAAAACACAGCCCTATATTCACCATATTTTACATGGAAGTGAGCAGGCGGATGCTCTTTGTAATACATAAAAATAATAATTCCTAAAAACCTGCTTATTTCCGGCATTGGACCCTCTAAATAGCACCACCTAACGAACTCATCCGCCAGGCTGATTCTATAATACTAAAAAACTTGAATTATTGCAAATTTGTGTCATTCTTCATCTTAAATGTATGTGCGCTATTTTCCCCATGTGCACTTTTCCGTTAGGAAAAGTCGCACATGGTGTGAATTATAATCGAATCGCACAAAATACGTCATGCAAAAAAAACTGATAACATTTTTCGTCATGTGCAATTTTCCGTTAGGAAAATTGCACATGACGTTATCACTTCACTGGTATGCTTTGTCTCCAATGGAAGAGATTATCTGGATCATATTTTTCCTTTATCTTGATGAGTTGATCCACATGATTGCCATAATAGACTTTGAGATAATCCTTCCCGATGGAATAATCGCTGATATTAGCATAGGCATATTTTGAAACATAGGGTTTAATCGCTGCATGGAATTTCTGCAGTTTATGTACAGCCAGGTGTTCTTGGTTTTCATGCTTCCAATACACTACCTGATACCACCAGGCGATGGCTTTTCTGGGGAAGTACGCAGTATTTTTATTTTTGGCGATCTGCCCTCCTAACGCTTCAAGTTCAAAGAAGGCATAATATTTGTTCTTGTTTTTTTTAAGCGTCTCAAAAAAGGCAATCGCTGTTTGGATCGGCTTTTTAGAAAGCGGCTTCATAAGCATCTCTGACTTACTTTTAAAGAATGGATAGATGGATCGATCTGCCCAAAACTGAGCGGACTTGAGAAAACTCAATTTTTTGATGCTCACCGTGGGATGCAAGTGCTCAAAACCCTTTTTCCATTCAAAAAAGGACTCTTTACTTACTTTGAGACCCACAACGTCAACGAATAGCTCACCATGAATATATTTCAGCTGCAATTGTGTTGTTATACTCTTGGGAAGTGTTTTAATCCATGATTGCCATGCTTGGAAAATTTTTTCCACTTTCTGTGCATTCCATTTCCAGCTAAGCTGATAGTAGCTGACCTTTGGAATATGATGGATTTTGAATGTAAAACCGAGGACGATACCATAAGAGCCATTTCCAGCGCCACGCAGTGCCCAAAATAGGTCGGGATGCTTTGTTTTCGAAGCTTTGATCACCCGCCCATCTGCAGTGAGGATCGTGATACTTTTGATAGAATCACACGTTAATCCATAGACGCGTCCGAGAAAGCCAAGACCACCGCCCAAAGCCAATCCACCCACACCCACCGAAGAACAGGTTCCAGTAGGAATGGCATAATTATGCTTGCCAAGCGCTTCGATGATGCTGCCTAAACGAACTGCGGCACCAACAGAGAGCTCTTGACGCTTGAAATTTGGAACCACCCAATTGAAATTTCTAAGATCAATCACATAGTCTGAAGTGAGTGAGCCCGGCTCTATGCAATGACCACCAGAGCGAATAGAAAAATGCAGGTGATGTTTTTTCAGTTCCTTGAAGATATGCACTAATTCTGATTTATGGCGCGGCGTAAAGATCGCATGGGGGAAAATGTTATAGCGCTTGTTGAAGTTGAATCGAGCAGTATCGTAGCCTATGCTCGTTGGATAAATAGCACAGCTCAGGTGAGCCAGTGATGATGGTATAGTCTGTGTAAGCCGGCAAGCGTTTTGATCTGGATAAAACTGTTGCAGCACATTATCCGTACAAATGCCTCCCTGTTCATGCTGCCAGCTATGTTGCTGACAATGTGCTCCACTACTACATTGGTTTTTTTTCGGACACGCTGTAAGCTCTTCATTGATGTTGCAAACGGCAAAAAAGGCAGCACAGGCTAGGCTGCAGCGAAGAAAATAAGAAAAATACATATATTGCTCCTTTGTTAAATAAATTTCTATATATAACAATTTATTTAATGGTGCAATGTATTTTTGATTGAGAGATGACGCAGGATCTTATGCAGGAGATCTTATGCAGGAGATCTTATGCAGGAGATCTTATGCAGGAGATCTTATGCAGGATCTTAGGGTTTTGGCAGTTACAAGTTGTGGGGGCTTTTTTTACAGGGAGAGCCACATGTATTTTTCTCCTCTCCCGAGTTTACGAGGGAGAGGATACACTCACTTCCATCACCGGCCTTGGAGATACCCGAATTCCCTGTGACTGCACGCCCTTTACCTGTATTTTCGAAAAATCGCACTCTGCCGAAGAAACACGCTGCTTAGGCTTTGGTACCAAGACGACAAGAAGTTTGACATCAGGCTTTGTGGTAAAGTGCAAAAGCTTCACGCCCTCTTCCATATACCGATACACTTTATCCAATATAAACTGCTTCACAATAAAGCGCTTTGCAAAGGCAAGGCCCGTTGTGACATTCTTATAACATACCGAAAAACAGGTGCTCTTATCAGCAACGCCCACATGCGCAAGCACATCTTTTTCGAGACCAACATAAAGCTTCTCAGGAATGGAAATCACCTTATAGATGCCCCCTTTGTACATAATGAGTAATTTATCAAAATTCGTGCAGGTAACGCTATTTTTGCTCTCTACCTTGGTGCCCACATAGCCAGTTTTTACATCATAGTAGACCACTACCTCTTTGGTTTCTATAGCCTTCCTATCAATCTCTTCTATTTTTTTGATTTTTGTGCGCCTCGGAAACTGATCCCCATATTTCTTGATAAGCCCTTGAAGGTAAGAAATAGTATAGGCTTTAAGCTTCTGTAAATGGCCCCGTACCTTCTGAAGTGCCTCTCGAAGCGCCTTAATATCTTGCTCATTTTTTTCCCTGTCAAACTTTCCAATACGCCGAATCGGAATACTGAGCAGCCGATCATAATCCTCTTTTATAGGAGAGCGCTCCAGTTCCCCCATATATGGCTTAAAGCCCTTTTCCAGCACGTGGTAGACATCATCATAGCTATCCACCTCTTCAATAAGCTTGTAGAGTTTCTTTTCAATAAATATCTGCTCAAGAGTTTTATCAAAAATGGTAGCAAGGCATTTTTTCTCTTCAAGTTCAAGCTCAATCTTCAAATACCACGACAGACGCTCGATATGGCCTTTTAAGAGCCCTTCTATATCTGTCTCTAAAGGCTTTTGATCTTGAATAACGACAACCTGAGAGTGTAGCACCACTTCACATTCCGTATAGGCATACAAATGATCTATCATCTCCTCGGCATACTGGCCTCGAGGCAGTTTTATTTCGATTTCTACTTTTTCTGCCGTATAGTCAGAAATCGATTCAATCTTCAGCTTGCCCTTTTTAGCGCTCTCTTCAATGGAGTGAATAAGTGACTCTGTAGTGGTGCCATGACAAATTTGCGTAATCACTAAGGTCTTAGGATCTCGTATTTCAATTTTTGCCCTGAGACGCACTTTTCCACGCCCTTTCTCATACTCCGAAACGTCGGCAGTGCCTCCTGTCAGAAAATCAGGATAGAGCTTGAAGGGACGCTCTTCTAAAATGGCAATTTCTGCCTCCAGAAGCTCTTTAAAATTGTGTGGCAAAATCTTCGTCGACATGCCCACCGCAATACCTTCTGCCCCTTGCATAAGCAAGAGCGGGATCTTGGCAGGGAAGGTTACCGGTTCATTGTTTCTGCCGTCGTATGAGGGCACAAATTGCGTAATGGTAGGATTAAAAAGCGTTTCCTTAGCAAGCGGTGAGAGCCTTGTTTCAATATATCGCGCAGCAGCATGTGGATCTCCTGTGTTCAAATTACCAAAATTACCCTGACAGTCCATCAAGAACCCCTTATTAGCAAGGTTCACGAGGGCCTCTGTTATAGCAGCATCGCCATGCGGATGATAGGCCATCGTCTGACCCACAACATTGGCTACCTTATGGAATTTACCATCATGCATTTGGAAGAGCGTATGCAAAATACGCCGCTGTACAGGCTTTAAGCCATCATCAAAATGCGGAATTGCCCTGTCAAGGATGACATAGGAGGCGTATCGAAGATAATGATCTCGAAGGAGATGTTTTACGTCTTGCATAGTTACACCTCCTCAGAAATGAGGTGCTGCATAATAAAGCTTTTGCGCTCCGGGGTATTCTTACCCATATAAAATTGCAGCGCTGGCTGCACATCGGAGAGCATCGACACGGTTACCGGAATACTTCGCATATCAGCACTTATAAACTGTTTAAATTCATTAGGCGAAATCTCGCCAAGGCCCTTGAAACGAGTGATCTCCACACCCTTCACAAGTTTTTTTTGAGCCACATCTCGCTCCGCTTCAGAGTAGCAGTAGATGGTCTCCTCTTTATTTCGCACCTTGAAAAGAGGGGTCTCTAAAATAAACAGATGGCCTTGTACGACAAGGCTTTCAAAATAGGTCAGGAAAAAGGTAATGAGCAGGTTACGAATATGCATGCCATCGACATCCGCATCGGTTGCTAAGATCACTTTACCATAACGTAGCGTCTCAATCCCCTCTTCGATATTGAGCGCTGACATAAGATTATACATCTCTTCATTTTTATAGAGCTGATCCAACTTCATGCCAAAGACGTTTAAGGGCTTACCACGAAGCGGAAAGACCGCCTGGGTGAGCGGATCACGTGAGGCCACAATGGAGGCACAGGCAGAGTCGCCCTCTGTTAAAAAGATCATCGAGGACTCACCTTCAGGGACATTTTCATGCAGGTGATACTTACAGTCTCTAAGTTTGGGAATCTTTAACGAAATCTTTTTCTGCTTCTCTTTTGCTTCCTTTCGTACTGAGGCAAGCTCTTTGCGCAGCTTTTCATTAAACACTGTGCGCTCAATAATCCTCGATGCTACTTCTGGGTTCTTGTAGAAAAGATCGAGCAAGGCATCTTTTACTTGTGTTGTAATTGGCCCTTTAATGTCGGTATTACTTAATTTGTTCTTCGTCTGCGACTCAAAAACGGGATCCTTAACTTTTACTAAAAAAGCCCCTACAATACCTTCCCGAACATCAATTCCTTGAAATGTTTTTTTAGAATATTCATTTAATGCCTTCACAATGCCTTCACGAAATGCTGCAAGATGCACGCCGCCGTCTGCCGTGTACTGGCCATTAACAAAGGAAAAGTAATTCTCACCATAATGGCTGGTATGTACAAGGGCAAATTCGAGGCCTTTACCGCGGAAGAACAAGGGCTCATAGGCCTTTTCTTCTACCACTTCTTCATTCAATAAATCGAGCAGGCCATTTTTTGATTGGACGGGCATGCCGTTGAAAACCAGTGTGAGGCCTGAATTCAGAAAGGTGTAGTAGGAGACTCGTTTTTGCAGAATCGTATTTTGAAAGCTATACTTTTTAAAGACTTCCTCATCAGGGATAAACTCAACGTAGGTGCCTTGTGCTTCCTGGCTCTTGCCTTGGTCTTCTCGCAAGAGCTTACCCTTGGAAAATACTGCTTCGACGTACTTGCCTTCCCGAGTACTTCGCACGAGAAAATGGCTTGACAGGGCATTGACAGCTTTGAGGCCCACACCATTTAAGCCGACAGAAAATTGAAAGACATCATCATTATATTTGGCGCCCGTGTTGATTTGACTTACACAGGCAACAACCTTACCCAAAGGAATGCCACGTCCATAATCTCGAACTGAAACTTTGCCCTCATTTTCATCCACATTGAGAATAATCTTATTCCCATTGCCCATGATGAATTCATCGATGCTATTATCAACGACCTCTTTCACAAGAATGTATATGCCATCATCAGGATGCGAGCCATCCCCTAATCGGCCAATATACATACCGGATCTGAGTCGAATGTGTGTGAGCGCGTCTACGGTTTGGACAGCGCTTTCGTCATACTTCTTCGTCATACAGGTTTTTGGTTCTACTATCCCTCGTAAACTCGGGACAGTAGAATGTTTCTGCCGATTATACCTCATGATACTATTTCTCTTCTATAAAGGTCATCACTCACCAACACACCCAGCACCCCTAACGCCTCAATTTCACAATTATTTGTTTGCTTTTAATGTGATATATTGCTACAATTAAATGAAATATTTAACAACAGGAGACTATATATGCACAAAACCAATGCCCCTACAACACTGACAGCATGTGACACGCTGCCACCACCATTTGTCATTTTCCTTGACATTGATGGCGTTGTGTATAACACACCCAATCAAAGAGGCGTATTTCAAAAAGTAGCCGAGCTCTTTCCAGACTATCCAGATGCACCGCGCTATGATAATTTCGTTTGTAGTATTGCAGCAGCCTACTTTTTTGATAAAAGGGCGCTACAAAACCTCGGTCAGCTTATAACGGCCATTGAAAAAAAACGAAGTGTCTGGATTGTTATCTCTTCAAGCTGGCGAGATGATCGCACCGTAGATGAGCTCAGGAACACATTTTTTGGCATCCACGATTTTTCAAGATATATTGTCGACAAAACGCCAGAAGACCTCCCCAGACACTGTATATCAAAATACTGCTCTTCATCTTGTCACGCTGATAAAAGCTACAGCATGCAATGCCGTGCAAGCGAAATCCAACACTGGCTCCAAGATCACCCTGAGATCTCTGACTACCTTGTCTTAGATGATTATGACGAGCACCTCTCCATCGTCTTTGGCGAGCGCTATATCAAAACCCACTATAACGAGCTACTCACTCCTGAGGCAACACAGCAAGCGCTCATTGCTGCTTGGAGGCAAATGGGGGTAATTCCTGAAGAAATGAATCGAGAGTAATGTTACCTATGAGCGCAAAATCCAGTTGGATTTTGTGCTCATAGTATTGATTGTTCCTCTGGTCTTCA
>Ga0207126_1055_pt2 | contig 25839 bp, 30 predicted proteins | sample Alteio_BWMinHeat_20_FD_153586 | JGI IMG/M metagenome (GOLD analysis project Ga0207126, IMG submission 153586) | Enriched cells from forest soil in Barre Woods Harvard Forest LTER site, Petersham, Massachusetts, United States -... | ecosystem: Environmental > Terrestrial > Soil > Temperate forest >...
AATAGGTGCGGTGCTGGCAGCTAAGACTTGCGAGAATAAGCTATTCATAGCAAGTATTAGCAAAATAAATCCTGCTTTTATGTGCTTATTGAGAGTCATATCTTACCGTCATATGTTATATCAACGTTAATGCGGATCTTACCCGATTTAGTTGTGATAGCAAGAAAGTGGCATCTTCCAGCCGATATTTCATATAATTCAATAGTTTATAGATGAATTATTGATTTTGTCGACTAAATAAATAAAAAAAGAATGCTATAATTGTAAGAACAAAGGTCGATATAGGTGAAAAAATATGAGTAATATTCTCCTGAGATCTAGCGCCATAGCTCTATTAGCAATCGGCATAAGTTATACTGCTGGGGTTTATGCAGCAACGACAAGTACGGATCTTTCACCACCTCGTCCCTCAGCAGCACCTGATTCTTCTACGTTTCCAACAAGATCTCCAACAGGATTAATGCTTTGCTGTTATGCGCAGCCGACAACCAATAACGCACAAGTGGGGGATACGACCAGTGGTAATCCAGTAAAATATACCTGTAATAATGGATATCTAACGCAAATTAGTCAAAATAATAACGCAATGGGCAATGCTTCTAAGATGGTATCCGGCGTTCTTTGTGCGACTTCTACGCTAAAATGTGTGTGGGTACCAACTGCAAACACTTGCCCTGCCTCACCTCCTGCCGGTGCGCCGAGCGGATAGACGATTCCTAAAAGAGCTTGTTCGAAAGGCCATCACCCGTTACAATGGCGGGCTTTTATTTCGTGTTCATGGCTTTAGATTAAACCGTGAGGCGAAACGAAGGCCTTCTTTCGTTTTTGTCAAGAAGTCCTTTGTCGCCCTTCGGATAATTAAGCCGAAAATTTTAAATTTGGAGAGTGTATTCATGGCGTTAACAACCGCTGCAACAGCACAAATTGTTAAAACATTTAAGCAAAGTAAAAATGATACGGGTTCCCCAGAAGTGCAGATTGCTCTACTTACCGCGCGTATTAATTATTTAACTGAGCACTTAAAAGTGCACAAGCATGACTTTCATACCCGTTATGGTTTAACCAATATGGTGAGCCAGCGTCGCAGATTAATGCGATATTTAAAGGGCAAAAGCATGCAGCGTTATCAGGCTATCATTAAAGAATTAGAAGTTCGTGACAGCGTCTAAGCTTGTATAGAGAAACTCTATGTTATTCAACGATCTTATTGCACCCGACAATGCGCAAAGACTTGTCGGGTTCAGCATCGTCCATCCATTAATGCTTAATCATTTAGGTGAATCATTTTGACAATCACAAAATCATTTCGTTACGGTAACCATACTGTTACTTTAGAAACGGGCAAAGTTGCCCGCCAAGCGACCTCATCGGTCATGGTCACTATGGATGACACCGTAGTGTTAGTCACACTCGTTTGCGATGACAGTGTAACTGAGAAAGACTTTTTCCCTCTTACTGTCAACTATCAAGAACGTACTTATGCGGCTGGTCGTGTACCAGGCGGTTATTTTAAACGTGAAGGCAAACCTAGCGAAAAAGAAGTTTTGACCTCACGCTTAATTGACAGACCCATACGTCCTCTCTTTCCCAAAGGATTTAATTTTGAAGTACAAGTCATTGCGACCGTATTATCACTGAATCCTGAAGTTGATGCGGATATTCCAGCCTTGCTAGGCGCCTCAGCGGCTATCGCGCTTTCTGGCTTGCCTATTAGCAATTATTTGGCAGCAGCACGCGTTGCTTATCAAGAGGGCAATTATATTCTTAATCCAACGATGACTCAGTTAGCAAGCTCACAACTGGATATGGTTGTTGCTGGAACAGAAAACGCTGTGTTGATGGTTGAGTCTGAAGCGAAAGAATTACCCGAAGCGACTATGTTAGGCGCGGTGATGTTTGCTCATCGTGAAATGCAAACAGCCATTCATGTAATTAAAGAAATGGTGACAGAATCTGGCATAGAAAAAACGGACTGGCAGCCATCTTCAATTGATGCTGCAACAGAAAAACGTGTGATTGAACTATGCCAAGCTGACATTGAAAAGGCTTATCAGATCAAAGATAAAATTGAGCGTCAGGAAGCAATAGAAGATATTCGTGAACGCTTGACTGAGCAACTTGTTGCTGAATGCAGCGATAAAGAAAATGAAATCGTTGCGGCAGAAGCGGCTAAGCAAATTTTCAGCCAATTAGAAAGCCGTGTTGTACGCAGCCGCATTTTACAAGGTCAGCCGCGTATTGATGGCCGCGATACAAAAACAGTCAGACCGATTAGCATTGAGACGGGTGTGTTGCCGCGTACGCATGGTTCTGCCTTATTTACTCGCGGCGAAACACAGGCCTTAGTGGTTGCCACCTTGGGCACAGAGCGAGATGCACAAACCATTGATGCCTTAACAGGTGAACGTAAAGATAGCTTTATGCTGCACTACAACTTTCCTCCCTATTCTGTGGGTGAAGTGGGCATGGTGGGCAGTCCAAAACGACGTGAAATTGGTCATGGCAATTTGGCAAAGCGCGGTATCTCTTCTGTGTTACCTTCACAAAAAGATTTTTCCTATGTCTTGCGTGTCGTTTCCGAAATCACAGAATCCAATGGTTCTAGCTCCATGGCGACCGTATGCGGCACCAGTTTAGCTTTAATGGATGCTGGTGTACCCATTAAGGCGCATGTTGCAGGCGTTGCAATGGGTCTTGTCAAAGAAGGCGAACAATTTGCTGTTTTGACCGATATTTTAGGTGATGAAGATCATCTTGGTGATATGGATTTCAAAGTAGCTGGCACCAAAGAAGGTGTGACAGCCTTACAAATGGATATCAAAATTGATGGTATCACTGAAGCTATTATGCAGCGTGCCTTGGATCAAGCTCGCGATGGCCGCTTGCATATTCTGCAACAAATGAGTTTATCCATGAGTAGTCCACGTCAAGAAATGTCTGCTTATGCGCCGCGTATTTTAACGATGCGTGTTCCTACCGATAAAATCCGTGATGTGATAGGCAAGGGTGGTGTCACCATTCGCAGTCTAACGGAAGAAACAGGTACGGTCATTGATATTAGCGATGATGGTGTTGTCAAAGTAGCTGCTGCTGATTTGGCTGCTTGTGAAGAAGCTATTCGTCGTATTGAACGTCTTACAGCTGATGTTGTCATTGGAAGTATCTATGAAGGCACCGTGACTAAACTCATGGAATTTGGCGCGCTAGTTAATATTTTACCTGGCAAACAAGGCTTGGTACATATTTCACAAATTGCGAATGAACGTATTGCTAATGTGAGTGATAAATTAGCTGAGGGCCAAGTGGTCAGAGTGAAAGTATTAGAAATTGATCGACAAGGACGCATCCGTTTGAGCATGAAAGAAGTTGAAATCGCAAGAACGGATGAGTAAGGCTTTTTCAGTTAGGATGTCATTCCGAAAAGGCGCTGAAAGGCGCCTTTTTTATTGGAGATAAAAAGTAATTGTAACAGATCAGGCGGGGTATTTTTCATGGGGGTTCGTCGTAAAAAGCACTCCTCGCAACGACGAACCTTCGTGAAGAATACCCTACCTGAGCTATTACAAAAGTAATTAAACGAGGGATGTCATGCATCGCAAAGACACCATGTCTGCCAAAGATTATTTCATTCAAGGAAGCGCTCATTATAAGCTTGAGCATTATGAGCTTGCCATTAAAGCTTATAGTGAAGCGATAAAATTAAAGGCAGACGATGCTAAACTCTATCGCCATCGCGGGCATGCCCATTATAAGCTTAAGCATTATGATCTTGCCTGTCAGGACTTTGATGAAGTCATCAAACTCAATCAAATTGATACGAAAATTTATTACTACCGCGGAATTTGTCATTATGAACTTAATCAATATGATCTTGCGAATAGGGACTTCAATCAGGCTATAAAATTGAAACCCGATTATGCGCAAGCTTATCGGAATCGTGGTGTTATCAGTTTTAAACGTAAGAAGTATAAACTTGCCATACTGGATTTTAATGAAGCCTTGAGATTAAAAGCAGATTATGCCTTGGCATATAATAATCGAGGATTGAGCCATTACGAGCTTGGACAATATTCTTCTGCTATTGTGGATTACACCAAGGTCATCGAGCTAAGTCCAGATGGATCAGCCTATAACAATCGTGCTTATGTCTACTTCAAACTGAATAAGCTGGCTGCTGCTATGTCAGATTACATTACAGCACTTGAATTAGACCCCGATCACAAGTTGGCAGCTATTTATTTAAAAAAACTCTTATCTGGCATTAAAAAAACGGATGATTTGCATGAAGTAAAAAAGGGCCTGCTGTTAAAGGCCATCAACATTCTTCCCAATGATGCCTGCATTGAAGATAAAAAACGATTTTTAAGAAAATGTCTCACCAACAATCACGCATTTGGCCAACGCATGCGAAAGCCGGAAAATCCGCTGGCAAGTATTATCAGTTTTTTTGGAACAGATCCGAATAGTTATGAATCGATTAAATGCGATGAAAGCAAGGGGACTTTGAGGCAGGTTTGTGAATCGCTAGAATTTCTCGATCCGAGTTTTGTTCCTCCTTATAAGTTGAGTGAATCTGAATATGAATTGAGACAGATGAACTTAACGTGATACACTCAAGGTAAAATTTGAGTAATTAATTCGAGGAAGATAGTCATGAACAGTCCCACAGTAAAAATGTCCTTAGACTTATCAGCAGAAACAAACGAGATGCTAGAAGAAATGTGTAAAGATAATCAATTAACAACAAGCGATTTATTTCGCAAGTCGCTGGCATTAATGAAGGTTGTTTTAAAATATAAAAAAACGGATAACCACTTGATCGTGGTTGATGGTAAAGGTCAGAAGGTGAGTGAAATTGTTGGTTTATGAATGTTGATGACATTGGAAGATTACTTGCGCATATCGATTTGAAGGCTGAATCAAAGAAAGTTGAAGATCATGATGATGCAAAGCTGCGTCGATTTAAAGAGCGCTGGCTGTTTATTGCAACGCTTTTATCGCTTATGGTTATGTATGCAACCTGTGTTACTTTTATCCTGATTGTGCCTGATTCGTCCCATGTTAGTACGGCACTCAATGGCGTTGTTGGTCTAACCATAGCATTATTGGGTTATTATGCTAGGGGTAAGACGCAATAATCCAATTCATTTGACAAGGCCCTCATCTCCCCCTAATATACCCACCCTAGCTAAAATCGCTTTCGAGAATGAATTATGAAAAGAACATATCAACCCAGTGTTTTAAAAAGAAAAAGAACCCATGGTTTTCGTGCCCGTATGGCTACTAAAGATGGCCGGGCCGTATTGAGCCGCCGCCGTGCAAAAGGCCGAGCAAGACTCGCTGTTTAAGTTTTCGCCTCAATATAGGCTGAAAACTAAGCAAGATTTTCAGTCTGTGTTTGCTAATCCGCAAAAAATTGCACATCAGCAGCTACTTTTGCTGTATCGAGCAAATCAAAGACCACATGCCCGAATAGGTATTATTATCGGCAAACAGCATGTAGCTTTTGCGGTTAATCGTAATCGCTTGCGGCGTATGGTGCGCGAGAGTTTTCGTCATCACAAAGAGTCGTTAAAAGGTCTTGATCTCGTTGTACTAGTACGTTCAAAATGGCGCCCCTCTTCGCCTATTACGGGCTGTGAGAGAGCATCGCAAGATAAAGGCAAGATAGTAGGGCGGGATGATATCGATAAATTATGGCTGCGCTTAACCGATACCTTCAAATTTGCTTGATAGGATTGATACGTTTCTATCGCTTAACGATCAGCGGACTTCTCGGTCATTGCTGCCGATTTGAACCATCTTGTTCTGCCTATACCATCGAAGCAATTAAAACACATGGCTGCCTTAAAGGATGCTATTATGGTGCGCGCCGATTACTGCGCTGCCATCCTTGGCATCCAGGTGGCATTGACCCTATTCCATAAATCAAGAAGCGGACTATGTTAGAAACCATGATAGATTATTTACGAATTACGCTCTATGCGATACTCCTGTTAATTGGCTTTATGCTCTATCAAGCTTGGCAAAAAGAGCATCCTCGAGCAATTGCCTCGTCTTCCACTGTGCAAACACAAACTGTGGCAAATGGCCATTTCATTCCGGCAGTCGCTAAGGAAAAATCACAGGCTGCAGTTTCTTCTGCTGTAACAGCGCCAGAAAGCACGGCAGAGATCAAAGGAAGTATCATTAAAATAAGCACAGACAAGCTTGAAGTCAGCATTGACACCCGCGGCGGTGATATTGTTGAAACCAAATTGCTGCAATATTCTGAATCATTAAACACGAAAACGCCTTTCCTGTTGTTTAATGATGACGCTAAAACGCGTTATCTTGCTGAAAGCGGCTTATTGAGTAAAAGAGGGCCGGATACGTCGACAGCGCAAGGACTCTATACCAGTGAACAAGCAAATTATGAATTAGCGCCAGGTCAAAATTCCCTGACAGTTAAATTGAATTGGCAAAATAATGATGGCTTAAAAGTCACTAAATTATTTACTTTTACCCGCGATAGTTATGAAGTCCATGTGGGCTATGAAGTTGATAATCAATCTTCTCAAGCTTGGCAGGGTAGTTTATATACCCAATTATTACGGACTGATAATCCACCGCCTAATAATGGCGGTATGATCAATCTGGCTACTTATTTTGGCGCTGCCGTATCCAGCACGCAAAAACCTTTTACCAAAATTTCCTTTAAAGAAATGCGTGAAAAAGATCTGAGTCAAGTCACGCAAACTGGCTGGGCTGCCATGATACAACATTATTTTATTAGCGCATGGGTACCGCCTGCCAATGCTCCCTTTACTTATTATTCAAGTGTGCGTAATGGCCTTTATACGATTGGCATGATTGGCCAGCCCTTATTAGCCGCACCTGGTGCTAAAGTTTCAACTAGTGCAACTTTGTACGCAGGACCTTCCATTGCCAAATTACTTGAAAAAACCGCGCCCAATTTAAAACTCACGATTGATTATGGCTGGCTCTGGGCTATCTCTGGCGCGATCTTTTGGATGATGCAAAAAATTTACGATGTCATTGGCAATTGGGGTTGGGCCATTGTTTTTGTCACTATTATTATTAAATTAATTTTCTATCCCTTATCGGCAAAAAGTTATCGCTCGATGAGTGCGATGAAAAAATTGCAACCGAAAATTGAAGCCTTAAAACAGCGTTATGCGGATGACAAACAAAAGTTTACGCAAGCGACTATGGAATTATATCGTCAAGAAAAAATTAATCCCATGAGTGGCTGTCTACCGATATTGATCCAAATTCCCGTCTTTATTGCCTTGTATTGGGTCTTGGTTGAAAGTGTGCAATTACGTCAAGCGCCTTTTATTTTTTGGATTCATGATCTGTCTCAGCATGATCCCTATTATATTTTGCCCGTGATGATGGGTATTTCTATGTTCTTGCAGCAGCGCTTAAATCCGCCGCCGCCAGATCCCATGCAAGCAAAAATGATGATGTTGATGCCAATTGTGTTTACTGTTTTATTTGCAAATTTTCCAGCCGGTTTAATGCTGTATTGGTTTGTTAACAATAGCCTGTCCTTCCTGCAGCAATGGCATATCATGCATAAAATCGGCAATGTGCCAGCTCATCTAGGCCGTAAAAAAAGTAAGAAGTGATGTCTTTGGCAAGCGATACCATTGCAGCGCTTGCCACGCCTCCTGGGCGTGGCGGCATTGCGATTGTGCGAGTATCAGGATCTGCTGTTAAAAAAATTATTCGTGATTTATTTGCGCGTGATTTGCCGCCGCGTCAAGCAAACTACCTTCCCTTTATCGATGCACAAGGTGAATTATTAGATGAAGGCCTTGCCATTTTTTTCCCCCATCCTCATTCGTTTACCGGTGAAGATGTGCTTGAATTACAGGGACATGGCAGCCCCATTGTCGTTGATTTATTGCTGCAACGCATTCTAGGATTGGGTGCACGTTTAGCAAGACCGGGTGAATTTTCTGAACGTGCTTTTTTAAATGATAAAATGGATTTGGCGCAAGCAGAAGCCATTGCTGATTTAATTAATGCCTCTTCTGCACAAGCGGCGCGTTCTGCGCTGCGATCTCTACAAGGTGAATTTTCGCGAGAAATAAATGAATTAATTGAAGCTCTGATACAAATACGCATCTATATAGAAGCGGCGATTGATTTCACTGATGAAGAAATTGATTTTTTAAGTGATGCAACACTGATCGCTAAATTACACGTTGTCTTGCAATCTTTAGTAGAGATACAAGCAAAAGCAAAGCAGGGAAATTTTTTGCGTGAAGGTATTTCTATTGTGATTGCAGGCGCTCCTAATGCCGGCAAATCTAGTTTATTAAATTATTTGAGTCGCCAGGAAATTGCTATTGTGACAGATATTCCTGGTACCACACGCGATGTATTGCGGCATCCTATTTTAATTGATGGTATGCCCGTTCATGTGATTGATACAGCGGGTTTACGTGCTAGCGATGATGCGGTTGAGCAAGAAGGTATTCGACGCGCTTATCGAGAAATGGAAAATGCAGACTTGATTTTATTTGTTGCGGATGCAAATACAATGACAAATGAAAAATATCATCACAATACCATTCCTATTATTTATGTACGTAATAAAATTGATCTGTTAACAGAAGCAGCTGGTGTTAATAGCAAAGAAGGCGAGACGATAGTTTCCTTGTCAGCAAAATCGGGTGAGGGTATCGATTTGCTGCTAGCACAAATTAAAGCTAAAGTGGGATTTCATAGTGAAGCCGACGGTATTTTTCTTGCAAGACGAAGACATTTAGATGCTTTGTCGCGCGCTCATATTCATGTGATGGCGAGTTTGACTCAATTAACAGAATATCGCGCGGGTGAATTAGCAGCAGAGGAATTACGTTTGGCACAACTTGCATTAAGTGAAATTACCGGTGAATTTAGCTCAGATGATTTACTTGGACGTATATTTTCGAGTTTTTGCATAGGAAAATAATCTTCATGGAAAGATATTCTAATAGGGAAGAAGCGGGAAAAATATTAGCAGAGCAACTTCGCCAATATGAAAATGATCCTAATACCTTGGTGTTAGCCTTGCCGCGAGGCGGTGTGCCCGTTGCCTATGAGATAGCAAGAGCACTGCATTTGCCCTTGGATATATTTATTGTGCGGAAATTAGGTGTGCCGGGACATAGTGAATTTGCATTTGGTGCCATTGCTGCAAATGGCGTGCGCGTGTTTAATGAAGATGCTATTCGTGATTGTCATGTTTCGCCAGAAGCTATCCAAGCTGTGACTGATAGTGAAATGAAGGAATTAACGCGCAGAGAAAGTGTGTATCGTGGTAATCATGTTTTTCCCGTGATCAAGGATCGAAATATTATTTTAGTTGATGATGGCGTTGCAACGGGTGCAAGTTTGCGCGCAGCGATTCAAGCATTGAAAAAATTTCAACTCGCTAAGCTCATTGTGGCTGTGCCTGTTATCGATAAAAGTTTGTATGCCATGATCTCAGAATTAGTGGATCAATTTGTGTGTCCCTTGCAAGTTTCTTATTTACAAGCAGTTGGTAGTTGGTATGATGATTTCGCGCAGACGGAAGATGAGGAAGTGTTTCGGTTATTGAAGGCGGCGCGAACGCTTTTATAATGACGAATTTTTCGTAACATTAAAGATTTATTTTTATAAATAGAAAGGAAAGACTATGCTGAAAAAAATTATTTTATTACTTTCTGCCATCATCACCACAAATAGTTTTGCTCATCAATTACATCATTTTGATGAAGTGAGCAAGGCTGCATTGAAAGGCAAAAATTTACATATCACCATTGATTTTTCACAGTGCACAGGCGCTACGCAAAGCAAAACGGCCCCTAGTTTAGTCGGTGTTTTTACGCCAAATGAAATGCAAGTTAGCAATAATCATATCGTAACGTCATTCATGCATTTTACTTTGAATAATCCTAGGTTTCCTAATCTCCCCGTTTATGAATTCGTGACCTATAATATTAATAATGAAAATAATGTGATTTTAACTTATCAAGTTTTAAGTGCGATTGATTATTCGATATTGTCAGAGAAGTCTTCATTTAGCTGTAAAATAAATGCAAGCGCGCGTATTTTTAGTGATTAATACTAAGGTGATATCAATTCTTGGTGGTGACTTGCAGACACAAAACCCCTTGTAAACGTTCACGCTCTAATATGTAACGCCATTTGCAAGGACGCTGTCATGCCACCTCGCACAAAGAGCGTGCGTAAGCGTTCACGCCACGCTGTCATGCCAGCATGCTTTTAGCTGGCATCCAGGGTTTTAGGTAACAGCTCACGCGGGAATGACAGGCCAAAGCAACGGCGGATGCCTGTGAAGAATATCCCACGTGATCTGTTACGGTTTTAGACAATTTCCTGGATGCCACCTCGCACAAAGAGCGTGCGGCTGGCATGACAGAGTCCTTGCAAATGGCGTTACATATTAGAGCGTGAACGTTTACGAGCGTGCGGCTGGCATGACAGCGTGGCGTGAACGCTTACAACCCCTTTTATTCCCGTTAAAATATACCTGTATATTTTAACGGGAACTGTGGAAATATACCTGTATATTTTCACACATCGTTAAAAATATGCATTAGACACGCTGCATTGGAACAAAAATACTAGTTGGATAATCGTATGCTGCGCCATCAGCCATATCAACACCTGCACCAACAACACCGCCGAATATCACATTACCAAAAGCCATGGCTTTGGTAGAAGAACCTACACGTCGATATCCATGTCGATAACCTCTTTTTTGACAAGAGACGCGCAAGTCATCGAAGCTGCGATTCACCGTGACTGAACCAGGCGTATTGCTGATGAACCATTGGCCCTTGTTATTGCTGAGCGAGCAAGTTGCGCCGCCAATTGCGCCATTATGAACAGAAACACTTTGCTGAGTACCGTTAACGATGGAAGCACAGCCTGTTAAAACACTAAGACAGGCGCTTATTAAAATTAATTTTCGTATCATAAACTTATCCTCGAATTGTATTAATAAAGATCATAGATAATGTTAATAGTCTTTAATTATACTTGCAGGCTAATTTAAATCAATCTGTGATTAATTGATTTAAAGTTGCTCTGCTCGAGGATGTGCACTTACTCACCCAATCGCTTTCTCGCGATTTGCTCTGCAATTTCATTGGTCGCGCGGTTTTCACTTTTTGCTCGTTCATAAATATCATAAACGGTGTGATAAATATTACTGATTTGCTCAGTTGATTTTTGTAAATCACCATGCGCATAAGTGACAGCAACATGAATGAGACCACCGGCATTAATTAAAAAATCAGGGCCATATAAAATACCGCGTTCATGTAATAGTGCGCCATAATGATGATGAGCCAATTGATTATTCGCAGATCCGGCTACAATTTTTGCCTGTAATTGATTAATGGTTTTTAGATTTAATACAGCACCAAAGGCACAGGGTGAAAAAACATCGCATTCCAAATGATAGATATCATCGGGAGGAACGACGGTGACATTGAATTCATCAATACAACGCTGCAAGGCTTTGACATTGACATCCGCCATGGAAAGTCGCGCACCTAATTCATGTAATTGCTTTGCGAGATAATAGCCCACATGACCCGCACCCTGAATGGCAATGTGAACACCTTCGAGCGAATCCTGATTCATTTTAAATTTGACAGCAGCTTGAATGGCGCGGCCTACACCTAGCGCTGTTAGGGGTGAAGGATCACTATTGCCGCCCAATTGCGATGTACAAGTGACATAGGGCGTGCGTCTTGAAATGATATCCATTTCATGAGGACTTGTGCCGCTATCAACGGCAGTAATATAACGGCCGCCTAAATCATTAATAAAATCACCAAAGGCTTCAAAATAAGCATTTCGATCATGAATTTCTTCTTTTGGTTTTATTAAAACTGCTTTAGCGCCGCCATGAGGTAAATTATTAATGGCAGCTTTGTAACTCATCATGTGACCTAAACGCAGCGCATCTTCGATGGCTTTATCGACGGAACTGTATGACATCAAACGACAGCCGCCAATGGCAGGACCACGATGCAGATTATGAATGGCAATAAAGGCTTTCAAACCCGTTTTATCATCTATTTTTGTATGAAGCTCGCCATAACCAAGAAATTCTGCATAGCGCATGAGACTATCAGTGACAGTAAAATGTGTGCGATCATCCATCGAAATCTTCGCCTTTTGCTTTAGTTCTTCCTTGCTCGAAACTGTATGTGTTCACGCGCTTATCTGCAAGGACTCTGTCATGCCAGCGGGGTTTGTCATGCCAGCATGTTTTTAGCTGGCATCCAGGAATTAGAACTGGATGCCAGCTAAAAACATGCTGGCATGACAAACCCCGCTGGCATGACAGAGTCCTTGCTCCTAAGTGCGTTCACCACGCGCTTGTTTCTTCAAACGTTGAACAGTGCGAATTTGCGCCGTAATTTCTGACAATTCTGCTGTTGCTTTTGCAACATCCATGGCTGATACCTTGCCAGCCAAGGCTTTTTCAGCTTGTTCTTTGGCGGCTAAGGCGGCTGCCTCATCGATATCAGCGGCACGCATAGCCGTATCTGCTAATACAGAAACGATATAAGGCTGCACTTCTAACATGCCGCCAGAAATATAAAATATTTCTTCTTGTTGATTGGGGAAAATCACACGAACTGAACCAGCCCTTAGCGTGGTCAGTAACTGCGAATGACCAGGTGCAATGCCCAATTCTCCTTCTTCACCATTAACAAACAACATAGCGACTTCACCACTGAAGATTTGCGTTTCTGCACTGACTATGTCTAAGCGAAGAGTGGAAGTTGTCATAGGTTCTTTGCCTTTTCAAGCGCTTCATCAATGGTACCAACCATATAAAAAGCTTGTTCAGGTAAATGATCATATTCACCATTTAAAATGCCTTTAAATGCGCGAATCGTTTCTTTGATGGGCACATAGCGGCCAGGTGTGCCGGTAAATACTTCGGCAACAAAGAAGGGTTGAGAGAGAAAACGTTGAATGCGGCGTGCACGACCGACAATTTGCTTATCTTCTTCGGATAATTCATCCATGCCTAAAATGGCAATGATATCTTTCAATTCTTTATAACGCTGCAAGGTTTGCTGTACACCACGCGCCACATCATAATGTTCTTGACCAACAACCAGCGGATCTAATTGACGGCTGGTTGAATCCAAGGGATCGATGGCAGGATAAATACCAAGTTCTGCGATTTGACGTGATAAGACGACGGTTGCATCTAAGTGAGCAAAGGTCGTTGCAGGGGATGGGTCAGTTAAGTCATCAGCAGGGACATAAACAGCTTGTACGGAAGTGATAGAACCTGTTTTAGTTGAAGTGATACGTTCTTGTAAGACACCCATTTCTTCAGCCAAGGTAGGTTGATAACCCACTGCTGATGGAATACGACCCAGTAAGGCGGATACTTCGACACCTGATAGCGTATAACGGAAGATATTATCAACGAAGAGTAAGACATCCTTACCTTCATCACGAAAACCTTCAGCAATCGTGAGACCGGTTAAGCCAACGCGTAAACGATTGCCTGGCGGTTCATTCATTTGTCCGTAGACCAAGGCCACTTTATCCAATACTTTGGATTCTTCCATTTCGAGATAGAAGTCATTGCCTTCACGGGTACGTTCACCCACACCCGTAAATACAGAATAGCCGCTGTGTTCGATCGCAATATTACGAATCAATTCCAGCATGTTAACTGTTTTACCAACACCGGCACCGCCAAATAATCCCACCTTGCCGCCTTTTGCAAAGGGACAAATTAAATCGATCACTTTGATGCCGGTTTCAAGTAATTCCTGTGATGGTGCTTGTTCAGCAAAACTAGGCGCAGGGCGATGAATCGGTAAATGTAAATCAGTATTGATAGGACCTTTTTCATCAATGGGTTCACCTAAGACATTCATGATACGGCCCAAGGTAGGTTTACCAGCAGGCACAATGATGGGTTTGCCGGTATTAATGACGGTGAGTCCACGCTGCAAGCCATCAGTGGTTCCCATGGCAATGGTACGTACCACACCATCACCAATCTGCTGCTGAACTTCCAGCACGAGATTGGCTTTTTCGACTTTTAACGCGTCATAAATACGTGGTACTGCATGATGTGGAAATTCAACGTCTACCACGGCACCAATAATTTCAACAATTTTACCTTGAATCATTTGTATCATTTCTGCGACCTCAATATATCGAATTCGGTTAAAGTACGGATGCACCCGCTACAATTTCTGATAGTTCACGTGTGATAGCAGCCTGTCTTGCTTTGTTATAAGCCAGTTGTAAGTTAGCAATTAATTCAGCCGCATTATCGGTTGCATTACGCATAGCTAGCATACGTGCTGCTTGTTCACTGGCAATATTTTCGATGACAGCTCTATATATTTGTGACTCAATGTAGCGAGTTAATAATTTATCTAACAATTGCGGTGCACTATCGGGTTCGTAAATATAATCCCAGTGATGTTGCAATTGTGTATTTGTAGAAGGGATCAAGGGTAAAACTTGCTGTATGTGTGGATCTTGGCGCATGGTGCTAATAAATTCATTTGAACAAACATACAAGGCGTCAATTTTCTTTTGTAGATAAGCATCTAGCATCACTTTGACTACACCAACTAAATCAGTGACACTGGGTGCATCACCTAAATCACGTTGATGGGCAAGCACATTACCGCCAATTCGTTTAAAGAAACTCATGGCCTTATTACCAATGAGGCAGAGATCAACTTCAATGCCCTGCTCCATATTTTCTTTAATTTTTTTCATCACGGTTTTTAATAAATTACTATTTAAACCGCCGCAAAGACCACGATCAGTCGTAATAATGATGTAAGCAACGCGTTTAATGTCGCGTACTTCCATATAGGGATGATGATATTCTGAATTCGCGCTCGCAACGTGACTAATCACATCCAAAATCTTTTTCGCATAGGGAATAGCACGCTGCATGCGGTCTTGTGTCTTACGCATTTTACTTGCTGCGACCATTTCCATCGCCTTCGTAATTTTTTGCGTATTCTTGATGCTATGGATTTTTAGGCGAATCTCTTTGGCAATAGCCATGATACTATCCTCTTAATCCCACGATTGATTCGCTTTAAAGGCTTTTAAAATGCTATGTAAATTTTGGATGATTTCATCGTTGTAATCGCCTGTTTTGTTAAGACGTTCAAGAAAATCACGATGATTGGCCTGCATATTTTGCAATAATTCTTGCTCAAATAGGGCGATACGATTGACAGGCACATCATCTAAATAACCTTGATCTGCCGCAAATAAAATAGTTCCCATTTCTGCGACAGATAAGGGCATATATTGTTTTTGTTTCATGACTTCAGTGATGCGTTGACCGCGTTCTAATTGCTTACGTGTTGCCTCATCGAGATCAGACATAAATTGAGAGAAGGCGGCTAATTCGCGATATTGTGCTTGTCCAATACGAATACCACCCGCCAATTTTTTCATGATTTTAGTTTGCGCTGCACCACCGACACGTGATACAGACAAGCCAGCATTGATAGCAGGACGAATACCAGCATTAAACAAGTCAGTTTCTAAAAAGATTTGACCATCCGTGATGGAGATGACATTGGTTGGCACGAAGGCAGAAACGTCGCCAGCCTGTGTTTCAATGACGGGTAGTGCAGTGAGGGAACCTGTCTTGCCCTTCACTTGGCCCTTCGTCATTTTCTCAACGTAGGCAGGATTAACACGTGAAGCACGTTCTAATAAACGTGAATGCAAATAGAAAATATCACCAGGATAGGCTTCACGACCTGGTGGACGGCGTAATAATAGAGAAATTTGTCGATAGGCCCAGGCTTGCTTGGTGAGATCATCATAAATAATTAAGGCATCTTCACCTTTATCACGGAAATATTCTCCCATGGCACAACCGGCATAAGGTGCAATGTATTGCATAGCAGCAGGATCAGAAGCAGTCGCTGCGACAATAATCGTGTGTTTCAAGGCATCATGTTCTTCTAATTTACGCACGACCGCAGCAATAGAAGAAGCCTTCTGGCCAATCGCAACATAAATACATTTTACGCCCGTATGGCGTTGATTGATGATGGCATCAACTGCAATAGCCGTTTTACCGGTTTGACGATCGCCAATGATTAATTCACGCTGTCCTCGACCAATCGGTACCATGGCATCAATGGCTTTGATACCGGTTTGCATCGGTTGAGAGACGGGTTGACGCGCAATGACACCAGGCGCCACTTTTTCAATGGGCGATGTTTGCTTGGCATCAATTGGGCCTTTATCATCAATGGCATTTCCTAAAGCATCCACAACGCGGCCTAATAGAGCTTCACCGACAGGGACTTCTAAAATACGTCCTGTACATTTTGCTGTTTGTCCTTCTGACAAATGCTCTGTACGGCCAAGAACGACTGTGCCAACGGAATCACGTTCGAGGTTGAGTGCAAGGCCATAGGTATGATCATTAAATTCAATCATTTCACCTTGCATGACATCAGATAAACCATAAATACGCACCACACCATCTTTTACACTAACAATTTTACCTTCAGTGCGAATTTCTGGTTTTAAATCGAATTGCTCTATCCGTTGTTTAATCAATTCACTGATTTCAGTGGGACTTAATTTGGCTTGCATTATACACCTCTAAGAAATTAACCTGTCAGGGTTTCAAGTAAGCGAGTTAATTTTCCGCGAATTGAACCATCAATTATTTTGTTGCCGCCCATGTGAATGATAGCGCCGCCAATAATAGCGGGGTCTACTTCACACTGCAGCGTGATTTCATGCTGAATACGCTTTGTTAAGGCTTGCGTCAATTTTTGACGGAAAGCAGGCTCAGTTTCAATGGCTGTTACAACGCGTACTTGACTCATTTTTTCTAGTGCTGCGTAATAAGCATTAAATAATTCATTGATTTCTGGGAAGACAGCTAAACGTTTTCCTTGTGCGAGCAAGTGCAAAAAGTTTTGTTGACCTTCATCTTCATCGATAAATGATTTTAAAACATCATGAAATAGTTCGAAACTTTTGCTGGCGCTCAATTCAGGATTGCCTAATAGTTTGATGACAGAAGATTGTTTTGCTATAAAGGCAGCCGCTTCTAAAAAGATTTTCCAGGCAGGCAATTGCTGTTGATCACGCGCATATTCAAAGGCAGCGAAGGCATAGGGCCGTGCAATACTGGAAAGATCCGCCATCATTTCATCCTCTTAAATTTCACCAGCGAGTTCATTCAATAAATCATAATGCAAGGAAGGATCTAATTTGCGTTGAATAATTTTTTCCGCGCCAGTGACAGCAAGCGCTGCAAGCTGTGTTTTCAATCCTTCTTTAGCCTGGGCGACTTCTCTTTCGATGTCACCTTGGGCCATATCGACGATGCGCTGTCCTTCTTGTCTCGCATTTATTTTTGCTTCTTCAAGGAGTTTAGCGGCATGAAGATTGGCTTGTTCAATGATTTGCGACGCTTGCACTTTTGCATCGCGGATCATCGAAAAAACTCGGTGTTCAGCCATTTCTAATTCGCGTTTACTGCGTTCAGCAGCTTCAATACCAGCGGTAATTTTCAATTCTCTTTCGTGCAGGGTCTTGGTAATAGGCGGCCATACATATTTCATGGTAAACCAAACCAAAATAGCGAAAGTGATAAATTGACCTAAAATAGTGGCATTGATATCCATCGTAATCCCTCGTCGTTTAAGCGCCGGCGCTTGTTTTAGCAGCTAAGAGCGCATTGCGTAAGAAAGAATTTTCTGCAAAAAATAATAATAAGCCCATGACGATAGAGATAGCAGCAAAGGCGTCGACCAAGCCCGCTACAATAAACATACGCACCATTAACATAGGACCTAATTCAGGTTGACGAGCAACACCTTCTAAGAATTTTCCACCTAATAAACCAAAGCCGATGGCAGTTCCAAGAGCAGCAAAGCTAATGAGTAATCCAGCAGCTAGTACGCTATAGGCTTGCACTTGACCAATTACACTTGTGATTTCCATGACACCTCCTTCTCAAATAATAAAAAATAAATAATAGTTAATGTGATTCATGCGCCATGCCAAGATAGATGATGGTTAGCATCATAAATAAAAAAGCTTGTAGCGTAATAATTAAAATATGAAAAATAGACCAAATAGCGCCGGGTGCCCATTGGATTTTCCAAGATAAAATAGCAATCAAGATAAAAATTAATTCGCCGGCAAACATGTTACCAAAAAGTCGCAATGCCAGTGAAATGGGTTTAACACATTCTTCAATGACACGAAAAATAAAATTGATGGGGAATAAATAGGGGCCGAAGGGAAAGGTCAGCATTTCTTTGAGGAAACCTAATTTTTTGACACGAATGTTGAAGAAGATAATGAGTAAAAATACGCTGATTGATAGGGCAAAGGTGGCATTGGGATCAGCAGTGGGCACGCTTTTGAAATAGGGAACACCAAAATGTCCCAAGACACGCGGTAGTAAATCAACAGGTAATAAGTCCATGGCATTCATGGCAAAAACCCAGACAAAGATGGTGAGGGCCAGGGCTGGTATGAAAGTATTTTTATGATGGAAGATTTCATGCACGGTATTATCGACATAGCCAATTAATATTTCAGCGACATTTTGTAATTTGCCTGGAATTTCGGTCATGCGTTTGGCTGCTATTCGCAAAGTGGTCATCACTAAAATACCGATGATGATTGAGACGAGCAGGGTATCTAAATTGAGTGTCCAAAATCCGCCGCTTGTATCGCCAATAGCAAAGGTCTTCAAATTGAGGGTCAAATGCTCAAGATGATGCGCGATGTATTGGCCAGATGTGATGGCGTTGTCTGCACTCATGTCTAAATTTCCTACACTTTATTTCTTGGTTTGGGGCTTGGAAAAATGCACGAGGCAAATAATCCAAAATGCAACAATCGCCCCCATAAATCCGACGAGCATGGATGATAAACTAACTGCCAAGTATTTCACAATAAATAAAAATAATATGGCGCTTAATACTAGCTTGATGGCTTCACCGGCAAAGAAGGCGACGATAAATTGGGTCATTTGCTGCGCACCTGCGTAGCGAAATACCCGCCATACAAAAAGCAGATTGGGCAGGCAGTAGGCTAGGCCGCCTAGCAAAACGGAAAGGCCGCTTGTCAGGCCAGAAATTAATAAGGCCACGCAAGCAAGGGCAATCACAGCCCCTATTTGCAAAAACACAATACGATAGACTTCGTGCTGTATTAGTTGTCTCAATGATTTTGTTGGCATAACCGCTCATCCGGCAAGTTCGCGGAGTATAGAGGGGGATGGGGGTGTGGTCAACCTTTGGCTTGGTTTAATCGAGAGTGAGTGAGTGTCGGATTAAGTCTGTGCTTGTCGTTTCTGTAAAGGACCCATAATTCGCTGATGAATAGTAGGCTCGAGCAGCATTAAATATAATAAAAGCGTTTAGTAAGGAGGCCTTCCCCATCGGGGGAAGGTGCCCAACGGGCGGATGGGGGGATAAAAATGCAATTATTAATTATTAATATTCCCCCATCCGCCTTTGGCACCTTCCCCCGATGGGGAAGGCCTCCTTACTAAACGCTTTTATTATATTTAATGCTGCTCGAGCCTACTATTCATCAGCGAATTATGAGTCACTAATTTCATTAATATTCAAATAGATAATACTGTTCTTAATTAGCTAACGTTATGAACGTTAGCGATCGTTCAAAGAGGTGGGCGGATATACTCTTTCTTTTGACAAAGCAAGTGCAATTACTGTACTATTAGTGGCTAATTTTAAAAAAATAAACATATAAATGCACATGACTAAGAGGATATTCAAATGTTCAGTTTCTTTCAAAGATCACCCGAATCCACTGCACCAGCAACCTCATCTACACGTTCCTGGGCATCACGCATGTCTTCTGCTGCTTTACCTGCTGGCGTACTAAGTTTAGCAAGTAACATTAGTACTGCTGCTGCAGATTCCTATAAATGGGTGACTTATTTTCAAACGACCAGTCATGAGTACGCTGCCCCTTTTAATATGAGCTCATATCTAACTTGCTCCGATATGACATCAGAACTTCAAAGATTGATGACTGAAGCCCTGTTTCAATGCAATGACGCATTTAAATTTATAGGTGAGTTCGACATTCATAATCCTAGGCAGCATACTTTTGGAAATAATCGAGACAACTTGCCCACCTGTTATTTACAGACCGACCTGTATTACCAAGTATCAAATTGCACACTAGCGGCCATTGATCAGTATGCACCAAGGTTATCGACTTTTGCCCCCTGGATGATGGGCTTAACTGGCGCAGGTGTTGGTGTTGCTATGAGTCTTGGCCTTGCAGCTTTTCTTTACTATCGTTATTACTATCGTAATTTACCTCAAGCCACTGCACCCACACCCGCGAATGCTCTATTTCTTGCTGGTCTTAACGCAAATAATCTTGCAAATGCTCCAGTCGCCAGCACAAGCAGCGATAGCGGTAGTGATGAGGATGAGATCATTGATGTTTCCTCCCAGGAGGAAGATGAAGTAATGAGTGCTTTGGAAGAAAGATTCGCTAAAATAGTAATAGCAAACAAAGCTTCGGCTTCTAAAGAATATGATTCCATCATATTCGCGGTACAAAATAATATAACTCTTCTGAAAAGAAATTTTAGTGAAGACAGACTAGAAAGATTGAAAAAGCAGCTGACATCATTAGAAGAAAATATGGGAATAGGAGTTGAACTCGCAGCGCCAACGGAGAGGACTTATCTGAAAAAGTAGTGCAGAGGAAGCATTTAAACCTAGCACAGGTGTGTTAGGTTTAACTCTTTAAGGCCTGCTCCAAATCATATTTCAAATCTTCAATCGCCTCTATCCCCACTGACAAGCGAATCAAATTATCTTTAATGCCTAATAATTCTCGCTGTGCTTTGGGTAAGCTAGCATGAGTCATGATGGCAGGATGTTCAATTAAACTTTCTATGCCGCCCAAACTTTCCGCTAAGGCAAATAACTGACAACGTTCTAACATGCGCGTGCTTTCTGCGAGTCTGCCTTTTAATTCCAGTGCGATCATGCCACCATTATATTTCATTTGCTTTTTAGCTAGAGCATGCTGCGGATGACTTGGCAAACCAGGATAAATAACGCGATTAATAGCAGGATGTTTTTCTAGCCAATGTGCCAGTTCATTTGCATTTTCACAATGTCTTTCCATACGCACCACTAAAGTTTTTAAACCGCGCAGGGCAAGAAAGCTATCGAAGGGACTGGCAATGGCGCCAATGGAATTATGTAAAAAGGCAAGTTGCTCGATTAAATCAGGACGATCTCCAATCACTGCAACACCGCCAATCATATCGGAATGACCATTCAAATATTTTGTTGTCGAATGGACAACGATATCAAAGCCATATTCTAAGGGGCGCTGAATGACGGGGCTCGCAAAGGTATTGTCAGCGACACTAATTAATTGATATTGCTTTGCGAGCTTAGCAATAGCTTGCAAATCAATTAATTTTAACATGGGATTGCTTGGTGTTTCGATCCAAAGTAATTTTGTTTCAGGCCGAATAACTTTTTTGATGTCATCAGCATGAGTGAGATCGACAAAGGAAAAATCAATGCCAGCAGAACGACTGCGTACCTTATCAAACAAACGAAAAGTGCCGCCATAGACATCATCACAGGCAATCACATGATCGCCGGGTTTTAATAATTCTAATACCGTTGCAATGGCAGCCATGCCGGAGGCAAAGGCAAAGCCCTGTGAACCCGATTCTAAACTTGCGACACATTTTTCAAAGGCAAATCGCGTCGGATTTTTTGTGCGTGAATATTCATAACCTTTGTGTTGACCAGGACTGGTTTGTACATAAGTGGAAGTGGCATAAATGGGTGTCATGATAGCACCGGTTGTGGGATCGGGTGCTTGACCTGCATGAATGGCGCGAGTGGCAAGTTCAGCTAAAGTTTTTTTCATGCGATAAAACCCTGTTCCTTCATCCAATGATGATCCGCAAATTTGGAAAGATAATTACGAATGCTATCAGGTAAAATGACTAGGCAACGCTCGCCTTTCTTCAAGCGTGTCGCTGCTTGTAAGGCACCCCAAACAGCAGTTCCTGATGAACCACCGATTAATAAGCCTTCTTCACGAATTAAACGGCGCGCTGTTAGAAAGGAATCTCGATCATCGACTTTGATGTATTCATCGACCAAGCTATTATCAAGCACGCTAGGAATAAAATCATAACCGATGCCTTCTACTAAATAAGAATGCACTTCAGTGCCGCCACCTAAAATAGAACCATAGGGATCAACACCAATAATTTGAATGCCAGGAATTTCCTTTTTCAAACGCTTTGATACGCCAGTAATTGTACCGCCCGTGCCTACACTCATCACGACCATCGCTAAATCATGTCCCATGTCATCCAATATTTCTTGTGCCGTACATTCATAATGACAAAGTGGATTAGCTTGATTTGAATATTGATCGAGAATATGTGCGTTAGGAATTTCTCTTTGTAATTTTCGAGCAAGAGAAATGTGGCTATCAGGATCATTCCATTTTACATCAGTGGGTGTGCGATATATTTTTGCGCCTAAGGCTTCCAAGATCACTTCTTTTTCATGACTCATTTTTTCAGGCATGGTAATCACAATTTTGTAACCTTTAACCGCAGCGGCAAGTGCAAGACCAATGCCAGCATTGCCTGAAGTCGCTTCAATTAAAGTATCGCCAGGCTTTATTTTCCCTGCTTTTTCTGCCATTTCTATCATGCTGACAGCAATGCGGTCTTTGACCGATCCGCCGGGATTTAAGAATTCACATTTGCCATATAAGTCACAAGGTAAATCTCTGCCAACATGATTTAAGCGGACAATCGGCGTTTTCCCCACTGCTTGTAGAATATTATCTAAAAGCATATTGTCTCCTAATGATTAACTAGGTTCTAAGAGATAAGACAATGTTTGACAAGAAACTAAATTGGCATTCGTGGTTAATTTACCGCTGATGTTGATTGAGATTGATTTATCGTGATGTATTCTGCCATTTTCTAAATTACAAAAATTGTGAATTTTATATTTCTTGTAACGATTTTCTCGGGGATTATAAATTTCAATGGATAATGTGGATGTGAGGATTAAATAATTTCTACTGTAGGTGAATGCAAACCAAGTATTTGGCTCTGCTGTGAAATCATAAAGATAGGGAAGATTTTGACCGTGATCGAGATCACGAATGATGATGAGCCAGCTTGGGTTGCCGCGAATGGAATGTAAGTCAGTATTAATTTGAATTAATTGTCCGAAACCATCGGGTTGTGCATAAGCAAGGGATGTGAGTAAACACATTGCCATGACTATTTTTATCTGCCTGAAGAAAGATAGTCGCATAGTTGAGCGCCTTGTTTAACATTTCTATTATACCGTAAATGGAGTTATTTGTAGAGTGGATTGTAATTATATACCCTTCGAGATAGCGCAGGCCTGTCATGCCAGGCCTGCGCCGTCTCGAAGGGTTTATTTTAAATATTTTTTATCGCGCACATTGTTTTTAAATAATAAATAAACCGATCCCGCCAAAAAAATCAAAAACCACAATAGCGACCATTCCGCCATATTAAACCACAAAAAAGTCCAGCCATTTTGCGTGCACTCTGCACTGCCCGCGAGAATTTTTTTAGCGACTTCATTCATGGGTAAGACTTGCATCATATATTGCAAGCTGACACCGCATTCTGTGTTATCAAGGGGCGGAAAATGCTGCAGCCAAATTTGTCGTCCAGCCAGTAAGGCACCGATCAAAGAACTCGCGAGTAAAAATAAATTAATTAATATACGACTGATGCGTTGTTTATAAAGAAAAATACCAATGAAAAAAAACACGCCCAATAAGGCAAAGCTAATGCGTTGCAAGGAACAAAGCGGACAGGGATTAAAGCCATCAAAGAATTGTAAATAAATGCTTATCGATAAAAGAACGACTATTGCAAAGCTACCTAAAAGATAGGGAGAACGTGTATACATATCATATTATCCAATTATTATTGATGACGATCTGCAAACCAATTTTGCAGGATCAATTGTGCAGCGACACGATCCACTTGTCCATCCTGCAATGCCTTATAACCACCTTGGGCAAATAATTTTTCGCGCGCATCTTTGGTCGTCAAGCGTTCGTCCGTTTCATAGACGGGTAATTGATAACGTTCGCGTAATTGATTGGCAAATTCACGTGCATGCTGACTGATGGTTTGTTCAGTGCCATCCATATTAAGAGGAATGCCTACGACAAGCGCATCTGGCAGCCATTTTTTCAGTAATTTTGTGATAGTCTCCCAATGAGGCAGGCCTTCTTTTGCTTGAATGGTATCAAGCGGACGCGCACTTTCTGTAATGGTTTGACCGATGGCAACGCCGATACGTTTCATACCAAAATCAAAAGCAAGTAAAATTTTCGGAGATTCTTCTGTCATGATGAATGCTCAGATGCCTTATCCCAATTATCACCTATGCCCACATTAACTTGCAAAGGCACATCAAGACTGACGATGCTTGACATATGATGACGAATTTCTTCTGCAATTTCCTTAACATAAGTTTGGTCAACTTCAAAAACTAATTCATCGTGTACTTGCATAATCATGCTGGCAGCAATATTTTTTTCACGCAGCCACTGATCGATGCGGATCATAGCGAGTTTAATAATATCTGCAGCACTTCCTTGCAAGGGTGCATTGATGGCAGCACGTTCTGCAGCTCTTTGCCGTGGAATTTGGCTTGAATGAATCTCGGGTAAATATAAACGTCTACCCCAGAGTGTTTCAACATAGCCCTTATCTTTTGCATGAAAGCGCGCATTGTCCATGTAATTTTTTACTTGCGGATAACGTGCAAAATAACGGTCAATATAATTTTGTGCTGATTGGCGATCGATGCCTAATTGCTTTGTGAGACCAAAGGCTGACATGCCATAAATCAATCCAAAATTAATTGCCTTTGCATCACGACGCATTTCATTGGTCACTTCTGCAAGCGGCACGCCGCAAATTTCTGCTGCTGTTGCTTTATGAATATCTAAATTTTGTTTGAAAGCAGAAAGTAAATTAGCATCTTGTGAGATATGCGCCATCAGCCGCAATTCAATTTGAGAATAATCCGCACTCACTAATTGATAGCCTTTTTTAGCGATAAATGCTTGGCGAATGCGGCGTCCTTCTGGTGTACGTATGGGAATATTTTGTAAATTAGGATCGGAAGAAGATAAGCGTCCCGTTGATGTGCCTGTTTGATTGTAAGAAGTATGTATGCGTCCACTGACATTATTTATTTGCGTGACTAAGCGGCTGGTATAAGTTGATATTAATTTACTTAAACTGCGATATTCAATGATGAGTCGCGGCATAGCGAACTCTAAAGCCAATTCTTGTAAAACATTATCTGCTGTTGATGCTAAACCCGTTGGTGTTTTTTGTAGAATGGGCAGCTTCATTTGTTGAAATAATATTTCTTGTAATTGTTTCGGTGAATTAATATTAAATGTGGTGCCGGCAAGTTGAAAGGTCTCTTGTTCCAATTCTAATAATCTATTTTGTAATTCCCTACCTTGAATTTCTAATTTATGTGGATCAATGAGCACACCGCAGCGTTCCATGCGCGCTAACACGGGAACAAGCGGCATTTCAATGCTTTCAAAAATATAATTAACGCCTTTTTCTTTGGCGACACGCGGCCATAAGGCATGATGCAAACGCAAGGTGACATCAGCATCTTCTGCCGCATAAGTACCCGCTTTTTCTAGATCCACTTGATTAAAAGTGATTTGCGTACTACCCGT
>Ga0207126_1058_pt1 | contig 25736 bp, 23 predicted proteins | sample Alteio_BWMinHeat_20_FD_153586 | JGI IMG/M metagenome (GOLD analysis project Ga0207126, IMG submission 153586) | Enriched cells from forest soil in Barre Woods Harvard Forest LTER site, Petersham, Massachusetts, United States -... | ecosystem: Environmental > Terrestrial > Soil > Temperate forest >...
GTGTAACTCAGGATTGCCTTTTGGTGATAAAACGCGATGTAAAACCTCTCTGCGTACATGAGTTTTTTGAGCAAGTTTCCCAATACCGCCTTGTGCTTCCGCAACATTATGGAGCGCCTTCAGTAATATCTTTTGAGATTCTTCATCGCCTAGCGCGCTTTCTTCCATAGCTGCATTTAAATAAGCAACTGCCATATCATGATCTTTTAATTTTTCAATCAGAGCATTATGATAACTAATAGAAAATTTGTATTTTTTATTCATTGATCTCATTATGACTTAAAAGTCACAATTTTGTCAAAAATCATGTTATGCTCAGTGCCGTTGACTTAAAGAACCTTTTAACCAATCAGGACCCCGACACAGCAGTGTCGGAAGCTCTTAGCCCCGCGTGGAGCATATACCTTACCACACATCTTGTAGTCGTTGTGACCAATATGGACCCCACCGCGGCAGCGGTGGAATTCATTAGCCCCGCGTGGAGCGCGGCCGTAGCGCGTTCGCGCTACGGCCGGCGGAACGTGGGGTTGAGGGAATGGTTAAAAAATAGAGCTGCGGTAGCAGCGACACCCATTTGTGTGTAGCATAATCAATGCACATAATTGTTGTTGCACATACATTTCTGTGTCGCTGCTGCCGCAGCTCTCTTGTTTTTTTATCGGTTCATTAACCCCACGTTCCTTCGGCCGCACGCGCAGCGTGCGTCCTTCAGTCACACGGGGCTAGAGCAAATTCCGCCACTACCGTGGCGGAGGCTATGACACATCAAGCATTGGGTTAACAATATATCTATGAAGCATTTTTCGTTATTCACAAATTACGTTCAGCATTGCGTGGTTGTCTAATGACCGTAAAAATCCACGGGATGTGTCGCCCATAGCTAGACATTTTTTTATTGGTCGGTCCCCCGAAGGGGGATCGACCATTTATCGCATCCACGAGCAGGCCCAGTAGTGGATGGCCATGGATTCAGGCCGGACCCATTGATTTCTGATAATCATGCGCTGACTTGGTCTGTATGCAGAGTGGGGGAAGGGGTAAAAGTAGGTGACAGGGAAGGTGATCGCATCACCTATAAGCCGTTTTTTGCATTTATAAAAACATTGTGTAAAAAACTGTGGACCCGTTTGTCTAAGAATTCTATCCCTCTGATGGTCACCAGGGCCTGGTTTTATGCGTTTTAGGCATTCTTTAATCACAGGATGCTTTCTACGGGAACCTATGAGGCCATTAAAGAGCAGAGCTTTTTTGTCATATCCAATACCCGTATAGAAGCCACATGCCTTATGGAGGTTGTCAAAAGGGGACAGGCACTCAAAATCGACATCAAGATAGAGGCCTCCAATGTAATAGAGAACGATAAGACGAAATATATCAGATTTTTCTCCAAAATTGCGCGCTTGCTTGAATGCACGCTCTGTATCGTATGGAAACGGAAATGAGTGTACATCCTTATCAGTCCAGATTTTGATCTCCCATGTAGGATGATGTTTTTTCCAGGAAGCAATTAAGGGCTTAAAGCGTTCTGGGAGGGGGCTGCCAAACCAGATAAAATGGATAATTCGAGGAATACGATACTCATGACAGGAGCCTTTTTTTCTTTTTTTGTAGGTAAAATAGAGCTTTCTATACAGTCGCCACGTGCTGCTCACTTTGCTGTAAGAGCGGCTAAAGTACTTACTTCGTTTCATGGATTCTGAAAACGAAACTGGCTTCTTAGCAGCTGCTGCCTCATTTATGGCGAGAAAGCTTATTGCAAATAAAAGAAGGATACGAATAACCATATGGGTTATTCGTGCGTATAGAAAATATGGGAAAATTTTGCAAGCTATTTGTGTATGGACTTTTTTAAACTGGAGAATTGCCTTCTACCATTACGCTCAAACCCAAGTGTTCTGGCCTAATGCGGCGTGTGCGTTTATTTCGTCATGGGCAATTTTCCGGAAGGAAAATTCGCACATGACGTTAATACACATAATGCGTACCGTACGCTAAGAGAGAGGTATCAATAATAAGCATGAGTGTATAGATTTCGAGGACTTGCTGGTTGAATCCTGTATCTTCGCCGCCATGCCGATCAGGCCAGCGGACCGTTCTAAAGGTTTCTCGCCGTATAGCACAATTTCCACAAGTAACAGGTGTCTTGAAATTATCAAGCTCAGCCCACCGCCTAACAATGTAAAATTTTAAATTATTTTTATCATTCTGCTGCCATGTGATATTGTGATCCACAGTATCGACTTGCCATGCATGTAATACAATAGGAACGTGATATTTTTCTAAAAAATGCGAAATGGTTTCCACTCGTTGTGGATGGGGGATATCATCAGCATCCTGATAAATAAAAATGTCTCCAGAAGCACGCTCAGAAGCTATATTTCTATTGGCACCGGAAGTAAGCTGTCTTTCTGTCGGAAGTAGAATAACCGGAAATGGATAGGGTGTTTTTATGAGTTTTTCAATATCGGTGGCAGCCACTTTATGCGACTCTGACAACGAGATAACGACCTCATGTGGGAGCACGGTTTGCTTGCTGAGATGGTCCAGTAGCTTTTCAAGATAGTGAAAATGGGCATGATAGCAGGGAATAATCACTGAGGCAGTTATAGCATGGAGCCCTGAGCTACTTAGAAGGCACAAAAGTATGTATACAATAAGACGATATAGTAGAGCCATAGTGTGATGCTACCAATGCATCAATATTTTTGCAAGTCATGTACGAATTTTTCTTTCGAAAAATGGAACATGACGTATAATCATGATAACACCAGGTGCGACTTTTCCTGCCGGCAAAGTGCACATGGCGTCATGATACTAAATAGGGATCAGTATGTTTAAAAAAATTATTTTATTATTGATGTGCAGCTTTTTGCAAGCGTCGTTGCAATGTCAACCTAAAAAAATACAGTTTTCCTTCTCCAAAGAGCCTATTGATGTAGTTATTCCGTGTACTGAGAAGGACATACCAACACTTAATAAGTGTATTCGTGGGATACGTGCCAATTGTAAAGAGGTACGCCGTGTGATTGTGGTATCGAAGAAGCATTTAACCAAGCACGCAGAATGGTATGATGAAAAACGCTATCCCTTTAGTATGTCTGATGTTGCGAAGCAGCTGCTTGGCTCCAAGAAAAAAGCAGAGAGATATATGAAAGATCCGAAGAACCGATTGGGGTGGATATATCAGCAACTGCTCAAACTCTATGCTCCTTTTGTGATACCAGGAATTTCTGGCAATGTGCTTATATTGGATTCAGATACAATCTTTCTCAATCATGTGACCTTTACGCAAAAAAAGGGAGCAGCCTGTTTTAACACGGGAAGTGAATATCATAAGCCTTATTTTAAGCATGCAAAGCGTTTACTCCCTTACTTACATAAGGTTCATAGAAAATTCTCTGGCATCTGTCATCATATGTTGTTTCAAAAAAATGTGCTTGAGCATTTGTTCAAAGAAGTAAAAACACGTCATCATGTTCCATTCTGGAAGGCTTTCTTGAAGTGCATTGACCATAAAGAACTCTATGGATCCGGGGCTTCTGAATATGAAATTTATTTCAATTACGCATGCATTCGCAGTAAACAATTTACTATTCGGGAGTTCAAGTGGCAAAATATTAATCGCTTGGATCAGATTAATCAGTTCAAGAAAACAGGGTATCACTATGTTTCTTGTCATACATGGGCAAGGCAATAGTAAAATCTACTACCCTTCGCTTCGCTCAGGGCAGTAGATAATGAATGTTTCTTGTTTTTACAATTTATCAGCACCCTTCCGTAGTGCTGAATGCCATCATTAAAAGGAGTTATATATGGTACGCTATTTTTGTGTTGTGCTGTGTATGGTATTGGGAATATGTTCCAGTGCCTCAGCAACGTGGATTTCGAATGCAAACGAAATCACGGAAGAATGGTTAATTAAGGAAGGCGCTAAAAATGGCTTTACCGACCATATCGTACATTTTAAAAGATTGTTTAGTAAAGTCAAAGTGCGGACTTTCTTGGAATTTGGTGTCGGATTTTCAACTAAATATTTTATAGATAAATGTCAGCGGGTGGTATCTGTGGAATTTGTTACCCCAGATGCTAGCCCTAAGTGGTTGAGATATTGCCTCAAATTGTATTGTCGGTCAAAGACGTGGCTTGGACTGCCTTATTTTTCTGCCTATCATGAGAGTAAGCGTTGGGCAAAACACAAATATAAAGGGGCTGACAGTGTTCATAAAGCAAGTTCTTACCAACATATCTATCGAAAAAGTTATGCTTCGATAGATGCTTCATTTTTGGAAGATCTCAACACATGTATTAAGCAACAAGTAACAGGCAAAGATGTTGATGTTGCGTTCGTTGATTGTCTTGCAGGTATTCGCGGAGATTTAGTCCAGCTCCTCTTTGATAAAGTTCCTATAATTGTTGCTCACGATATGCCCTCTAAAGAGCACAGAGAGCCTGATAATGTATATGGTTATGGACGTATTATCGTTCCTGCAAATTATGTAGAAATCCATATACCAGCCGGGTGTGGGACGGTTTTTTGGGTAAAAAATGAGAATGCGTATAGGGAAATCATTTGTGATTTACAAGCCTACGCTGCATCCTACTAAGGTACATATGCGTTTTATTTTGTTTTTTTTGCTCCTGTCAGTGCCGGTTGAAGCTGCACATAGGGAGTTTATTATTATGGGCTGTAGAGAAGATTCAGGCCTGTTTAGTGTATTTAGTGACGTACTGGCACTGGTAAAATGTTATGATCAAGGAAGGTATGAAGGGATCGAAGTTGATTTTGGGAAAAGTGGCCTCTATTACGATACAAAGTTTGGTCCAAACTGGTGGAATTACTATTGTGAGCCCATTTGTTTAGGAGAAAAAAAGCGTATACGCTATACCGTAGGCTATATACCATACGCCAGGCCTTCTGAAATAGAACAACACACATCTCGAGGCGAAGCATGTAGACTCATAAACAAATACATCACCTTCAAACCATCCATAGTAGAAAAAGTAGATGCATTCCAAAAAAAACATTTCGTGAATAAGTTTGTGCTTGGGATTCATTATCGCGGCACAGATAAAAAGGAAGAGACTCCCAGGGTCCCCTACGAACAGGTTGGAGAGGCTGTGCAGCATGTACTTCAAGAGATAGGACAGGGCAATGTGTGTATTTTTGTGGCAACGGATGAGGCAGAATTTGTGGAGTATATGCTACGTACTTTTGGTAGCATGGTGGTGTGTAATACCGATGTAGTGCGCTCTCGTGATGATCAGCCTCTTCACCTATCCAGTACTCGTGATCGCTATCAATGCGGCAAGGGTGCTATAGAAGATTGCCTGCTACTTGCTCGCTGTACCTATTTCATTCGTACAAGTTCTAATATGGGCCTTTGGGCAACATTTTTGAATCCAAAGATGCCTGTTCTCGAATTAAAACTGGCGCCATGTACGACTTTTCCTTCCGGAAAAGTGCACATGGCGGAAAAGAGCGCACATCGTAAGGCCACAAATTAATTTGTTAGTCTATTTTTATATGTCTGGACTTCAACGAGCGTACGCTCGTTGAAAATGCATCTTTGGTACTCCTTATAAGTCCATATTTAGTATTTAGGGAAAAATGTGCAGCGGGAATTGCTGCTTGCCAGAACTCTTGCAAGAAATAAAATAATCGGTATAATAATGCCTCACAAGGAGATTACGTATGCGCGTTATATGCTTTATCTTATTTTTTTTGCTCTCTTCAGTGCCTGGTGAGGCAGCTCATAAGGAATTTATTGTTATGAGCTGTAGATGGGAGTCGGGCATGTTTAGTGTCTTTAATGACATGCTGGGGTTGATAAAATGTTACGATCAAGGAAAATATGAAGGGATCGAAATTGATTTTGGACAAATAGGGCTGTATTATGATCCGAGCCATGGCCCAAACTGGTGGAGCTACTATTGTAAGCCCATTTGTTATGGGAAAAAAAAGCATGTACGCTATGTTATAGGCGATGCACCACACACTCGCCCTTCTGAAATAGAAAAACATACATCTCGCCGTGAAGCATATAGACTTATAAAAAAATACATTACATTCAGGCCAAATATCGTAAAAAAAATAGATGCATTTACGAACGATCATTTCAAGAATAAGTTTGTGATTGGTGTGCATTATCGCGGCACAGACATGAGAAAAGAGGTTCCAGCTCGAGTAGTGTCTTATGAAAAAGTTGCCGAGGCTGTGAAGCACCAACTCAACAAGATAAAGCATGACAATGTGTGTATTTTTGTTGCAGCTGATGAGGCGGCATTTGTAGAGTATATGGTACGTATTTTTGGTAACAAAGTGGTGTGCAATACGGATGTGCCACGCTCTCGTGATGAACTGGCTATCCACAAAAATACTCGAGATCCTTATCAGAATGGGAAGAGTGCTGTAGAAGACTGTTTACTTCTTGCGCGTTGCAAGTGTTTGATTCGAACGAGTCGCTCCAACTTAAGCCTTTGGGCAACATTTTTAAATCTAAAAATGACTGTACAAGAATTAAAACCATAAAAAATATGATTAAAAAAATTATTTTATTAATAGCGTGTAGTATATTCGCTGCACCGTTACAGTGTCAATCCACCGAGCCTCTTGCAAAAGGAATTGAAGAAATACAATTTTCTTTTTCGGAAGAGCCTATTGATGTAATTATTCCATGTACTGATAAAGATATACCAACGCTTGATCGCTGTATTCAAGGAATACGTACCAATTGCAAAGAGGTACGCCGTGTAATTGTGGTATCGAAGAAGCATTTAACGCGTAATGCAGAATGGTATGATGAAAGACTCTATCCCTTTAGCATGTTTGATATTGCAAAAGCGCTTTTTGGCTCTGAGAACAAAGCGAAGAGCTATATAAAAGATCCAAAAAATCGTCTTGGATGGATTTATCAACAATTACTTAAGCTATATGCTCCTTTTGTGATACCAGGAATTTCCAGTAACGTGCTTGTTTTAGATTCCGATACCATTTTTCTAAATCGTGTGACATTCATGCAAGAAAAGGGAGCTGGCTGTTTTAACACGGGGAGTGAATATCATAAGCCCTATTTTAAGCATGCAAAACGCCTTTTGCCTTATTTACATAGGGTTCATAGCCGGTTTTCTGGTATTTGTCATCACATGTTGTTTCAAAAAAATGTGCTTGATCATCTATTTCAAGAAGTAGAAGCCTATCATCAAGTTCCATTCTGGAAGGCCTTCCTTAAGTGTGTTGATCATAAAGAACTGTATGGATCATGTGCCTCTGAATACGAGATTTATTTCAATTATGCATCTATTCGAAGCAAGCAATTCATGATACGACAACTCAAATGGCAAAATATCTCTTCTTTGAAGCAGCTCAAGCGTTACAAGAAAAAAGGGTACCACTATGTTTCTTGTCACAACTGGTCAGGATAATATCAGGCGCCCTTTACGGGGGGTGGTGAATATTGTTAGTTTCCGGACTGTCGTATGCTATCAGTCCAGCATCAATGATCATGGTGGTCTGGAAAACTTGCATGACTCGTTCATTGAATTGTGTATCTTGTCCACGTGGCATGTTCGTCCATTGCACTTTCTTAAAGGTGCTTCGCTTGAGTGCGCAGTTGCCACTGTGAACACACTGATATTTGTCATGTTCAGCCCATGTTCGGAGGATGTGAAGGGGAATCTTCCTTTTTTTATACCAACGCCACGCCTCATGCTGCCTATTTTTACAGTGTACCCATTTATGCAAAAGCAGTGGGATGTCATGTTTATTAAAAAAATAGGTAATTATTTCTATCCGCTGTGGATGTGGTATATCATCGGCATCCTGGCAGATGAAAATATCGCCAGTTGCATGCCTACAAGCCTGATTTCTATTCTCACCAGCAAATAGTTGCTTGTTTGTCGTGAGAAGCTTCAATGTAAAAGGATAGTGGGCCTGGCGCAGTTTTTTTATAGCATCCTTACTAACCCTATGCGCTTCTGATAAAGACACTACTACTTCATTGGGTAGTTGTGTCTGTTCAGACAGACAATGTAATAATTCTTCTAAATACTGAAAATGTTTATAGTAACAGGGAACAATGACCGATGTAGTCATTGCCCCTAGCGGCGAAATGAACAGTAAACAAAAAAATATAAATTTTATACTACGTAACGCCATAGGTTATTTTTCATGAGAATTATTCGCCATTGACGCAATTTCAGCTTTCCAATACCCTGCAAACAGCTTTTTACATGAATACTTCTTGCGTTGTATACGGGCATATTGCTTTTTGAGAAAAGCAAGATTTACCACATCCCAATTCTTTACTATAATTACTGGCATTTTTCTGAACAAAGAATCCATAGGGGAGGTTTTTACAATGGGAATTGCCCCCATATATAAGGCCTCCCAAGTACGGTGACAATCAAGCCCATTGCCTCGTGGGCTAAGTACGAATCGAACCGTTGCCAGATCCTCTAAATAATTCTTCTGTTGCAGCCCTCTCCGAGCAACACAATAAGGCTTTTTAATAAATTTTTTATATACGCGTGAACGCTCATCTTTGTTGGTACCTATGACAAAATTCATGTAGAGCCAATGAGTTCGCTTTGTCTTGCCTATTTTTTTTCGACATTTAGTGAGCAGGTCTATCGAGCCATGGGGCCATACTCTATTGGCAATGCCGATGGGGATAGGGTGTAGTTTAGGGTGCACTGTATCGACATTTTGGGCAAACCAGGCTATAATTTTTTTGTCTTCAAGATATTTAGAAAAAGGTCCTGGGGCGGGGTGGTCGGCATTATGTGAGATAAGTATATAGGGGTGTTTAATAAGGGCATGTTTTTCTTTAAAGAATGCTTCAAGCATATCCGTCTTTACAAAAATGCGGCTCCCTTTCTTCACCTTAGCAGGATTGAAAGAAGAAGAGACTTCATCAAAATGGAATGTGCAAAACGAGCGAAATGTATCGCCCGATAGATAGGGCGCGCTTGAGAGCACAGGTCTTGGATGTACAGGTCTTTGATGTACAGGTTTTGCAAACAATACCGTTTGTAGGGAAAGACAACAGATCAATAATTTATACCACATAATAGCACCTTTTAATATCGTGTCGCCGCTACTGCGGCGTCGGTTTTCTCTCGATTCCTCACCCCCCCCCAGTTCCCTCAGTTGCACGCGATGCGTGCCTCTTTCGGTCACGCGGGGCTAGAACACAAATTCCGCCGCTACTGCATCCGCTAAACTCAAGGGTTCCTTTTTAAGGAGCGTGTACTTTATTTTCGTCATGTACCATTTTCCTTACGGAAAATGGTACATGACATCTCGTTTTATTTGGATGCGAACATGTCTAATTGTTTAGAGTGGATGTGCAGGTTATTAATACGACACGTGCAGCCTCTAAAGGTTGCATATGGCACTTGTCTGCCTTTGTTATCGGCTCTCCACGTATATTTGAGGCGTGAAGGATCAAAACAGCAGCGTTCATTAATAAAGCCAGGACGCGACGGTCCATTTCTGGGGTCAATACCTCCAAAAAATTGACCAATAGCGGCGGCATCAAAAATGGCTCGGAAGGTATCTACATGCTTACAAAAAGAGAAGCGATGTTTTACCTTGCCCCCGTAGGCACTTTTTAGCCCTAAGGATTCAGGATATTCTCGCATAATAATGGGCAGTAGTTTTGCATGCGGCTCTCCATATTTCTTGTAATAGGCACCAATGGCTTCCATATCCGGGATTCCTTTTTTTGCTTGAGTTACAAGGAATTTTGCTAAATGGTTGATGCTTTTTGCACCTGCGATGTAGACAAAGCCAGGAATGCAGCGCTCATTATTATCGCATGTGATACCAAGGTGTGGATAGTGCTTTTGAAAAATAGGACACAGCGTGAAGACATCCGCATAGAGCATGTTATCGCTTTCCAGGTGAATGACGTGTTCTAGCTTATGCTGATTGATAAGGTCTTGAAGATAGAAAAATCGCTCCACCGCACAAAACCAGAAGCCTTCACGAAAGTCGCGATCGAGCTTAGCAGTTTGTATAAGCTCTTCATGTTCTTTGGACTTATGTAAGGATTCACAGCTTACACATACTGTCAGGTGCTTTGCAAGCGAGGGACGAGCTTTAATGGCTCCTTCATTGCCAACTAAAATAATTTCTGCGTCATTAAAGAGGCGCGCTTGTTCAATGGCTGTTTCAAGGTACTCAGGGATCTCTTTGCCGATATGGACAAAGACAATAGATGGCCCCGGTTGCTTTATTCCTCCGAATAGAGGAAGTGCAACAAGGCAATAGGTGATAATCGAAAAAATGTATTTTTTCATCATAGATCCTTTATTTATTTTTTGCGTTTTTTTTCTGTCATATGCCATTTTTCAAAAAAAATGGCATATGACAGAATTTTTTATTTAGATGCGAACAGCTTTAAATTTTTACAGTGTATATGCAAGTTATTAATACGGTATGTATGGCCTCGGAAGGTGGCATAGGGCACTTTCCTGCCATGTTTATCGGCTTTCCAGGTGTATGTAAGACGTGATGGGTTAAAACAGCAGCTCTCATTAATAAAACCCGGGATCGCAGCACCATTTCGAGGACTAATACCACCCAAAAATTGTCCGATTGCAGCCGCATCAAAAATAGCGCAAAAGGAGTCGGCATGGCGGCAAAAAGAGAGTGGATCTTTTACTTTTCCTCGAGCGGAACTTTTTAGCTCTAGTGCCTTAGGGTACTGCCGCATGATGATGGGTAGTTTATTAGCATAGCTCTTTTTGTACCTGTTATAGTAGGCGCCGATGGCTTGCATATCAGAGATGTTTTTTTTAGCTTGGCTTACTAGAAAGGGTGCTAGGTGGTTAATGCTTTTGCGTCCTGAGATATAGACAAACCCAGGAATGCATCGTTCATTATTATCACAAGTGATGGCAAGATGCGGATAGTGTTTTTTGAAAATAGGAAGTAGGGTCAAGACATCGACGTAAAGCATATTGTCGTTTTCCAAGTGAATGATGTGTTTTAGCTTATACTGATTAATCAAGTCTTGCAGGTAGAGAAACCGTTCCATAGCACAGAACCAAAAGCCATTCGAAGATTTGCGATCAAGTTTTGCCGTTTTTATCAGCTCTTTATGTTCTTTGGATGTATGTAGGGATTCGCAGCTTATACATACCGTATTGTGTTTTGTAAGTGATGGGCGAGCTTTAAGGGCTGCTCTATTGGCAACTAAAATAATTTCCGAACGATTAAAGAGGCGCGCTTGTTTAATGGCTGTTTCAAGATAATCGGGGATCTCTTTGCCAATATGGACAAAGACAATAGATGGCCCCGGTTGCTTAATTCCTCCAAATAAAGGAAAGGCAACAATGAAATAAGTGAAAATCGATAAGAAGTATTTTTTCATTTGTTTATTTTTTATAAATGTTTCATGGTATGACGTGTATTTGTTGTTTATACTTCCTCAAGATCTCTCGTATGGATTCTTGAGATAGATATTTTTTAAGTTGCTTTTTTCGTACACATCTGAGCACCTCGTCAATAATAAGGGTGTTTTTGCGCCAGTGGCATTTTGTAGGCTCGATTTCTACAAGATAGTCACAGATTTTTCCAGCAGTAACAGGGAAGTTTGACTCTCCATGTATACTGCAATCGAATTGAGTTAACGCAAAGAAATCTTCAAGGACATTGACATTGTGCTTATTTCCTTCTTTTCGTGAGTTAAATTCGATAGGCAATCCTTTGAGCGCTTTTTCGTACACTTCCTGCATTTTGCCAGGGTTGTCGTCATCGGTAAAAATATGAACATACAATTTTTGCGGAGCAAAAAATTTTGCAAGCCAGCGAAGCTGCGCAATATAGAAGTTATCTTGAGGGAATTTTAATGGGGCATGGCGAAACGTATGCTCTGTATCCATGCCGCCACCTCTGCGTATATGGAGCGCAACAGTAATGCAATCTGCAGGCAGTGTGTATTTTTCCCTGGTATTTACTGGATATATAACCTTTTTGAGGATTTTACGAAATCCCGGATCTTCCCAATTGGTTGGAAGGTAGTGCCAATGTTCTGTTCCATTTTTTGTACCATTTCGACTATGCTTTCGCTCCCATGCAGACTCTGGAAAGTAGGTGAGCACAAATAGTGTTGGAGCATGCCTAGCCTTGATGTGGAGGTCTTTTTCTTTTTTTATGCTGATACTTTTTTTATAACGGTGTTGGAATGTCTTGTGCGATTTTTCTACATAGTGGAGCATAAGCTCATCGGAATAGGGAAATGGTTTATAGAGTAGTGGGATCCCATAATGGTAGCTTATCCATTTTGCATGTAAGTAAGAAATCAAATTATCCCCAAAACGTCCTCCACTAAACGTGTAGGTAACAGCATGTTTTCTAGGGCTAATAGCGCGTTGCTGAGAGGGACGAGAAGCCCCAAAGCCCATGGCGGGCAGGCATGTTAAAAAAAATAAAATAACTAAATAGCGCATCACCTGATCCTCTTGTAAATTTTTTCCCACTCCATACACCATAAAGTGTTTTTTTGTACACCCTAGCGCTTCACTTACTTTCGCCATGTGTACTTTTTCGCAAGAAAAAGTGCACATGGCGTTGACTTTATATACAGTGATGAGCATGATAATAAATAGACAAACAAAAATCAAGAGGATTAAATATGAAAACGATGATACGGCTGGTTGTGGTAACGCTGGTATGTATGCTCACTTGCTCTAAAACGCTTCACGCAAGCGTCAAGAGCCATATGACCGTGGATAATATTATTTTTTCTATGGACCGTCCGATGCAGCTCTGGGCGTGTCTTGAGTCTTCCGAGAAGTATGTAACAGGGATTCATAAGGTGCATGTTCTGTATCGCTCAAGTAGCAAGGCGTATGAAGAGGCATATAGAGTGGTGCGCGCCCGTTTTCCAAAAGTGCATTTTCATAGGCAAGGGCCTGATCCTGCAAAGGACTTTAAACCCCTGCTGCTCACTATCGTGCATCTGCTTCCAAAGACCTCACAATACATCATGTTTACGGTCGACGACATCATTATGACGGGGAAAGTAGATGTGACAAAGTGTACCAAGGCAATGGAAAAATATCGTGCCTGGGGCTTTTTTTTGCGTCTTGGTTTACATATTCGACGAGCCTATTTCTTCCCTGATGAAAAGACCCCACGCCCTCATGGGAGAAGGGTTGGCAGCGGCAGGCGCATGTTTTTGTGGACCTTTAAGGACGGAAGACGCGACTGGCGGTGTTGCAACTCTGTTGACAATGTCATTTATCGGAAAAATGATATTCTTGAATCTTTGAAAAAAGAAGAGTATGTAAGTCCGAATTATCTCGAAGCTTCTTGGCTCAAGAGCAAGTATAGAGATCTTAGCCGTTTGGGAATTTGCTATAATCGGGCAAAAAATATTAATCTGCCCATGAATAATGTGTCCGGCGCATTTGAAAACAAGTGCGAACATTCATTTTCTCCTGCACAGCTCCTGGAAAAGTTCCAGCAAGGGTTTAAGATTGATATTTCGAAGTTCCATAACGTGAGAAATAGCTGCCCACATGTGATCTACAGGCCACGGTTTATAAAGCGCGAGAAGGTAAGTACTGTTCTTCACAAGCGGAGCAAGTGATTAGGGTTTTGGCAGTTACAAGTTGTGGGGACTTTTTTTTACAGGGAGAGCCACAGGAGAGAGCTTACAGAGAGAGCTTGACAGAGGCGTGTGGGGTACTTGGGCGCGTTGGTGAGAAACGTCTGGAGACTTTTTTTTACAGGGAGAGCCGCGCAGAGATTACAGAGAGAGCTGCAAGATAAAAGCAGAGGTTTGGGGTGTTTGATGCATTTTTTTCACTTTCAGTGGATAGTCCAAGCATATAGAAATCGCTTGGCAAATTTATTTGCCATGCGATTTTTATATGCTTGGACTACAGCGAGCATATGCTCGCTGAAAATGCATCTTTGGTACTCCTTATAAGCCCATAATGATCCCTTAGCCTTCTCTCTAATCTCCCCACTGCCCAGACCTTAATTACCAATGCATCTAGCACTCCACACGCCTCTGACAAGCTCTCTCTGCAGCTATTCTCCTGTGGCTCTCCCTGTAAAAAAAAGTAACCAGGGCATCTAACACCCTTAGCATGACGCACATGCCTTCTGTGCCTGTGGTGGCGATGCTTTCGTCGAGCCTGCCGCTTATGATGTTTTTGTAGTTTTATTTTTTTTGAAAAAGATATTTCAGTGGCTTGTAGGGACGTTTTTTTCGAATAACACTATCTAATCGCGCGAGCAATTGAGGGTTTTTCCGGAAGTCACTTAAGGGATTAGTGGTATTATAAACATACAGAATATCCCGAATGTAGCGAAAATGCTTCTTTGAGGCAAGCTCTAGAAGGCAAAACATGATAGCAAGATCTCCTGCCATGGGGAGGAACTTACCCTGCCACATCAGATCTTTCTTTCTGATCTTATGAAAGAGCTTGGCATAAAAAGTGCGAAGATGTGACGAGGCCCATTTGTAGGAGCGATAGGCATTTTTGCGAGCGATAGAGAGGGGGATGCGATCACAATATGTTGCACACTGGAAAGCGCTCGTTTTATAGCTTCCATAGGTAAGCCATACCCTTTTGTCAGCATAGACTTTGGCAAGCTTTCGAAGCACGTGCTGGCCATTGAGCATATCGTCTCCATCAACAAGCACCACAATCTTTTTGGGCCCAAGCCGGTGAATGGCAGTATAGATATTATGAAGTGCGCCCTTTTGCTTTTTATTGTTGATGAGCACAAATCTTTTACCCATCTTTCGCTCTCTTGCATACCGTCTCGCAAGTTGCCCTGTGTTGTCTTGTGAGTGGTCATTATAGTAATACACAGTATAGTTTCGATACGATTGATCAAAAATTGATTTTAGATTTTCTATAACATATTTTTCGTTATTGTATGAGGGGACAATAATAGCAAATTCAATTTTTTGCGCGTCTATTGAGCCGCAAAAAGAAAGTAAAAGGCATGCAATGTACAAATATTTCATTTTTTTCACAATGTTGGTGCCCAGGGCGGTGTCCAGGGCTGTGTCCAGGGCTGTTGCAATTCCAGCCTTTCAGGTTTGTGTCACAATCATCGAATTTTGCAAGTACCTCAATGGGTATATTTTTTTTATGTACAATTTTCCGGAGGAAAATTCGTACATGACATCATTTCCGGTCTTCCTTGAGCCTTTTTACCTTATCTAGGTGGTGGACGATTTTGACCCCTTTTTCGATGTGGTCGGCCATATAATTTTCAAAAATAAACTGGCTACTTTTTTTGGTTTTCATGCCTCCAGGCATAAAGGGAAGGTCGGAGATGAGGAGGAGTGCTCCGAGAGGCAAGTGATGTGCATAGCCTGCAGTAAACAGGGTTGCGCATTCCATTTCGACGGCTTGAGGTCTTGTGCTTTTGAGTTTTGCGCGAAACTCGGGATTAAATTCCCAAAATCGTTTGTTTGTAGTGTGGGTGATACCAATGTGATAGGTCGCTTTTTCTTGATCGAGAACGTCTGTGACTACCTTTTGAATGGTGAAATTGGCGAGTGCTGGCACTTCAGGGGGGAAGTAAAAATCGGAGGTGCCATCGCCTCGAACGCTTGCAACAGGGACAAAGTACTCACCGATATGGTATTCTTGTCGAAGCCCCCCACACATACCTAAGAAGAGGACGGCATTAAGGGGAAGAAAAGCGCATAGATCAACAACAAGGGCTGCTGCCGGAGAGCCAATCTTAAAGTCCATGAGGGAAATATCTTCTTTCTTGCAGTGCGCCACTTTGAAGAGAGCTCCTTCATAGATTTCACATTTTCTTGCAGAGGCAAAACAGTCCACATAGCGCGGAAAATTGGTGAGGATCACATTGCGTTGGAAATCACGAATAGCTGATCCTGAATATCGCTCCAGGGTATCATGGGCAGCAATTTTTTGCTGATCGGAACTTAAAAATTCTTCTGTTTCTGTCATATTTTTGCACCGTAGCATAAAGACAGCAAGATGTCAAATGTTTCCTGTAAAAATCAAATGTGCTTGTGCATAATAAGTACGAGCGTGCACAATGAAAAACCATAGGAGTGAATATGTTTCGATTATTAACAATTTTTTGCACGTTGGCTCTACAGTGTCTTTTCGGGCAGTATTATAGCCAGATGGGGCAGGATAAATATTTAAATGAGCAATTTTTTAAAAACATGAAAGGAGGCACATTTGTTGAATTTGGTGCCTACGACGGTCTCACCATTAGTAATAGCCTTTTTTTTGAGAATGAGCTTGGCTGGACGGGAATTTGTCTAGAACCACTACCTGAACATTTTGCAAACCTGCGCACCAATAGAAAATGTATTTGTATACAAGGCTGTGTAGGCCCGAAATCTGGAGTCGTTGATTTTCTGAAAATTAATGGTGGCCATTGGTATAACCAGATGCTTAGTGGGGTGGTCTCTGCGTATGATCCTCGTCATTTGAACCGAATTGAGCAAGAAGTAAAAGATGCCAATACGCAAAAAGTATACGCAAATAAGGAGATCATAAAAGTGCCATGCTATCGTCTTGCCGATCTCTTAGACCAATATAAGATGCCGCATATTAATTACCTCAGCATCGATACTGAAGGTGGAGAGCTGGAAATATTGCAAAGCATTGATTTTAAAAAATATCAGATTGATCTTATTTCGGTAGAAGACAATTATGGGGACGCTCAGTTACGCCAGTTTTTAGAAAGTCAAGGATTTGAGTTTGTCAAAAAGTTAGAGTGTGATCTTATATTTAAAAACAAATCTGCTACTTTTGCTAGCATGGGGCAGTAGCAAGAGGCTCGCAAGATAACCAACGTATCTGCTATCATAAAAGGCCTTGAACCAATTATAAAAAACAGCGGTAACACTTTTTTAGTGATCAGTCCCCCCTTGTGGGGGGATTGATTACTTATTCACTTATGAGGAAAACATGGCACAAATTAGTACCAATGAAATGCGAGGCGGCATGAAGGTTGAACTCGAAGGCCAGCCCTACACTATTATATTCAATGAGTTTGTAAAGCCTGGGAAAGGCCAAGCATTCAATCGCGTCAAGCTCAAACACCTGCTTACGGGGCGAGTGATCGAACGGACGTTAAAGTCAGGCGATCGCCTTGATGTTGCAGAAGTTGTCGATACAAACATGAGAATGTTGTATAAAGAATCGGATGGTGTTGTCTTTATGGATGATGCGACCTTCGATCAGGTCAAAATTGCTAATGACCATCTCGAAAGCGTGATGCCATGGATGAAGGAAGATCTCGTTTATGATGTTATTTTCTATAAAGGCCAGCCTATTACAGTGGAGCCGCCAACATTCTTAGAGCTGCTCATTGTGGAAACGGCGCCAGGGCTGCGCGGAGATACCTCTGGACGCGTGCTGAAGCCTGCTATAATAGAAACAGGAGCAACAGTACAGGTGCCTATTTTTGTTGATCAAGGTGAGAAAATTCGTATCGATACTCGCACAGGGGAGTATGTCTCAAGAGTGTAGTGTCGCAACACGTGTGCAGATTTTGAAAGATCGAAGCATCATGCTTGGGCATGCACGGCACTTTTTTCATGAGCGCGCTATTCAAGAAGTGGACTGTCCTTGTTTGAGTCGATATGCCTCTGTAGATGCGCATATTGATCTTATCCCGGTAGCCCTTACAGTAGAAGCTGGAAAGAAGGAGGAAGCGTATCTGCATTCCTCCCCAGAATATGGTATGAAGCGGCTTTTGGCAGAGGGGATAGGGGATATATATCAGCTTTCACACGTGTTTCGAGATGGGGAGTATGGGAGCCGTCATAATCCTGAATTTATGATGGCCGAATGGTATCGTGTGGGACTGCCTTTTGAAAAGATGATTGCTGAGACAGTAGATTTTGTGCGGCTTTTTGTCGGGCAGCGACCCTGCCGCATCATGAGCTATAAAGAAGCTTTTATGGAGTATGCAGGCTTTGATCCGTATACCATATCCGATGAGGCCTTACAAGACCATGTCACGGCACTTGCGCTTCATGCACACGATGAGCTTCGCGATGATATGCTCACGCGTTGCATGGCAATGAACATAGAGCACCATTTGGGGGCAGAAGATATTTGTGTCATTGCCTATTATCCGCCTACACAGGCGGCTCTTGCCAAAACCTGTATGCATGAGGGGAATTTGGTAGCAGAGCGCTTTGAAGTGTATTACAAGGGCATTGAGCTTGCTAATGGCTATCATGAATTACAAGATGCCAAAGAACAGCTCAAGCGGCTTGAAGAAGCAAATCGGCTGCGTCAAGAATATGGAAAAGAGAAGCTTGCAATTGATATGCGTTTTATTGTTGCCCTTGAAAAAGGGATTCCAGAGTGCTCAGGCGTTGCTGTGGGCTTTGATAGGCTAATGATGCTCAGGCATCATAAAGAAGCACTTAGCGGCGTTGTGCCTTTTGACTGGAGTGTGAGCTAGGTGGGTAGAGTGCGCAAACAGGCGTTTTTGCAGTATTTTTTGTAAAAAATATACATATAGTGTATAATTCTTGCTCATGTATACTACTTCACTCAGACAGGTAACTCGTATTGGTGTGTACGGCGTTACCATACAAAATGATAGTGTTCTCTTAACGACAAAAGGGCAGGCCGGTTGTTATAGGGGTCTTTTGGACCTTCCTGGGGGCGGCATAGAATTTGCCGAGACACAAGAAGCGGCACTCCGCCGCGAATACAAAGAAGAGGTGGCCATGACTTTTGAGCGCATGGAGCTTCTGGATAATTACACCTCAGTGCTGACTTTCGACGACACTCAGGGTCCTTTTGTCTTTCATCATATTGGGCAAGTCTATATGCTCCATAATGTAACATCTATTCCAGAGGGTATTCCCGAAGACCCCTTTGCCTGGTATTCGCTTCATGAGCTTAGAGCTGATCAACTTACACCTTTTGCCAAAGCAGCGCTGAAGGCATACGCGTCAGGCTGAAGCTATGGCTCTCACAGGCTTTGGCACATTTTTAACAGGGAGAGCCACAGGAGAAGGGCTTACAGAGAGAGCTTGTCAGAGGCGTTAGGGGTGCTAGGTGCGTTGGTGATTAAGGTCTGGGCAAAGAGATTAGAGAGAGAGCTAAGGAATTATTATGGGCTTAAGAAGCACCCCAGTCGAAGCGCTCGCGGAGCGACATGAAGACTGGGGGAACAATCAATAACTGCCGATTCCGGGCCGAGCGGCGCGTTAGCGTCCGCGAAGGCCAACGGATTCATCAATTATTCCGAATTTCCGTGCCCGTGCCCGTGCCCTTGCCCGTGCCCGACTACCCAGGTTTCAGTGTTCGCGTAAGCGACATCTGAAACCTGGGGAACAATCAATAAATTCCGTATTCAATACCCCGGTCTTCATGCCGCGAAGCGACATTGAAGACCAGGGGAACAATCAATAAATTCCGATAAAAATGTGTCCAAGTCCGTGAGAGTCATGGCCTTAGCCTAATGCACATGCTGCTGTCGCGGTGGGGTCCATATTAGTCACAACGACTAAAAGATGTGTGGTAAAGGATGGGGGCTGGGTGGCCAGGCCTTAAATAGCTTGCAAATAATTAAAATGTTTGAGAAAATATCTTTGTTTTTGACATATACATAGACTGTAGGGGGTAATTATGTCTTCTGGTGTACCTAACCTTGATGTGGGTTGTACTTTTTTTAATCGTTTCTTTGTTGCGGAGAGAAGAGTCAATGAGCGAAGATCGATATGTTCACGCGTTAATGAGTGGACGGGTCGAGTAGCGCATTGCTGTTTTGAAACTATTCGTACTATGGCAACAAGAGTCTTTGCATTGCAAAATCGTCCAGTTCCACGGGCTACTCTTCCGATTCCGCACACTATATATGCGAGCTCTTCATTCACGTTTCCGGCTGTCAAGGTAGTGTCATCGCCACTTGGGAAATTTGAACAATTGCCTGATTCTTTGTTAGGGATTATTGGAGCGTATATTGAAAGACCTCGTGAAATGGCAGAATTTATTCGGTTGTTCCCTGAGAATAAAAAAGCCGAAGTATTTGGAGCAATTTTAGCCGATAATCATTGCATTTATGATGCTATTTTTCTGGGTATGCAAGCTCGCATGCTATCTATATTTTCTCGAGATGTAGAACCTCGATATGACGCGGGATCAATCAACGCTATGCAATCGTTTGAGGACTTGAATGTTTTTGATTCTCAATATGAGGCAGAACAAAGAAGTTCGGGCTTGAATTATCTTATGAGGATGATAGACCAATATGCCAACATACCACCTGATCTTATGTCCTTATTTGATACCCAACCAGTGCAATCAGTCGTGCGAGGTTGTGGAGGGCGACTAAATGTGTGTGTGACCAATGAGTGGGTGCTGCCGAAAATATGCGAAGAGCATCCTCGTTTGGAAGCTCTTAATGTATATATGACACCACCTGTAACTGGCTGGTCTGTTGTTCCAAATTTGCGGTGCCTTTCTACTTTGCAACACGTACGCAAGTTAGCGTTAGCAGGAGATTGCAAGAACCTATCTTTGGAATTTTTGCAAGAATTACCCAACCTGGAAACATGCCAAATAATGCACCTCACTTCTCCTATGAGAATTGATGCAAGTGATAGCTGGATTTCATACGTTCAGCATTGCAATGCTTTGAAGCGCCTCAGTGTATGCGGACATGTTGTGAAGAATCTTGGTCTTCTTGCCTTACTACCCGATCTTGAAACAATCAATTTTACTGGTTGTTGTATCTCTCTCGGAGAGATACAACAGTTGCAGCAATTAAAAAATATTTCCTTTATTATGTGTTGGAAGGCAAGTCCAGGGGCTGAGTTAAGAGACCATCGAATGATGGATACGGTATCAGTTAGAGAATTTATCACTGATCTTGACGTATTACATAGGCTCCCCAATTTACAAACATTGCGAGTGTCCGCTAATGGGGTTTGCCCTGATCTGCAAGCACAACTTGAGGAGCGTTTTCCTCATTTACAAATCTCTACGCGGCACTGGCACTGGCACTAGCTGTTTTCACATGCCACTACGAACCCGAGTTTACTCGGGTTCGTAGTGGCATGTGTATATGCTATTACACCCTATGTCTCCAAATCGATATTTGTGCAAAACAGACTACTCGCGACGAAACTTACAGCACCACCTATGAGACCGCCGCCAATACCTCCAAGCAGCCCACCAGCTGCAATACCCTTTGCGGTACCATATAATGTACCTATGGTGGTAACCGTTAAAATTCTGAGCCCTTGAATTGTTTCAGAAGCTTCTGAGAATAATAAGTGACCTGCAAGGACGCCGAGAGCTACTGCTCCTACGGCAGCACAGATTCCTGGTGGTGCTAATGAATATACAGCTGCAACACTGGGTATATAAGCAAGACTTTTGCGTATTATGTGTGGTACTAAACGTGCTGGTATATACGCGTCAGGCGTTGTATGTATTTGAACAGCTGGATAAGACATATGTTTTACTCCTTAAAGCGGACCGCTTTATGCGGCTGCAGTTTTATGCTTCTAGTTGATATGGACCCCACCGCGGCAGCGGTGGAATTCATTAGCCCCGCGTGACTGATGGGTGTGCGCAAAGCGCACAACCGAGGGAACGTGGGGTTTACGGGTGCACGAAATACAATAGAGCTGCGGTAGCAGCGAAACCCATTGTATTTGACCTAGCCAGTGCACATATGGTTGTTGCAGATACATTTTTGTGTCGTTACTACCGCAGCTCTGTTTTTACATGTACTACGAACCCGAGTTTACTCGGGTTCGTAGTACATGTACAATCTTCTCCTCCATCTCAAGAGGTGAACCCACCTTCCCAATAAGTACCTTATTGGAAACTAGTCCGCTCCCACTGTGCTTTTCGTAGCTTATCGAGAGTGTGTCGAGTTTGACCGTTGTAATACCCAGCGATGCTGCAATCAGGCGCACACGGCTGAAATGGTAAAGCCAGAGCGCTGGCTCTGGAGGCTTGCCGAAACGGTCGATAACCTCGGTCCAGATAGCATCGATCTCTTCGGTTGTCGAGGCATCACCAAGGCGCTGGTACACTTCCATCCTGAGTGTCACGTCATTCACATAAAAGTCGGGCAGGCGGCAATCGAAGGGGATATCTACTTTGGTTTCTACTGCCCACGTGGTGGCCTTGCCCTGCAGGGCATCCATGGTGCGCTTCAGGAGCTTGCAATAAAGGTGAAAGCCGATATCGGAGGCGTGGCCAGACTGTTCGATACCTAAAATGTCGCCTGCGCCGCGCATCTCGAGATCGCGCATGGCAACCTTCATCCCACCCCCATAGCCACCAGCGGTAGCAATGGCCTCGAGGCGTTTGTTGGTAATTTCGCTCAGCTGTCGGTTTTTGGGGATGAGGAAATACGCATAGGCACGCCGGTTCCAGCGGCCAACACGGCCACGAAGCTGGTAAAGATCCGACATACCAAACTGATACGCATTGTCGATGATGATGGTGTTTGCATTGGGAATATCAATACCATTTTCAATAATAGAGGTGGCTACGAGAATATTAGCCTCACCCTTTTTAAAGGCGTGAAACACCATGTCGATCTCGTCACCATCCATCTGCCCATGGCCCACCACAATACGTGCTTTTGGAAGCAGCCGCTGCAAACGCGCTGCGGCCTCAAAGATGCTCTCCACGCGGTTGTGGATAAAGTAGGCCTGCCCATCACGGCTAAGCTCTCGGAGCAGCGCTGTTTGAATGAGCACATCATCGGGCTCTGCTATGACAGTCTTAATGGGAAGTCGATCTTGCGGCGGCGTATTAATGACAGAAAGATCGCGCGCGCCTACGACAGAAAGATAGAGCGTACGAGGTATCGGCGTTGCAGAAAGCGTCAGGCAGTCAACCGTCGTCTTGAGCTTTTTTAGGTACTCTTTTGCCTTCACCCCAAAGCGCTGCTCTTCATCAATGATAATGAGCCCAAGATCTTTAAAGCGCACTTTGTCTTGCAAAATCTTATGAGTCCCAATCACTACATCGACTGATCCTTTTTCTATCTTTTCAATGGTTGCTTTTGTTTCTTTTGCAGTCTGAAATCGGGAGAGAATGGCGACCTCGCAGCCAAAGCTTTGCATGCGGTCGACAAAGTTTTCATAATGCTGTACCGCAAGCACGGTAGTAGGCACCAGAACAGCTACCTGTTTTTTGCCATCCACAACAGCCTTAAAGGCAGCGCGTAGAGCCACTTCTGTTTTCCCATAGCCTACATCGCCGCAGATAAGGCGATCCATGGCTTTGGGGGAGGTCATATCGCTCTTGACGTCATTGATAGCCCTGAGCTGATCGTCGGTTTCAATATAGGGAAATTCCTCTTCAAAAAGGCGTGTCTCGTCGCTATCATGAGGGTAGATGATGCCGCCATGGAGCTTTCTTTCGGCATACATTTTTAAGAGCTCTTTAGCATAGTCTTGAATGGCTTTTTCTGTTTGCTGTCGCTGCTTTTTCCATCTCGAGGATCCAATGGTATGTAGTTTCGGGATAGCATCACCGCTGGCTGCTATATACTTGTTAATGAGGTGGGCTTGCGTGAGGGGCACATACATGCGTGCTTTGTCGGCATATTCAATAAGGAAAAACTCGTGCACTACACCCACATTATTAGGCTTTTTTTCGATGCCAAGGTACTTGCCTATGCCGTGATGGTAGTGGACGACCGTTTCGCCAGGGGCAATGTCAAAGACATCAATGGGATCAAAGTGGGAGGAGCTTCGCTGCTGCTCGCGGCGCACCTTAATGCGGCCCGTAAGCTCTGCGCCTGAAAAGAGCATATATGTTGCTCCCAGTACAAAGCCCTGAGAGAGATATCCGCGAAAGTTTTGAGCGATCACTTCTCGCTCGTGGAGCTTTTGTTTGAGAGAGACCTCTTCCGTCTCGTTCTGGACAATACATTCGATCTTCACAGGGTTTGGGAGCTCTGCAAGGGCATCGAGGATAGCGGCGCCCTCAGGCTCTTCATTCATCAGGCACTCACGAGCAAGAAAAGCCCCGACAGTCTCAAAAGGATGTACCCATCGTTTGGGGGAGAAGGTTCTTTGAAACATCTCGAAAGAGATGGTGTGCGGCAGCGAATCCGCAGCATAAAAACTTACCTGCTTGTTGTGTAGGGTTACTGTGGAGAGCTGCTCTATGGGGTTTTTTGTAAAAAAAATAGTTTGATACTTTTGGATGCTATCGAAGAGCTCTTCAATGCCCAGAAAGAGTTTTGAGGGTTTGGCGCCAAGAGAGGTAAGCGAGGCATAGCGGTCTTCGAGGGCTTCGAGATCATCTAAGATAACAAGGGTGTCCTTCCCAAGAAAGTCAAAAATCGTTTCAAGCTTTGGAGCGTTTTGGAGGAGCTGCAGTTCTTGCGCAGGGGTAATGGTGATCTTGTCAATGACGCCGGTGGATTTTTGGCTGGCAGGGTCGTAGGTGCGGATGGAGTCAATACGATCGCCCCAAAATTCGATGCGGCATGCAGCTATGTGTGTGACGGGAAAGATGTCGACAATGCCTCCACGCACAGCCATCTCTCCCTTATCGTAGGCCATGGTTTTGCGCTCATAGCCGAGCTCTTGCAAAAGCTGCGTAAGCTCTTCGAGGGTTAGGCTCATGCCCGTCGTGATGTCAATGGTCTGCGTTTGGAAGGAGGCGCGGCTGACCACTCTTTGGAGGCTTGCCTGTAAGGAGCTTAGCACAACAACAGGCTCTGTTTTTGCAGCAATACTACAGAGTGCATGATAGCGCGAGCCAACGATATCAGGGCTCGGAGCAATCTGTTCTGCAGGCACTGTCTCCCATGCTAGGAGCTCAATAAGAGGGCGCTCACAAAATAGAGGCAGGTCATTAAAGAGCTTGAACTCCTCAGGACCAGTTCCGGTGAGGATAAGGCAGGACTTGCCGCTCGCGTGGAGCGCTGCCGCCACGAGACATGCCTTCATAGAGGGGGCGAGGGCTGTTGTGAGGAGGGAAGAGCCTGCCTGTATTTCGGTAATAAATGGCTGCACACAGCTATGAGCCAAACATTTTTCAAGTATGTTGTGCATTGGTTATTACTATGTCGTAGAGTTCATCGAGAGCTTGTGCCAGCTTGTCCGGTTTTTTGCCAGCTCCTTGTGCACTATCTGCCTTGCCACCGCCTGCACCATCAATAATAGGAAGTATTTGCTTAATCAGGGTGTTTGCGTTAATGCCGTCTTCGACGTAATGGTGCGATACTTGGATGAAGATATGCGCTTTATCGCCTTCCTTACACCCAATACCAACGACATGGGGGCCAATCTTTCTTCCAAGGATTTCTGCAAGCTCTTTCAGATCAGCTGCTTTACAATCCACTTCTTTTATGAAGAAAGGTGCCTCTTCTGGAGGCATGCCTATCATGAGAATCATAAAGGCCTGGGTTAAAAGAATTTCTGTTTTCAATGACTTGGCTTCACTTTGTGCCTTTTTGAGCTCTTCTTGTAGACTTTCTATGCGCTCTGTAACTTTATGTCTAGGAGTCTTCAGTGTGTCCGCAATATGCTGTAGGGCATCTTCTGTATGATAGGCGAAGTGCTCGGCGGCAATACCTGTCACTGCTTCAATACGACGCTGTCCTGCCGCAATACTTGTCTCACGTGCAATGCGAAAGTAGCCAATATTGCCTGTGAAGGTAGTGTGCGTGCCTCCGCAAAGCTCTTTAGAAAAGTCGATATCGATAACGCGAACAGTCGTGCCATATTTCTCTCCAAAAAACTGCTTAATGTCGC
>Ga0207126_1063_pt1 | contig 24946 bp, 16 predicted proteins | sample Alteio_BWMinHeat_20_FD_153586 | JGI IMG/M metagenome (GOLD analysis project Ga0207126, IMG submission 153586) | Enriched cells from forest soil in Barre Woods Harvard Forest LTER site, Petersham, Massachusetts, United States -... | ecosystem: Environmental > Terrestrial > Soil > Temperate forest >...
AGCCTTCACCACGTATCCACGGTGCGGCGACCACTCGAAAAGGCAGTGTATAGCCAACCCCAATATGCACAACACCCAGCTCACCCAAGAGTCCTGTTATGGGGAAAGACAGCGCAGAGACTGCCTCAGGTATGTTGGGACTTGTAGGAATCCATGCAAGGCCCGTGTCTGCAAAGCTCATCGAGCGCTTCCATCCCTTCATGGGAATCACGGTCACATCACAGCCAATGGCATATTCCCCATTAAAAAAAAGTGCAAGCTCACCTATCGTCATGCCATGACAGTAGGGCACATTCACATACCCAAGAAAGGAGCGCCATGCCCCCTCAAGCATCGGTCCATCTACCATGATACCATTAATAGGATTAGGGCGATCGAGAACTAGAACTTTAATTTTTTCCTTTACAGCCTCTTCCATGACATAATAGAGCGTGGAGGCAAAAGTATAGGGACGACAGCCAATATCTTGAATATCGAATACTAGCAGATCGATACCTTTGAGCATCTCTTTCGTAGGGCGTCTTGTAGCCCCATGAAGGCTATGAATGGGAATCCCTTCTTCAGTTTTGGTCGTACACACATGCTCCGCAGCATAGCCTTCGCCATACAAACCATGTTCTGGGGCAAAAAAGGCAACTACTGTATATCCATGCAGCTTTTGCCCTTGTAAAAACCGCTCTCTGGTTGTGATTAAATGAGCATCAACACCAGATTGATTGGTTATCACCCCAATTTTTTTCCCTTGCAGGAGAGACGTGTACTCCGTGAAGAGTCGATCAACACCTAATGCAACCGTTGCAGAGAGGATTGATGGAAAAAATAACAAAATAAAGTATATAAAGTGTAACATAGTTTACAATCATCCTGCTATTGCATTCTTATAAAGTAATTCAATTTCTTTATTAGGAATAAAAAGATCCGCATGCATCGATACCCACAAAATAACAAGAAATTCCATAACATGTTTGAATCTTTCTTAACTTGAGGCAAAACTATGCATTCATCAACTTCCTTTAAAATTGTCTTCCCCTGCAATAACTGCTCAACGTCTTTTTTCATATTACTAGAGCTTTCTCGTATAAGTGTATTGATGATATTATCGATTAACACAATAGGCTCGCGTTGGTAATACTGAGCAAGATAGGTAATAAGTTTTTCAAGACTGAGCTCATACACTAGCTGAGAGGCGGTCCCATTCATGATTTGCTCATATTCTTGTTTTTGATATGACAAAAGAATAGGGCTCTCAAGCAAATACGTATGCCGCTCAAACTCTTTTCCAATCACTTGCTTTATTTTTTCAAAACAATCATTCCATATTGTGCAATCGTTACATTTAAAAGTAAGAAATACAACAGGATACTGCCCTTGATGCTTCATATATTCAGGATACTTGGAAATAGCAAGATTCGAAAAAAGATCTATATGTGCCTCTTCTGTTTTTTCAAAAAAATACTTTAGCATCGAGAGATTCGTCGTTTTCCCAGATCGCTGGGGTCGCGGAATAAACGTTACTTTCGCCCCAGTATCAATAAATTCCTTGATAAAAAGACTTTTATCCACATAGCGATAATTGCCAAAAATAATTTCTTTAAAGTCATGAATATTGGTTGGCAGTGGTCGTCCCATATTTACCTCAGGTTGTAGGATAGCACGTTACATGCTTTGGAACAATAAAAAAATCCAACGCCATGTGTCATTTTTCGAACGAAAATTAAACACATTTTTCTCTCTTGAAAAATAGCAGCAAGAGATGTACGCTTGTATATATGAGGGAAAAATTATGACATCTCTTGACACAGCTCATGAGCGGATTCAGGCCATATGCGAAAAGATTCGCGTAGAGACACTTGATCCAGCGAGGCAGCAGGCAGAAAAAATCATTCAAGCTGCTGAAGAAGAAGCCAAGCACATTCGCGAGCAGGCTCAAAAAGAGGCCAGCAATATCCGCCTTCAGGCAAAAAAAGAGCTCGAAGAAGAGAAACAAATCTTTACTTCTTCTCTCGAACAGGCTTCACGGCAAACGATAGAGCTTCTGAAGCAAAAAATCGAATGCATGCTCTTCAACCCAGCGCTTGAAGACTGGATTGTCATGCAAATGAATGGTCCAAAACTACATGCCAAACTCATTGAAGTCATTATTCAAGCAATTGAAAAAGATGGCGTACAAACACGTCTGGACATAAAAATACCACAAGCATTTACTGCTGATGCAATTGTCAAGGAGCTCAGCAGCTCCATCATGAACACACTCAAAAACGGCTCTATTGACATTGGCACAATGAAAGCAGGCATACAAGTAACTTTGAAAAATAGACACATTACACTCGACATCTCTGATGCTGCTCTCAGAGAACTTGTTGCCTCATTTATACGAAAAGATTTTAGAAAAGTGTTTTTTATTGATTCTAAGTAGATGGCAAATTATTACTTTGTAACTACCATGCTCCCTTCGCTCAGGATTGGCTCGCCACCAGAAATTGAATCGCGCGAGCTGGATTTTATGCTCAAGCTTAACTTGAGCCATGCTGATCTTGCCAAGGTGACTATTTTACGCCGCTTAGTCGACATCGAAAATATCCGTCGCTTGTGGCAAAGAGAACCCCTGGATCCTGGTGGCAATTTTGATGCAACAGAGCTTGAAGAGCACCTCGTCCTCTATGAAGTCTTTCCACCCTATGTCAGCAGCTTCATGGAAAAGTATACCACTACACAAAAGCGCCTCGACCATTTTCCGATGCTCCTGCATGCATTTTTTCAACATGAGTGTGCTAAAGCTTCTGGTTTCATAAAAACATATTTGACTTTCGAAAGAGAGTGGCGCCTTGTCCTCGTTACTCTCAGGGCTAAATACCTCCAGCGCGACCCGGTCCAAGCACTCAGCTATGAAGACCCTGATGACCCCTTTATACAACAAATACTCGATCAAAAAGATGCAAAAGAGTTTGAACCACCTACCTTTTATAAACCTCTGCAACTGCTGTATAACACAAAGATGAATGAGCCTCTAGAACTCTATCAGGGCATTCAAGAATGGCGCTTTGAGTACATTGGAGACATGGTTGATGGGCATATGTTTAATGTTGACCGCATTCTAGGATATGTGCTACGACTCGACATTTGTGAAAAATGGCTGCTGCTAGATAAGAAAAAAGGATTTGCATTAGTTGAGCACCTGTGACGAGGGAGCTGTTACAGAGAGAGCTTGTCAGAGGCGTGTGCGGTGCTTGAGCGCGTGGTGAGAAAGACCTGGGGGATTTTTTTTTACAGGGAGAGCTGCAAGAGAAGAGCTTACAGAGAGAGCTTGTCAGAGGCGTATGGGCTGCTTGAGCGCGTTGGTGATGAAGGTCTGGGGAGTTTTTTTTACAGGGAAAGCTGCAAGAGATGGGTTTGGAGTGCATTTAAGAAGCTGAAGATGCATTTTCAGCGAGCAAAGCTCGCTGTAGTCCAAGCATATAAAAATCGAGTGGCAAATGTATTTGCCACTCAATTTTTATATGCTTGGACTGTTCCGCGTTCAGCGGAAAAAATGCATCTAACACCCCTAACGCCTCTGACAAGCTCTCTCTGTAAGCTATCTCCTGTGGCTCTCCCTGTGAAAAAAAAGCAGCCAAGGCTTGTTAGCTACAAAACCGTTGTTAGCTATAACGTTTGTCAAACTAACTGAAGTATTAGGAAAAATGTATGAATACAACAACTGGAATTGTTGAAAAAGCTTTCGGAAATCTGGTCCATGTTCGCTTTGACGGCCTTATACGGCAAGGCGAGGTGGGCATGGTGACTCTGGGAGAGGTCTCACTCAAGGGCGAGATTATTGAGATTGCAGGCGATATTGCTAAGATCCAAGTATTTGAAGACACCAAAGATGTGCAGCTTGGCACTCCCGTACGCTTTACAGGCGATCTTTTGGAAGCAGAACTCGGGCCTGGACTTATTGGCTCCATCTTTGATGGTCTTGAGAATCCTCTTGAAGAGATTGCAAACATAGCAGGCTTTTTCTTGCCTCGAGGCGTGTACCTGCCGCCTATCGACCGCCAATACCATTGGGATTTCTATCCACAAGCCAAGATAGGGCATACTGTGCGTCGTGGTGACACACTCGGAATAACGCTTGAGCATCGCTTTCATCATAGAATCATGGTGCCCTTCTCGTTATTTGGCAAATACAAGATCACCTGGATTATCAAAAGTGGCTCCTACCCTGTTGACACAGTCGTTGCCAAGGCAGTCGATGAACAAGGCGTCGAACACAGCTTCACCATGCTGCAAAAATGGCCCATTAAAATCCCTCTCGTTGAAGGTGAGCGTATCAAGCCATCCAAAATGATGGATACGGGGCTGAGAATTATAGACACACAGTTTGGCCTTATGAAGGGGGGTACGTTCTGCACTCCAGGCCCATTTGGAGCAGGAAAAACGGTGCTCCAGCACCATCTCGCAAAATATTCATCTGTGGATATCGTGGTGGTTTGCGCCTGCGGTGAGCGTGCTGGTGAAGTGGTAGAAGTGCTTCGCGAATTTCCCCATCTTGTGGACCCACACACCAATGAAACACTTATGAAGCGCACTGTCATCATCTGCAACACCTCCTCCATGCCCGTTGCAGCACGAGAGTCCTCAATTTATATGGGAGCAACCATCGCAGAATACTATCGTCAGATGGGCCTGGACGTACTTTTACTTGCCGATTCTACATCTAGGTGGGCACAAGCCATGCGCGAAATTTCTGGCAGACTCGAAGAAATTCCTGGTGAAGAGGCCTTCCCAGCCTATCTGGCCTCGCGCATTGCTGCTTTTTATGAGCGATCAGGCGTCATTGCCCTTCGTGATGGAAGCGCAGGGTCACTTACGATTGGCGGTGCGGTCTCACCTGCAGGAGGCAACTTCGAAGAGCCGGTAACACAGGCAACTCTTGCCGTTGTGGGGGCCTTTTTGGGGCTCTCGCGTGAGCGATCCGATGCACGCCGCTATCCGGCTATTGATCCTCTCATATCCTGGTCCAAATACCTGAGTAGCGTAGGTCATTTGCTTTCAGAAAAAATTCCCGACTGGGAGGTCATCGTAACCACTGCGCAGCGCCTCCTTGTCGCAGGCGATGAAATTAAAAAACGTATGGAAGTTGTGGGTGAAGAAGGTATTGCCATGGAAGATCTCATCACCTATCTCAAAGCAGAAAGCTATGATTTTAGTTACCTGCAGCAAAATGCTTTTGATAAAGAAGATGCCTACGCAACACTCAAAAGGCAAATTGCAACGCTTGTGCTTATGAAACGAATCTTCGATACTGAGTTCAAGTTCGAAACACACGATGCAGCACGAATTTTTTTCATTCAACTCCAAAACAAACTTAAAAATTTAAACTTTATGACTTTTGACACCCCTGCCTACCATGAGGCCCTAAAACATATTGAAGAGGTATTTGCAGTATGAGAACAGTATACGAGCGCATAGAAAGCATGCGTGGTAGCCTCATCAGCGTCACAGCAGCAGGCATTGGCCTTGGTGAGCTTGCTCGCATTGAGCTCAAAGATGGCAGAGGCGCCCTGGCATCCGTGCTCAGAATTGATGGCAACAAGGTGACCCTTCAGGTGTTTCAACCCACTCGAGGCATATCTACAGGGGATAAAGTCATTTTCCTTGGCCACTCTATGCAGGTCATGTTTAGCGATGCCCTTTTTGGTAGACGCTTTGCAGGCTCTGGGGTACCTATCGACAATGGACCCGACATTGTAGGCGATCCTCTTGCTATTGGCGGTCCTTCATTTAATCCAGTGCGACGCATTGTCCCTCGTGAAATGGTAAAAACTAACATTCCGATGATTGATGTTTTTAACTGCCTAGTAAAGTCGCAAAAGATACCTATTTTTTCGGTCGCTGGAGAGCCCTACAATGCGCTTCTCATGCGTATTGCCAACCAGACGGATGCTGATGTTGTTATTATTGGTGGGATGGGACTTACCTTTGCAGCATACCAAGCCTTTATTGATAATGCTGAGCGCTCGGGCTCAATGGACAAGACGGTGATGTTTGTGCATAAGGCTACGGATCCGACTGTCGAGTGTGTTCTGGTTCCCGACATGGCACTCGCCGTTGCGGAAAAATTTGCCCTCCTCGACAAAAACGTCCTTGTGCTCCTGACAGACATGACGGCCTTTGCAGACTCCCTGAAGGAAATCGCCATCACCATGGACCAGATCCCCTCAAACAGGGGCTATCCTGGCTCGCTCTACTCCGACCTTGCATCACGCTATGAAAAAGCCGTAGCCCTTGATGGAGGCGGCTCGATAACGATTGTCGCGGTCACGACAATGCCGGGCGACGATGTGACAAACCCTGTCCCTGATAACACCGGATACATCACAGAAGGGCAGCTCTATTTTCATGGTGGCATGATTGACCCCTTTGGTTCACTTTCGCGCCTCAAACAGCTGGTTATTGGAAAGACTACTCGTGAAGATCACGGCGATCTTGCCAATGCCATGATTCGCCTCTTTGCGGAATCGAAAAAGGCAAAAGAGCGACGTGCTATGGGTTTTCGACTTTCCAAATGGGATGAACAGCTGCTCACCTATGCAAAACAATTTGAATCCAAGATGATGAACCTTGAAGTTAATTTGCCCTTAAACGAAGCCCTCAACATGGGATGGAGCATTCTTGCAAGCTGCTTTAAGCGCGAAGAAGTGGGCATTAAAGAGACAATTTTGCAAAAATATTGGCCTAGAAATCATGAGTGAGATTAAGCTTACAAAAAATGAACTTCGAGCCCAGCAAGTAAAGCTGCATCAGCTGCAAAAGTACCTTCCTACCCTGCAGCTGAAAAAAGCCCTCTTGCAAATGCAGATACATAATACACGCCAAGAACTCCATGAGCTTGAGGAAGCCCTGAGAGCCCAGAAAAGCATTGTAGAGTCATTTGCGGCTTTGCTTGCACAAAAACTCTCTATTGACATTACTCCATTTATGCGTATTGTAGAGATAAAAAAGCACCATGAAAATATTGCTGGGTGCGATGTGCCCATTTTTGAAGAAGCAACATTTGCCCCCATTGATTATGACCTCTTTGATACTCCAGCATGGCTTGACGGGGCAATTTTTGGTATTCGAAAGTTAATGGTAGTAAAGGCAAAGATGATGGTTGTTGAGGAAAAAAAACAAGCACTCGAGCGTGAGCTTCGTGAGGTATCTATTCGTGTGAATTTGTTTGAAAAAGTCCTCATCCCCCGCTGCCTGGACAATATAAAAACCATTAAAGTGTTCCTCGGTGACCAACAACTAGCACAAGTTGCACAATGCAAAGTTGCTAAAATGAAAATCGAAGAGGCAAAAATTTCCCATGAGAATTGATGTAGTAAAATTTTTATTTGTCGGAAGTACACGTACTCGTTCGCATTTTTTTGCAGCGGCACAAAAAACAGGGATTGTTGAATTTATCCCATCAGATCCAAAAACCCATGTGCAGCTTTCAAAAGAGACGCAGCAGTATCAAGAGGCCATCAAAATCCTCAGGCACTATCCTCCAATTACTCAAGAAATAAAGCGCGATCTGCATCTTGCAAAAACGCTCGTGCATACAATACTCGTCACCAAGGCCACCCTCGACAAAGCAGAAGAGAGTAAGCTCCGCCTTGAGCAAGAAATTGCGCGTGTGCAGCCATTTGGCGATTTTTCTCTTTCGCAAATACATGCACTTGAGCAGACCATGCAGCGCCGCGTGCGTTTCTATGAGGGAAAAACCATAAAGCACCTCGCAAAAGTCGATGAGGCGCTCATCACCATCAATTCTATTGATGGGATCGACTATTTTATTGGCATTAAAGACGAGCCCATATTCCATCAAGACCTTCTTCAAGTACATGTGAGGGCAAATGCACAAACGCTCAAAAAAGAGCTTCACACCCTAGAAGATAGTATTTTATTAAAAATAAATGAGCTCAAAGAGCTGCAAAAGTATAGCTGGCTTATGCACTATGCGCTCACGCACGAAATTAACGCCTCGCATCTCGGGTTTGCAACTGAGCACGCAAGCGCCCTCCTCGACGACACTCTCTTTGCGATAGAAGGATGGGTGCCACGCAATAAAGTACAAGAAGTAGAAGATTTTACGAATAGCATGCATGTTATGTGCGAAGAGGTAATAATAGAGCCGAATCAAACGATACCCACCTATTTGGAAAATAAAGGGCTTCCACGCGTAGGTGAAGACCTTGTCCATGTCTTTGACACCCCTTCCCATACCGATAAAGACCCCTCAATATGGATTTTGCTAGCCTTTGCGCTCTTTTTTTCCATGATTGTTGGCGATGGGGGCTATGGCCTTATTTTTCTTATTACTGCACTTTTCTGCAAATATAAAATCACCGGCATGAAGGCGGTAGGCAAACGCTTTACCACCTTGGTAGTCGTGCTTGGGGTAGCTTGCGTGTTCTGGGGCCTGCTCATGAACTCTTTCTTTGGTGTTTCTTTTCCCCCGGATAGCTTTCTTGGCTCTCACTCGCTTATGAACTCGATGGTAGAACAAAAAGCTGCCTACCACATGCAGGCACACGATGATGTCTATACAAAATGGGTGACCCAATATCCAGAGCTACAAGCTGCAAGCGGTCCAAAAGCATTTATTGCTCTTGGCAATGAACTAGGCACGACAAACAACCCTGCAGCGGTATTTCAAGGCAATGTTCTCTTTGAATTGGCACTCTTTGTAGGCGCATGTCATCTTATATTAGGCATGCTGCGTTATTGCAAACGCAGGCCTGCTAACATTGGGTGGGTGCTCTTTATGGTAGGCGCCTATTTTTATGCACCGCTCTATTTAAACGCAACGTCACTTATTAACTTTTGTTTCCATGTGCCAAAAATACGAGGTGGCGAATTTGGCCTCGAGCTACTGTGTTGCGGCGCAATTCTTGCCGTCATCATTGCTCTCTTCGAACAAGGCCTAAAGGGGCTCCTGGAACTACTGACATCGATACAGCTTTTATCGGATACTCTTTCATATCTTCGTATTTATGCCCTTGGTCTCGCAGGTGCTATCGTCGCTGCGACGACGAATGAGCTCGGGGGCTCACTCCCCGTCTTGCTTGCTGTTGTTGTACTTATCTTGGCTCATGGAGTCAATATCGTACTCTCTGTCATGGGTGGCATCATCCATGGCTTGCGTCTTAACTACCTCGAATGGTACCATTATTCTTTCGACGGTGGAGGGAAGAAATTTCAACCTTTACAACTATTTATTCATGATTAAAGGAGATACTATTTTATGGACATTGGACATCATCTTGATCAACTTGGCCCCATGCTCTCTTTGAGCTTCGGCCTATGCGGCAGCAGTATTGGCTGCTATATTGCAGGCCTTGCCGCGGCTGCCGGTATGGCACGCGTTGAGGAAGGCCAAGGCAAATTTATTGCCATGGCTGCCATGCCATCCTCACAGTGCATCTATGGCTTTATCCTGATGCTACTTATGTATAAGAAGATTGCTGAGGGCACACTCTCCCCTATTGGCGGTATTTTCGTTGGCCTCTTTGCGGGGCTAGCCTTTATGGCCTCTTCCGTCTTTCAGGGAAAAGTGGTCGCAGCAAGCGTCCAAGCAACACTCAAGCAGCCTGCCGTCTATGGCAAGTGCTTTGCCTCTATAGGTATTTTGGAGTCCTTTGCTCTCTTCGCACTCGTCTTCAGCCTACTTATCATCTAATCTACTTATTTCCTCTCCAACCGGCCCTGCTTCGCAAGGCCGGTTGGAGAGGAAACTATAGTTTGTACCTTTTTCCTAGCCCTAGGCATTGCCCATAGTATTACCCACAAGTCAAACAGGACGCTAGCCATTACTTCTGGAAGCCCTGTCTGTTAAGAAAATCTTGCAAAGTCTGTGAAGCCTGATGCATATGCCATTACCGTGGCGTGGCTGGCCATTTCATTGGATTGCCAACGTTCTGCTTATATTGCGCATGGTTTATTTTCAAATAAAAATACTGCCTTTCTTTATTTGTGTTTATTGTATATAATAAATTTGTTAAATTATATAAAAATATAAATATGTTAAAAAAATGACAAATATTACCACAACATCAAAAATAATAAATACATCGTATCATGAGACACATCAGAGGCAGTTAGCCTCATCTCATAGATCGAGAAAAAATAACTATTCAGAGATAGCGCATAGAACGCTGCATGCACACTCTTCTAGCTCTCAAACTCGACCCACCACTCGCAATTGCATTGCTATTAATAAAGCCATTACACAAGCAAATACGACAAGACAAATTTTTAGAATCTGGCAGGAAAACGGCAGGAATTTTAATTATGTAAATATTGCTACTACTCTTAATCGTCTTGCTCGATTTGGAATCGCATCAAATGATACGTCGACTATCAATGATATAAGTCATAACCTACTACAAGATAATGCGTCTGTGCTTCAAGAATGTGGTACTCAACACATTGCCAACATTGTCAATGCGTTTGCTAAACTGGGGATTCAGAATGATGCGCTCTTCCAAGCCGCGGCTCGTTGCCTTCTCGCCTCAGATGCTCGGCTGCTCGAAACATGTACCTCTCAACATATTGCCAATATTGTCAATGCATTTGCTAAACTGAATATTCAGAGTGATGCACTCTTCCGAGCCGTAGCTCGATGCCTTCTTGATTCAGATGCTCACCTGCTCAAAAAATGTAACTCTCAAGATATTGCCAATATTGTTCACGCGTTTGCCAAACTGGGTATTCAAAATGATCGGCTCTTTACTGCCTCGGCCCAATGCCTTCTCGATGCAGATGCTCGGCTGCTCGAAAGATGTACCTCTCAACATATTGCTAATATTAGCAATGCGTTTGCTAAACTGGGGATTCAGAATGATCGGCTCTTCCAAGCCGTGACTCGATGCCTTCTCGCCTCGGATGCTCAGCTGCTCAAAAGATGTACCTCTCAAGAAGTTGCAAACATTGTCAATGCATTTGCCAAATTGGGGATTCAGAATGATCGGCTCTTGGAAGCCGCGGCTCGTTGCCTTCTTGCCTCGGGTGCTCAGCTGCTCAAAAGATGTACCCCTCAAGAAATTGCTAATATTGTCAATGCATTTGCGAAACTGGGGATTCAGAATGATGCGCTCTTTACAGCCATGGCGCGTCACCTTCTTGCCCCGGATGCTCAACTGCTTAAAAGATGTAACTCTCAAGATATTGCCAATATTGTCAATGCATTTGCTAAATTGGGTATTCAGGATAACGCGCTCTTCGAAGCCGCGGCGCGTTGCCTTCTAGCATCAGATGCTCGGCTGCTCAAAAGATGTGCCTCTCAAGAGATTGCTAATATTATCAATGCATTTGCGAAACTGGGGATTCAGAATGACGCGCTCTTCCAAGCCGCGGCGCGTCACCTTCTCGCCTCAGATGCTCGATTACTCAAAGAATGTAACTCTCAAGAGATTGCTAATATTGTCAATGCATTTGCGAAACTGGGGATTCAGAATGATGAGCTCTTCGAGGCCGCGGCTCGTTGCCTTCTCGCTTCAGATGCTCGGTTGCTCAAAAGATGTAATTCTCAAGAGATTGCTAATATTGTCAATGCATTTGCTAAACTGGGGATTCAGAATGATGAGCTCTTCGAGGCCGCGGCTCGTTGCCTTCTCGCCTCAGATGCACAGCTGCTTAAAGAATGTAACTCTCAAAATATTGCCAATATTGCCTGCGCATTTATTATAAATCATTATTGTCATCATAATTTACTACAGCGGCTTTTAGCAGAATGCTTTGTGCGTACTTCTGAATTCACAGAAGAACATTTGTGGCAATTACATCAGGTATGGCTCAGCCTTTCCTATGAATTTCCAAGAACTCAAGTACAATGGAGCCTGTCTCTACTTGAAAAAATACATAATACCATACTTCATCCACAAACAAGGCCATCAAGCTTACAAAATGATATCTGTAATGAGCTTCACAATCTAGGTATTCGTTTTACAACTGAAGAAAATATACGAGGGTTGCCCATTGATATCGCTCTCAAAGATAAGCCCGTACTCATTGAAGTGAATGGACCATCTCACTACCTACGAGGCACACACACTCTTGACGGACGTTCAAAATTTAAACAGAGAATCCTCGAAAAAATTAAGTATAAAGTACATACCATTCCCTATTGGGAGTGGGATAACCTTTCTAATAGCATGAAGAAACAAGCGTATCTCCAGCGCCTTTTACAAGCGGAATCAACAAGGTAAAAAAAATGACAACTATTACAACAAGAACAAGAAATACATTGTATCATGAGACACATCAGAGGCAGACAGCCTCATCTCATAGATCGAGCAGACAGAACTATTCAAAGATAGCTCATAGAGCGCTACATGAACACTCTTCTAGCTCTCAAACGCGACCTGCCACTCGTAATTGCATTGCTATTAATAAAGCTATTACACAAGCAAAAACGACAAGACAAATTTTGAGAATTTGGCAGGAAACCGGAAGAAATTTTAATTATATAAATATTGCTACCACTTTTAATCGTCTTGCTCAATTTGGAATTACATCAAATGACATATCGATTATCAATGATATAGGTCATACTCTATTACAAGACAATGCATCTGTGCTTAATGAGTGTGGCACTCAAGCTATTGCCAATATTGTCAATGCATTTGCTAAACTAAATATTCAGAATGATGCGCTCTTCAAAGCCATGGCTCGATGCCTTCTCGCCTCAGATGCTCAATTGCTTAAAAAATGTACCTCTCAACATATTGCTAATATTGTCAATGCATTTGCGAAACTGGGGATTCAGAATGATGCGCTCTTCAAAGCCATGGCTCGTTGCCTTCTCGCCTCAGATGCTCAATTGCTTAAAAAATGTACCTCTCAACATATTGCTAATATTGTCAATGCATTTGCGAAACTGGGGATTCAGAATGATGCGCTCTTCAAAGCCATGGCTCGTTGCCTTCTCGCCTCAGATGCTCAATTGCTTAAAAAATGTACCTCTCAACATATTGCTAATATTGTCAATGCATTTGCGAAACTGGGGATTCAGAATGACGCGCTCTTCGAGGCCGCAGCTCGATGCCTTCTTGCCTTACATGCTCGGCTGCTCGAAAGATGTAACTCTCAAGCTATTGCTAATATTGTCAATGCATTTGCGAAACTGGGGATTCAGAATGACGCACTCTTCGAGGCCACAGCTCGATACCTTCTTGCCTCACATGCTCGGCTGCTTAAAAGATGCACCTCTCAAGAAATTGCCAATATTGTCAATGCATTTGCTAAACTGGGGATTCAGCATGATGCGCTCTTTAAAGCGTCAGCTCAATGCCTTCTCGATTCAGATGCTCGGTTGCTTAAAGAATGTAGCCCTCAGCACATTGCCAATATTGTCCATGCATTTGCTAAACTAGGGATTCAGAATGATGCGCTCTTCGAAGCCGCGGCGCGTCACCTTCTCGCATCAGATGCTCAGCTGCTCGAAAGATGCAACTCCCAAGATATTGCTAACATTGTCAATGCATTTGCTAAACTGGGGATTCAGAATGGTCGGCTCTTCCAAGCTTCAGCTCAATGCCTTCTCGCATCAGATGCTCAACTGCTCAAAAGATGTAACTCTCAAGCTATTGCCAATATTGTCAATGCATTTGCTAAACTGGGGATTCAGAATGATCAGCTCTTCGAAGCCGTGGCGCGTCACATTCTCGCCTCGGATGCTCAGCTGCTCAAAAGATATAACTCTCAAGATATAGCTAATATTGCCTGGGCATTTATTATCAATAATTATTGTCATCATAATTTACTACAGCGGCTTTTAGCAGAATGCTTTGTGCGTACTTCTGAATTCACAGAAGAACATTTGTGGCAATTACATCAGGTATGGCTCAGCCTTTCCTATGAATTTCCAAAGACTCAAGTACAATGGGATCTAGCTCTTCTTGTAAAAATACATAACACCATACTTCATCCACAAACAAGGCCATCAAACTTACAAGACGATATCCGTGGTGAGCTTCACAATCTAGGTATTCATTTTACAACTGAAGAAAATATACGAGGGTTGCCCATTGATATCGCTCTCAAAGATAAACCCTTACTCATTGAAGTGAATGGACCATCTCACTACCTACGAGGCACACATACCCTTGACGGACGTTCAAAATTTAAACAGAGAATTCTCGAAAAAATTAAGTATAAAGTACATACCATTCCCTATTGGGAGTGGGATAACCTTTCTAATAGCATGGAGAAACAAGCGTATCTCCAGCGCCTTTTACAAGAGGAATCAACAAGGTAAAAAAATGACAACTATTATAACAAGAAATACACCGTATCATGAGACACATCAGAGGCAGTCAGCCTCATCGCATAGATCGAGAAAATATAACTATTCAGAGATAGCGCATAGAACGCTACATGAAGGCTCTTCTAGCTCTCAAACGCGACCCGTCACTCGTAATTGCATTGCTATTAATAAAGCCATTACACAAGCAAAAACGACAAGACAAATTTGGAGAATCTGGCACGAAGGCGGCAGGAATTTCAATTATGTAAATATTGCTACTACTCTTAATCGTCTTGCTCGATTTGGAATCGCATCAAATGATACGTCGACTATCAATGATATAAGTCATACTCTACTACAAGACAATGCATCTATACTTAAAGAGTGTGGTACCCAAGAAATTGCCAATATTGTCAATGCATTTGCTAAACTAGGGATTCAGCATGATCGGCTCTTCCAAGCCGCGGCTCGATGCCTTCTTACCTCAGATGCTCGGCTGCTCAAAAGCTGTAACTCTCAAGCTATTGCCAATATTGTCAATGCATTTGCTAAACTGGGGATTCAGAATGACGCACTCTTCGAGGCCGCAGCTCGATGCCTTCTTGCCTCACATGCTCGGTTGCTCGAAAGATGTAACTCTCAAGAAATTGCCAATATTGTCCATGCATTTGCTAAACTGAATATTCAGAATGACGCGCTCTTCCAAATCGTGGCTCGTTGCCTTCTCGCCTCAGATGCTCGACTGCTCAAAAGATGTAACTCTCAAGATATTGCCAATATTGTCAATGCATTTGCTAAACTGGGGATTCAGAATGAGACGCTCTTTGCAGCCGCGGCTCGTTGCCTTCTCGATTCCGATGCTCGGTTGCTCGAAAGATGCACCTCTCAAGCTATTGCCAATATTGTCAATGCCTTTGCTAAACTGGATATTCAAAATGACGCGCTCTTTGCAGCCGCGGCTCGTTGCCTCCTCGATTCAGATGCTCGGTTGCTCGAAAGATGTCCCCCTCAAGCTATTGCCAATACTGTCAATGCCTTTGCGAAACTGGATATTCAAAATGACGCGCTCTTCGAGGCCGCAGCTCGCTGCCTTCTCGATTCAGATGCCCAGCTACTCGAAAGATGTACCTCTCAAGATATTGCTAATATTGTCAATGCATTTGCTAAACTGGGTATTCAGAATGACGCACTCTTCCAAGCCGCGGCGCAACGCCTTCTCGCATCAGATGCTCGGCTGCTTAAAGAATGTACCTCTCAACATATTGCTAATATTGTCAATGCATTTGCCAAACTGAGGATTCAGAATGATGCGCTCTTTACAGCCGCGGCTCAATGCCTTCTCGCCTCAGAGGCCCGACTGCTCAAAAGCTGTACCTCTCAAGCTATTGCCAATATTGTCAATGCATTTGCTAAACTGGGGATTCAGAATAACGCGCTCTTCGAAGCCGTGGCTCAATGCGTTCTCGCCTCGGATGCTCAGCTGCTTAAAGAATGTACCTCTCAACATATTGCTAATATTGCCTGGGCGTTTATTATAAATCATTATTGTCATCATGATGTACTACAGCGGCTTTTAGCAGAATGCTTTGTGCGTACTTCTGAGTTCTCAGAAGAAGAGTTATGGCAATTACATCAGGTATGGCTCAGCCTTTCCTACGAATTTCCAAGGACTCAAGTACAATGGGATCTATCGCTTCTTGTAAAAATACATAAAACCATACTTAATCCACAAACAACAGCATCAGACTTACAAAATGATATCGGTGTTGAGCTTCACAATCTAGGTATTCATTTTACAACTGAAAAAAATATACGAGGGTTGCCCGTTGATATCGTTCTCGAAGATAAGCCCGTACTCATTGAAGTGAATGGACCATATCACTACCTACGAGGTACACATACTCTTGACGGACGCTCAAAATTTAAGCAAAGAATCCTCGAAAAAATTAAGTATAAAGTACATACCATTCCCTATTGGGAGTGGAATAACCTTTCTAATACCATGGAGAAACAAGCGTATCTCCAGCGCCTTTTACAAGAAGAATCAACAAGGTAAAAAAATGACAACTATTATAACAAGAACAAGAAATACATCGTGTCATGAAACACATCAGAGGCAGTCAGCCTCATCTCACAGATCGAGCAGACAGAACTATTCAGAGATAGCGAATAGAACGCTACATGAACACTCTTCTAGCTCTCAAACTCGACCCGCCACTCGCAATTGCATTGCTATTAATAAAGCTATTACACAAGCAAATACGACAAGACAAATTGTGAGAATCTGGCAGGAAAACGGCAGGAATTTCAATTATGTAAATATTGCTACTACTCTTAATCGTCTTGCTCGATTTGGAATTGCATCAAATGATACATCGACTATCAATGATATAAGTCATACCCTCCTACAAGCCAATGCGTCTGTGCTTCAAGAATGTGGGACTCAACACATTGCCAACATTGTCAACGCATTTGCGAAACTGGGGATTCAAAATGATCGGATCTTCGAAGCCGTAGATCAATGCCTTCTCGCCTCAGATGCTCGGCTGCTCGAAAGATGTAACTCTCAAGAAATTGCCAACATTGTCAATGCATTTGCCAAATTGGGTATTCAGAATGACACACTCTTCGAAGCCGCAGCTCAATGCCTTCTCGATTCAGATGCTCGTCTGCTCGAAAGATGTACCTCTCAAGAAATTGCCAATATTGTCAATGCATTTGCGAAACTGGGGATTCAGAATGATGCGCTCTTTACAGCCGCGGCGCGTCACCTTCTCGCCCCGGATGCTCAGCTGCTCGAAAGATGTACCTCTCAACACATTGCCAACATTGTCAATGCATTTGCTAAACTGGGGATTCAGAATGAGGCGCTCTTTGAAGCCGCGACTCAATATCTTCTCTCCTCAGATGCCCGGCTGCTCAAAAGATGTAACTCTCAAGAAATTTCTAATATCATCAATGCATTTGCTAAACTGGATATTCAAAATGATCGGTTCTTCCAAGCCACAGCTCAATGCCTTCTCACCTCAGATGCCCAGACGCTCAAGAGATGTAACTCTCAACATATTGCCAATATTGTCAATGCATTTGCGAAACTGGGGATTCAGAATGATCGGCTCTTCCAAGCTTCAGCTCGACACCTTCTCGCATCAGAGACTCGGCTGCTCAAAAAATGTACCTCTCAAGAGATTGCTAATATTGCCTGGGCATTTATTATAAATCATTATTGTCATCATGATTTACTACAGCGGCTTTTAGCAGAATGCTTTGTGCGTGATTCTGAGTTCTCAGAAGAAGCGTTGCGGCAATTACATCAGGTATGGCTCAGCCTTTCCTATGAATTTCCAAAGACTCAGATACCATGGGATCTATCGCTTCTTGCAAAAATACATAAAACCATACTTAATCCACAGACAACAGCATCTAACTTACAAAAAGATATCTGTGCTGAGCTTCACAATCTAGGTATTTGTTTTACAACTGAAGAAAATATACGCGGGTTGCCCATTGATATCGCTCTCAAAGATAAGCCCGTACTCATTGAAGTGCATGGGCCCTCTCACTACCTACGAGGCACACACACTCTTGACGGACGTTCAAAATTTAAACAGAGAATCCTCGAAAAAATTAAGTATAAAGTACATACCATTCCCTATTGGGAGTGGGATAACCTTTCTAATAGCATGGAGAAACAAGCGTATCTCCAGCGCCTTTTACAAGAGGAATCAACAAGGTAAAAAAATGACAACTATTATAACAAGAAATACACCGTATCATGAGACACATCAGAGGCAGTCAGCCTCATCTCATAGATCGAGCAGACAGAACTATTCAGAGATAGCGCATAGAACGCTACATGAACACTCTTCTAGCTCTCAAACTCGACCCGCCACTCGCAATTGCACTGCTATTAATAAAGCCATTACACAAGCAAACACGAAAAGACAAATTTTGATAATCTGGCAGGAAAGCGGCAGGAATTTTAATCATGTAAATATTGCTACTACTCTTAATCGTCTTGCCAGATTTGGAATTGCATCACATGATACATCGACTATCAATGATATAAGTCATACTCTACTACAAGACAATGCGTCTGTGCTTCAAGAATGTGGGACTCAACACATTGCCAATATTGTCAATGCGTTTGCTAAACTGGGGATTCAGAATGATCGACTCTTCGAAGCCGTAGCTCAATGCCTTCTCGCCTCAGATGCTCGGCTGCTGAAAAGATGTAACTCTCAAGAAATTGCCAATATTGTCAATGCTTTTGCGAAACTGGGGATTCAGAATGATGCACTCTTCCAAGCCGCAGCTCAATGCCTTCTTGCCTCATATGCTCGGCTACTTGCAAGATGTAACTCTCAAGAAATTGCCAATATTGTCCATGCGTTTGCCAAATTGGGGATTCAGAATAACGCGCTCTTTGAAGCCTCAGCTCAATGCCTTCTCGCCTCAAATGCTCGGCTGCTCGAAAGATGTACCTCGCAAGGAATTGCCAATATTGTCAATGCATTTGCGAAACTGGGGATTCAAAATGATGCGCTCTTCGAAGCCGTGGCGCGTCACCTTCTCGCTTCGAATGCTCGGCTACTCGCAAGATGTAACTCTCAAGAAATTGCTAATATTGTCAATGCATTTGCTAAACTAGGGATTCAGAATAACGCGCTCTTCGAAGCCGCGGCCCGTTGCCTTCTCGCTTCAGATGCTCGGCTACTCGCAAGATGTAACTCTCAAGAAATTGCTAATATTGTCAATGCATTTGCTAAGCTGGGGATTCAAAATGAGGCGCTCTTTGCAGCCACGGTTCAATGCCTTCTCGCCTCAGATGCTCAGCTGCTCAAAAGATGTGACACTCAGGCTATTGCTAATATTGTCAATGCATTTGCGAAACTGGGGATTCAGAATAACGCGCTCTTTGCAGCTGCTTCTCAATGTCTTCTCGCTTCAGATGCTCGGCTGCTCAAAAGATGTACCTCTCAACATATTGCCAATATTGTCAATGCATTTGCTAAACTGAATATTCAGAGTGATGCGCTCTTCGAAGCCGCGGCTCAATGTCTTCTCTCCTCAGATGCTCAGCTGCTCGAAAGATGTACCTCTCAAGCTATTGCTAATATTGCCTGGGCGTTTATTATAAATCATTATTGTCATCATGATTTACTACAGCGGCTTTTAGCAGAATGCTTTGTGCGTGATTCTGAGTTCTCAGAAGAAGGGTTACAGCAATTACATCAGGTATGGCTCAGCCTTTCCTATGAATTTCCAAGAACTCAAGTACAATGGGATCTATCGTTTCTTGTAAAAATACATAACACCATACTCAATCCACAAACAACAACATCAAACTTGCACGATGATATCTGTGATCAACTTCATAATCTAGGTATTTGTTTTACAACTGAAGAAAATATACGAGGGTTGCCCATTGATATCGCTCTCAAAGATAAGCCCGTACTCATCGAGGTAAATGGGCCATATCACTACCTACGAGGCACACATATCCTTGACGGACCCTCAAAATTTAAACAGAGAATTCTCGAAACAATTAAGTATAAAGTACATACCATTCCCTATTGGGAGTGGAATAACCTTTCTAATAGCATGGAGAAACAGGCGTATCTCCAGCGCCTTTTACAAGAAGAATCAACAAGGTAAAAAAATGACAACTATTATAACAAGAACAAGAAATACATCGTGTCATGAAACACATCAGAGGCAGTCAGTCTCATCTCATAGATCGAGAAAAGACAACTATTCAGAGATAGTGAATAGAACGCTACATGAACACTCTTCTAGCTCTCAAACTCGACCTGTCACTCGCAATTGCATTGCTATTAATAAAGCCATTACACAAGCAAAAACGACAAGACAAATTTTTAGAATCTGGCAGGAAAGCAGCAGGAATTTTAATTATGTAAATATTGCTACTACTCTTAATCGTCTTGCTCGCTTTGGAATCGCATCAAATGACACATCGATTATCAATGATATAAGTCATACTCTACTACAAGACAACACATCTGTGCTTAATGAGTGTGGTCCCCAAGAAATTGCCAACATTGTCAACGCATTTGCCAAACTAGGTATTCAGAATGATCGGCTCTTCGAGGCCTTGGCGCGTCACCTTCTCGATTCAGATGCTCGGCTGCTCGAAAGATGTAACTCTCAACATATTGCTAATATTGTCAATGCATTTGCTAAACTGGGGATTCAGAATGACGCACTCTTCAAGGCCGCAGCTCAATGCCTTCTTGCCTCACATGCTCGGCTGCTCGAAAGATGTAACTCTCAAGAAATTGCCAATATTGTCAATGCGTTTGCCAAATTGGGTATTCAGAATGATGCACTCTTCGTAGCCGCAGCTCAATGCCTTCTCGCCTCAGATGCTCGGTTGCTTAAAGAATGTAGCCCTCAGCACATTGCCAATATTGTCAATGCATTTGCGAAACTCGGGATTCAGAATGATCGGCTCTTCCAAGCCGTGGCTCGATGCCTTCTCACCTCAGATGCTCAGCTGCTTAAAAGATGTAACTCTCAAGATATTGCCAATATTGTCAATGCATTTGCCAAACTGGGGATTCGGAATGATACGTTCTTCCAAGCTGCAGCTCAATGTCTTCTCAACTCAGATGCTCAACTGCTCAAAAAATGTAACTCTCAACATATTGCTAATATTGTCAATGCATTTGCGAAACTGGGGATTCAGAATGATCGGCTCTTCCAAGCCGTGGCTCGTTGCCTTCTCGCTTCAAATGCTCGGCTCGAAAGATGTAACTCTCAAGATATTGCCAATATTGTCAATGCATTTGCTAAACTGGGGATTCAGAATGATCGGCTCTTCGAAGCCGTGGCTCAATGCCTTCTCGCCGCAGACGCCCAGCTGCTCAAAAGATGTAACTCGCAACATATTGCTAATATTGGCAATGCATTTGCGAAACTGGGGATTCAGAATGACGCACTCTTCGAAGCCGCGGCTCAACGCATTCTCGCCTCGGATGCTCGGCTGCTTGAAAGAAGCAACTCGCAACATATTGCTAATATTGCCTGGGCGTTTATTATAAATCATTATTGTCATCATGATTTACTACAGCGGCTTTTAGCAGAATGCTTTGTGCGTACTTCTGAATTCACAGAAGAACAGTTGTGGCAATTACATCAGGTATGGCTCAGCCTTTCCTATGAATTTCCAAAGACTCAAGTACAATGGGATCTATCGCTTCTTGCAAAAATACATAAAACCATACTCAATCCACAAACAACAACATCAAACTTGCAAGATGATATCTGTGATCAGCTTCATAATCTAGGTATTCGTTTTACAACTGAAGAAAGTATACGAGGGTTGCCCATTGATATCGCTCTCAAAGATAGGCCTGTACTCATTGAAGTGCATGGGCCATCTCACTATCTACGAGGCACACATACCCTTGACGGACCCTCAAAATTTAAACAAAGAATCCTCGAAAAAATTAAGTATAAAGTACATACCATTCCCTATTGGGAATGGCATAACTTTTCTAATACCATGGAGAAACAAGCGTATCTCCAGCGCCTTTTACGCGAGGAATCAACAAGGTAAAAAAATGACAACTATTATAACAAGAACAAGAAATACATCGTATCATAAGACACATCAGAGGCAGTCAGCCTCATCTCATAGATCGAGCAGACAGAACTATTCACAGATAGCGCATAGAACGCTACATGAACACTCATCTAGCTCTCAAACTCGACCCGCCACTCGCAATTGCATTGCTATTAATAAAGCCATTACACAAGCAAATACGACAAGACAAATTTTGAGAATCTGGCAGGAAAGCGGCAGGAATTTTAATTATGTAAATATTGCTACTACTCTTAATCGTCTTGCTCGATTTGGAATCGCACCAAATGACACATCGACTATCAATGATATAAGTCATACTCTACTACAAGACAATGCGTCTGTGCTTAATGAGTGTGGTACCCAAGAAATTGCCAACATTGTCAATGCATTTGCCAAATTGGGTATTCAAAATGATGCGCTCTTTAAAGCATCAGCTCAATGCCTTCTCGATTTAGATGCTCGGTTGCTCAAAAGATGTAACTCTCAAGAAATTGCCAATATTATCAATGCATTTGCCAAATTGGGTATTCAGAATGATCGGCTCTTCCAAGCCGCACCTCGATGCCTTCTCGCCCCAGATGCTCGACTGCTCGAAAGATGTAACTCTCAAGAAATTGCCAACATTGTCAATGCATTTGCTAAACTGGGGATTCAGAATGATCGGCTCTTCCAAGCCGTGGCTCGATGCCTTCTCGCCTCAGATGCTCAATTGCTTAAAAAATGTACCTCTCAACATATTGCTAATATTGTCAATGCATTTGCGAAACTGGGGATTCAGAATGACGCGCTCTTTCAAGCCGTAGCTCAATGCCTTCTTGCCTCACATGCTCGGCTGCTCAAAAGATGTACCTCTCAAGAGATTGCTAATATTGTCAATGCATTTGCCAAACTGGGGATTCAGAATAACCAACTCTTCGAAGACGTAGCTCAATGCCTTCTCGCCTCAGATGCCCAACTACTCGCAAGATGTAACTCTCAAGCTATTGCCAATATTGTCAATGCATTTGCTAAACTGGGGATTCAGAATGATGCACTCTTCCAAGCTGTGGCGCGTCACCTTCTCGCCTCAGATGCTCAGCTGCTCAAAAGATGTACCTCTCAACATATTGCTAATATTGTCAATGCATTTGCGAAACTGGGGATTCAGAATGATGAGCTCTTCGAGGCCACGGCTCGTTGCCTTCTCGCCTCAGATGCTCGGCTGCTCGAAAGATGTACCTCTCAACATATTGCTAATATTGTCAATGCATTTGCTAAACTGGGGATTCAGAATGATCGGCTCTTCCAAGCCGTGGCTCGTTGCCTTCTCGCTTCAGATGCTCGGTTGCTCGAAAGATGTAACTCTCAAGATATTGCCAATATTGTCAATGCATTTGCGAAACTGGATATTCAAAATGACGCTCTCTTCGAAGCCGTGGCGCGTCACCTTCTCGCCTCAGATGCTCAGCTGCTCAAAAGATGTAACTCTCAAGATATTGCTAATATTGCCTGGACGTTTATTATAAATCATTATTGTCATCATGATTTACTACAGCGGCTTTTAGCAGAATGTTTTGTGCGTACTTCTGAGTTCTCAGAAGAAGAGTTGCATCAATTACATCAGGTATGGCTCAGCCTTGCCTATGAATTTCCAAGGACTCAAGTACAATGGAATCTATCGCTTCTTGAAAAAATACATAACATCATACTTTATCCACAAACAAGCCCATCAAGCTTACAAAATGATATCTGCGCTGAGCTTCACAATCTAGGTATTCATTTTACAACTGAAGAAAATATACGAGGGTTGCCCGTTGATATCGCTCTCAAAGATAAACCCGTACTCATTGAAGTGAATGGGCCATATCACTACCTACGAGGTACACATACTCTTGACGGACCCTCAAAATTTAAACAGAGAATCCTCGAAAAAATTAACTATAAAGTACATTCCATTCCATATTGGGAGTGGGATAACCTTTCTAATAGCATGGAGAAACAGGAGTATCTCCAGCGCCTTTTACGAGAGGAATCAACAAGGTAAAAAAATGACGACTATTATAACAAGAACAAGAAATATATCGTATCATGAGACACATCAGAGGCAGTCAGCCTCATTTCATAGCACGAACAGACAGAACTATTCACAGATAGCGCATAGAACGCTGCATGCACACTCTTCCAGCTCTCAAACGCAACCTGCCACTCGTAATTGCATTGCTATTAATAAAGCTATTACACAAGCAAAAACGACAAGACAAATTTTGAGAATCTGGCAGGAAAACGGGAGGAATTTTAATTATGTAAATATTGCTACTACTCTTAATCGTCTTGCTCGATTTGGAATTGCATCAAATGATACGTCGACTATCAATGATATAAGTCATACTCTATTACACAACAATGCATCTGTACTTCAAGAATGTGGTACTCAAGAAATTGCCAACATTGTCAATGCGTTTGCCAAATTGGGGATTCAGAATGACGCACTCTTCCAAGCCGCAGCTCGTTGCCTTCTTGCCTCAGATGCTCAGATGCTCGCAAGATGTAACTCTCAAGATATTGCCAATATTGTCAATGCATTTGCTAAACTTGGAATTCAGAATGATGAGCTCTTCGAGGCCACGGCTCGTTGCCTTCTCGTCTCAGATGCTCGGCTGCTCAAAAGATGTACCTCTCAAGAGATTGCCAATATTGTCAATGCATTTGCTAAACTGGGGATTCAGAATGATGCGCTCTTTCAAACTGCGGCTCGTTGCCTTCTCACCTCAGATGCTCGGCTGCTCAAAAGATGTAACTCTCAAGAAATTGCCAATATTGTCCATGCATTTGCTAAACTGGGGGTCCAGAATGACGCGCTTTTCCAAGCCACAGCTCGATGCCTTCTTGCCTCACATGCTCGGCTGCTCGAAAGATGTAACTCTCAAGATATTGCTAATATTGTCAATGCATTTGCTAAACTGGGGATTCAGAATGATCGGCTCTTCGAAGCTGCGGCTCAATGCCTTCTCGACTCAGATGCTCAACTGCTCAAAAGATGTAACTCTCAAGCTATTGCCAATATTGTCAATGCATTTGCGAAACTGGGGATTCAGAATGAT
>Ga0207126_1065_pt1 | contig 24427 bp, 28 predicted proteins | sample Alteio_BWMinHeat_20_FD_153586 | JGI IMG/M metagenome (GOLD analysis project Ga0207126, IMG submission 153586) | Enriched cells from forest soil in Barre Woods Harvard Forest LTER site, Petersham, Massachusetts, United States -... | ecosystem: Environmental > Terrestrial > Soil > Temperate forest >...
ACCTGTGGCTGTCTCTAATAAAGACAATTATAGCATATCTTTTACTTTTGCAACACTTTGCGCAAAAAATGTCCTGTATGCGAGCTCGCATGTTTGGCTATTACTTCAGGTGCCCCCTTAGCAATCAAACGCCCGCCTTTCTCACCGCCCTCCGGCCCAAGGTCTATGACCCAATCGGCCGTTTTAATCACATCGAGATTATGTTCAATAATAACGATCGTATTTCCCTGCTCTCTTAATCGATGAAGCACATGTAAAAGTTGCTCAATATCATAGAAGTGCAGACCCGTTGTCGGCTCATCTAATAAATATAAAACACGTCCCGTATCTCGGCGTGAAAGTTCTTTTGCTAATTTAATACGCTGCGCCTCACCACCTGATAAAGTCGTCGCACTTTGACCCAAGGAAATATAGGAAAGACCCACATCTAATAAGGTTTGCAATTTTTTCGCTGCAGAAGGAATCGCATCAAAATAAGTTCGCGCCTCTTCCACTGTCATCTCCAACACTTGATGAATATTTTTGCCTTTATAAAGAATTTCCAAAGTCTCGCGATTGTAGCGTTTACCTTGGCAAATATCACAAGTCACATAAACATCTGCTAAAAAATGCATTTCAACTTTGATGACACCTTCACCCTGACAAGCTTCACAACGACCGCCTTTCACATTAAAACTAAATCGTCCCACTTGATAACCACGTGAACGCGCTTCTTGAGTACCTGCAAATAATTCGCGAATAATGGTGAAAAGACCGGTATAAGTCGCAGGATTAGAACGCGGCGTTCGACCAATTGGACTTTGATCCACAATCACAACCTTATCAAAATATTCCAATCCTTCAATACTATCGTATGCTGCCCCATCTTGATTTGCAGCACCATTTAATATTTTGCTGGCAACAGGTGCCAGTGTATCGTTAATTAAAGTTGATTTACCTGAACCAGAAACACCCGTAATACAAGTCATCAAACCAACTGGAATATCAACATTAATCGATTTCAAATTATTACCACTCGCACCGCGAATCTCCAACAGCTTTTCTGAATTAACACGCTTACGTTCACGCGGCACTTCAATACATCGTTTGCCAGATAAATATTGTCCCGTGAGTGATTTTGCATTCGCCATAATTTCACGAGGCTCGCCTTGCGCAACAATATAACCACCATGCACGCCAGCACCAGGACCTAAATCCAAGACATGATCTGCACTGCGTATAGCATCTTCATCATGTTCAACCACAATGACGGTATTACCCAAATCACGCAAATGACGCAGCGTTTTCAATAAACGCTCATTATCACGTTGATGTAATCCAATGGATGGTTCATCAAGAATATACATCACACCAACTAAACCAGAACCAATTTGACTCGCTAAACGAATACGCTGCGCTTCACCGCCTGATAAGGTTTCTGCACTTCTATCGAGACTAATATAATCCAAACCAACATCAATCAGAAAACGTAAACGACTCACCAATTCCTTTACAATTTTTTCTGCAATTTCACCGCGATAACCAGGCAAATGTAATTTTGCAAAAAAGATTTCTGTTTTATCAACTGCCCATGAAGCAATTTCTGGCAAACTTTTTCCTGCAACAAACACATATCGCGCAGATTTATTTAAGCGTGTTCCAGCACACATTTCACATGAACGCACGGCGATATATTTTCGTAACTCTTCACGCACAAATTCAGATTCTGTTTCTCGATATCGACGCTCAAAGTTTGGAATCACACCTTCAAATGGCGCCGTCTTTGAAAAAGCATTGCCATCTTCACTCTTATATTTAAAAACGACGGGCTCATTACCACCAAACAATAAAACACTTTGAATTTTTTTTGCTAATCGTTTGAAAGGAATTTCTAAATCAAATTGATAATGTTTTGCGAGCGCCTTCAATAATTGTTGATAATGTAAATTACGTCTATCCCAACCACGAATGGCACCATCTGCTAAACTCAAATCTGAATTCACAATCAATGCAGAATCAAACACTTCTTTAAAACCCAAACCATCACAAGCTGCGCAAGCTCCCACTGGACTATTAAAAGAAAATAAACGCGGTGATAATTCGGGCAAACTATAGCCGCAATCTGGGCAGGAAAATTTCGCAGAAAATACGCGAATAGCACGCTTGGGTTCATCTAAATAACCCAAACCCGCAAGGCCATCTGCTAATCGCAAAGCCGTTTCAAATGATTCTGCTAAACGCACACGCACATCTTCACGCACTTTGATACGATCAATCACGACTTCTATCGTATGTTTTTTACGTAAATCTAAGGCAGGCGCTTGATCTAATTCAAACATTTCACCATCAATGCGTGCGCGCACAAAACCCTGTCCGCGCAATTCTTGCAACAATTCAACATGCTCACCTTTTCGTTCGCGCACGACTGGCGCAAGTATCATGATTTTGGTATCGACAGGCATGGCCAAAACCATATCAACCATTTGACTAATGGTCTGAGCTTCTAAGGCATTACCATGTAAGGGACAATGCGGCTGTCCTACTTTGGCAAACAAGAGACGTAAATAATCGTGTATTTCTGTAATGGTACCCACAGTTGAACGCGGATTATGCGAAGTCGATTTTTGTTCAATAGAAATAGCGGGAGACAAGCCTTCAATATGATCAACATCGGGCTTTTCCATCATGGATAAAAATTGCCGCGCATAGGCTGATAAAGATTCCACATAGCGGCGCTGACCTTCTGCATATAAGGTATCAAAGGCCAGTGATGACTTGCCCGAGCCAGATAAGCCTGTAATAACAATCAACTTATCGCGAGGAAAATCAACATTGAGATTTTTAAGATTATGCGTGCGAGCACCGCGTATGCGTATCTGTTTCATAAGCAACTATTATTCTAAAAAGGCAAGTATACTCTTAAAAAAAAGTAAAACATCCATTTTTTATCTGCGCTAAAAGAACTAGAATCCCTTACCACAATTGTAAATCAAGGTAGGGAATATGTTTGTAGAAAAATTATCATCAAAGGAACGCCGTGCTATTTTCAGCCTGTCTTCTATCATGAGTTTGCGCATGATGGGTTTGTTCATGGTTTTACCCGTCTTTAGTTTATATGCAAGTCAACTCGAAGGCGCCACTCCCACCCTCATTGGCTTTTCCATGGGTATTTATGGCTTGTTTCAAGCTATTTTTCAAATTCCCTTTGGCGCATTATCGGATCGCCTTGGCCGCAAACCCATCATTGTTCTCGGACTGATTATTTTTGCCTGCGGCAGTTTAATAGCCGGTCTCAGTCATTCGATTGGATGGCTCATCGTGGGTCGTTCATTGCAGGGCGCTGGCGCTGTTGGCAGCACCATTCTTGCCTTCATGGCCGACTTTACGCGTGAAGAACAGCGCACCAAAGCCATGGCGATTGCGGGCATCACCATTGGTTTTTCTTTTTCCCTAGCCATGCTCCTAGGTCCTGTGTTAACTCAATGGCTGCCCGTGAATAGCTTATTTTTTCTCGCCATCGCCTTCGCCTTCTTTGGCATTATTTTACTCTACACTGCCGTTCCTAGCTCAGATAAAATAAGCTGGCATCGTGATACTGAACCTGAACTCACTTCTTTTCCTAGCCTCTTGATCTCACCTGAATTAGCACGATTAAATAGCGGTATTTTTATTTTACATGCTATTTTTACTGCCAGTTTCATTGTCATTCCTCTTAGTCTAAAGCAATTTAGCGGCTTTTCCATCCATCAACAATGGCAGCTTTATTTACCCAGCTTACTCGCTGCCTTTATTATCAGTTTAGTTTTCATTGGCATGGCAGAAAGAAAACAAAAGCTCAAACCCTATTTCCTAAGCGGCATCAGTTTTCTCATCATTGCAGAAATTTTATTATGGCTTGCACCCAGCCGTCTTTTATTCATGACACTTGGTGTCTGCTTTTTCTTCAGCAGTTTTTCTTTATTAGAAGCCTTTCTTCCTTCGCTCGTTTCTCGTACAGCACCCGCTACCCGCAAAGGAAGTGCCTTAGGCATCTATTCATGCTGCCAATTTCTTGGTATCTTTGTTGGCGGTGCTCTTGGTGGGTGGCTATACGGTAAGTTTAGTTTTTCAGGTGTTTATCTTCTCTGCATCATCCTTGCTCTCATCTGGTTAATACTCGCTTTTTTCATGCGGCCGCCGCGCTATTTGGTCACAAGAATGTGGCGTATATTACCCTCACAACAAGCTAACTGGGAAAGTCTCGCTGCTAAATTGCGATTAATTCCTGGTATGATAGAAGTCGCGTTTATCGCTGAAGATGGCATAGCTTATTTAAAGATGGAACAGCAGACAGCAAAGCATCCTGATTTGCTTCACCTTAAAGAGCAATTACAATCTGAATAGTTCGATTTAGCTTAGGAGAAATAATATGGCACGCGGTGTAAATAAAGTAATACTCATTGGCAACTTGGGACGTGATCCCGAAGTGCGCTACACACCCAATGGTTCAGCCGTAGCAAATGTCACATTGGCTACCAGTGAATCTTGGAAAGATAAACAAAGTGGTGAAGCAGTAGAACGTACTGAATGGCATCGCATTGTTTTCTATCAACGTCTTGCAGAAATTGTTGGCGAATACTTGCGTAAAGGTTCGAAGATATTTATCGAAGGCCGATTACAAACGCGTAAATGGCAGGATAAAAACTCAGGACAAGATCGTTATACGACTGAAATTATTGCTGACAATATGCAGATGTTGGATAGCAAGGGTGGCAGTGTTGGTGCCGAGGCACCTGCATTTGAAAAACCGGCGATGGCTGCGGCGGCGAGTCCATCGGGGGAAGCTGCGTTGTCGTTGGATACGTTTGATGATGATATACCGTTTTAATTCCTCTATATTTTTTGTTAAATATACCCAGAAAGCCTGTTGATAACGGGCTTTCTGTTTTGCAGTTTCATTATCTTTGATATATATTATTCATCCGCGCTACTAAATTACTTACCTTAGCAAATTAACACATAACACCCCGCCCTACGAAAACCCTTCTCTATTTTTAAAAAAGGAAAGACCATGATTACCACTAACAATTTAGAAGAAATAATCGAGGAAAAAATACATCCTTGGCGAATCTGCCCTATCGGCAAGCATTTTGTAAAAAAACATATTGAGCACATTCCACCTAGCAAAAAACACCCTAAAGGGCAAACAGTAGAAAGAAAAGAACATTGCGCGCTTAATTTTTCAAAAAAAGACATCTTGTCATTTGATGAAATTCAAGTGATGACAGAAAAATATTTTCATCAGTTGAGCGGCCCACCAAAAGCTGGTGTATTGAAGGGTTATCCCAATGCAGATAAATTCGATGTTGAAATTCGCGGATGGACGCGTTACTGGAATGATATTTTTTCCTTTCCTGACCCACCTTCAGCGGATTTAGTTAAAGCGGTAATTGTATCAGAATCAGCCTTTCATCCAGAAATTAATATTCCATCAGGACAAGGAGATGGGCGTACCCGCGGATTAATGCAAATTACAGATGCTACTATGCATATTTTAAGTGATCATCATGGAGAACTGAGCAATTATCTCATTTGCTTCGATCACTCAAAATTACTCGATCCGTCTGCTAACATTTGTGCTGGAGTTCGTTGGTTATTTAGAACAATGATAATTGCAAAATCCAGGTTAGGAAAACAAGCAACATGGATTGATGCAGTAGCTGTATATAAAGGAGAGTTAGGAAAAAACCCTTCTAGGAAAATGGAACTATTTCAACATCATTATTTATGTCTTGTTGATGGAGGCTAATTATGAAGAAATATTTTTTTCTAGTCATTAGTATTTTTTTATTAATTTCAGCCCAAGTTTTAGCTATCAGCCCAAATAGTCTAAAAAAATACCCTTATCAATTGATAAGCACCGATTATGGAATCCTTAATGAGGCTAATTTAAAAAGATATGTAGACGGCATCATTCCCAAGCCATTTAATTGGGATATTACAGGCTTTGACTATTGGCAATGTTTTCCCACAAAGAATGTAACTGTTTGGTATGACAAAGGTACTTATGATCCCTATGATAAAGTAGTAAGAAGCGATCCTCACATCAGCATAAAAGCTTCTCCAATAGTAAGGCATGAATATGAACCAAGAAGAAATTTCTCTATTGATTACGCTAAAGAAAAGGTGACTGCATGGAAGCATTTAATGAAAAACCAACAATATGTTTGCATTGGCGGCGCTTTTGCTGGCACACATATAAAATTAGAAAATGGAAAAGAAGTTACAGAACATGGATGGATTTTTGAAAATTTAAAAACAAAAAAAGGGTGTGATTCCTATTTTTCAGGATGGTGCAGATAAATTAAACGGAATAAAATACCTAATGAATATTATCCGCGATTTATTTACGGATGAGCAGAAACAAAACGTATAAATGAAGTTGTATAAAACAATCCAGAAAATTCTAGCTATCTATTTAACAGCAGTAAGCAAAAAAAAATAAACTGGTCGAAATTTTCGACCAGTTTAAAAATTTTCAAGAACGCCACCAAACAGCCCTTTTCAAAAAAGGCTTGAGGATTTAATATGCAAAAAATAATGATGGTATTTATTTTTTTATTTACTGGCATTGCAACAGTTTATGCTCAAGATGATACACCGCATAAAAATGAAAGCGTCATAAAAATAGCTCAGTTAACTCAGAATGCAAAATTAACTGATTTGATTGAATCACCTGATGCTAAATGGATTGCCTTTGTTAAAAAGAGTAATTATACCATCCCCAGCAATTGCTTTTACTTTTCTGAAAAAGGCGAACAAGCTGATGAGATATGGATTGCGAATACCAAAGAAACCACTAAAAAATTACTAGTCGCTCCTCATTTCAGTTGTAAAGACGTATCAAAGGTTATTATTGATCCACATAATCTGCAATTTTCGCCCGATAGTAAAACTCTTTATTTTGAAACATCTGCATGGGTGACCTCTGGGGCTATTCACGCTGTGGATGTGGATGGTAATCATTTAAGATTTGTAACCGATGGCAGTGAATTGCGCGTTGTGCAATCCGGCCGCTATAAAGGTAACATAATTGCGAATCAACACCGTTACCGTTTCAAAGGGAATACTCCATTAGGTAGTTATGACTGGGATTGGTTATTCACACCGACGGGAAAACGAATCAAGTTATATAAGAAAATGGATTAGCGGATGAAGATTGAAGTAATTACATAATTCTTACATCATTATTTTTGCATAATCGATGGATGTTAAGCATGAAAAAACATCACTTACTGATGCCCATGATTTTTTTATTACTGTCAACACAGCTGCTTGCCATTACTTCAGAAATTCTTAAAAAATATCCCTATCAATTACTAACAAACGATTATGGGATCTTGAATGAAGCCAATTTAAAGAGATATACATACGAAGTAAACGTAGAGCCATTTACAGGAAAGTTTAGCGGACTTGATTATTGGCGATGTTATGAAACAAAAAATGTAACTGTATGGTATGAAAAAGGATATTATGATCCTGATGAAAAAATAACACGGGGCAATCCTTATATAGAGGTCAAAATAAATTCAACAACGTATGTCTATGCTTTACGTCGCGCTTTTTCACTTGACTATGCTCAAGATAAAGTAAAAAAATGGCATCAATTAATGAAAAACCAACAATTTGTCTGCATCGGTGGCAGCTATGTCCGAACAAATGAAAAAATCCGGCATGGAAAGAAAGAATATAATCAACTATGGGTTTTTGAAAATTTAACAACAAAAAAAGGGTGTGATTCCTATTTTTCAGGATGGTGTAAGTAGAGAAAAAATCATGGCAAACATAAACAATCAAGTCATCATCATTGGAGCCGGCATAGCAGGATTAACTGCTGCATGGTATCTGAAAAAATGTGGAATTCAAGCACTAGTATTGGAATCTGATCAACAGGTTGGCGGACGCATGAAAACCATCAAAATAGATGATGCAATCATTGACTGCGGCGCCCAATTTCTTTCAAGCGCTTATACAATTATTCCTCAACTAATTAAAGAAGCAGGACTAAGCGATGACTTCCTTACAACTTCAGAATGGGTTGGAATCATAAAAAATAATCATGTCGCTTTAATTCATCCGAACAAACCCTGGACTTTAATTTCAAGCCGCTTGCTTTCTTTTGGAGATTTGCTTCGGCTCGGATATACACAATTCAAACTATTTTATTCCAAGAAAAAATCCTTAAATGACATTTGTGACTGGACGAAATATGACAATCAATCCGCCAGAGACTGGCTGATTCAACAGGTTGGAGAATCTACCACGCAAGAACTAACTTCAGCCATTTTTAACGGCTTTTATTATCAATCTCTCAATCAATCTTCCGCAGCAATGGCAGCGGCAGTTCTAGCTTTTTCTACCTGGCATCCTAAAACAATGACATTAAAATCCGGCATAAACAGCTTGGCTCAAAAATTAGCTGAGAAGTTAACTGTAAAACCAAATAGTGCAGTGTCATCAATCATTGAAACTTCATCTGGCATAAAAATAATAACTGATGCAGGAGAATTTTATGCTGAACACGTTATTGTTACCGCACCTGCTCCGATTGCTAAAAATATTATTCAAAATCCTGACAAAGAAATGTCATCCTTACTTGAAACACAATATAGCTCCACCATCACCATTGCATTACTGACTCATGAAGGTTGGTCGCCGCCAGCTGCAGTGAATTCAGCCTATGGTTTTCTTTTTAATCCTGACTCGAATGCTAAAATTGCTGCGTTGACGATTGAAAATAATAAATGCGCTTCCAGGAAAAAATCTGGCCATCTTATTAACCTGATGCTGGCGGACAAAGAAGCAAAAGAATTTTTTCAATTGGCGGATGAAGAAATTTTTATCGAAATCCAACCCGAGTTAGAAAAAGTTTTTCCGGGTATTTCTGCCTATGTTTATAAAAAAGAAATGACTCGCTGGCGATATGCGATGCCCTACACTCCCATAGGCCGAGCAAAGGCTGTCAGCAATTATCGCGCCACTAGAAATTCAAGTAACCGCATTTGGCTCGCTGGAGATTATCTAGGACTTCCCTGGACAGATAGTGCAGCAGAAACAGGATTATGGGCAGCTAAAGAGATAGAGGTCAGATTGCAAAATCCAGACTAGGAGGATAAGCGATGCGAGTTGCATTTCTTCATACTTTTGGTATGATTAATAGTATGACTAGAGGTATGAACATATGAATACACACAAATTATCAATTTCCCTCCCACAGCAACAATATGAATTTATAGAACATTATCAAGCTGAGCATCACTATAAAACTCGCTCAGAAGTGATAAAGGAGGCGCTATACCTCCTGCAACAAGCCCAATTGGAAGCTTGCTATCGCCATGCAACCCAAGAACTAGACAATGATTTTGAAACAACAGCATCAGATGGATTGGATGAAAATGAAACGTGGTGAAATTTATTTTGCTAATTTAGACCCTACAGTGGGTTCAGAAATTAAAAAAAAACGGCCGGTGCTAATTGTTAGCAATAATGCTAATAATAAGGCCGCGTCCACAGTTACCATCGTTCCAATAACATCAAATACGAGCAAGGTGTACCCTTTTGAAGTAATGCTTGAAACTAAAGATTCTGGCTTGCAAAAAATTTCGAAAGCACAATGCCATCAAATAAGAACCATTTCTAAAATTAGAATAGCGGGCAAGGCAGCGGGACTTGCTAGCAAAGAAATCATGTCAAAAATTAATACTGCCTTGAAGCTTCACTTGGATTTTTAATACAAAAACGACATGATTTATAACACCATTTTTTCAAATACAACTAGCTTTGCAGATCTACCAATCTGATGTAGATTAACCTTAATTTCACTATACGCTATTGATTTAATAAAAAGGAAAACTCATGATCATCTCGGAAGAAATAATTGAAAATAGAAATCAGTTTAATGTATCAGATGATAAAATACACCCATGGCGAATTTGCCCTATCGGCAAACATTTTGTAAAAAAACATATCGAACACATCCCGCCTAGCAAAAAACACCCTAAAGGACAAACAGTAGAAAGAAAAGAACATTGCACGCTTAATCCTTAATTGCATCAGAATCAAGCTTCCATCCAGAAATTGATATTCCATCAGGTCAAGGAAAAGGTCATTCACGTGGATTAATGCAAGTCACTGACTATACAATGAGCATTTTCGACAACCATCATGGTGAACTAAGCAATCACCTCATTTGCTTTGACCACCCCAAGTTACTAGACCCTACTGCAAACATTTGCGCTGGAATTCGTTGGCTATTTAGATGCATGGTTATTGCAAAATCTAAATTAGGTGATGCTACAACTTGGATAGATGCAGCAATCCAATATAAGGGCAAGCTTGAGATAAATCCTCCTCCAAGAGAGGTAGAAATATTTTTACATCATTATTCTTGCTTTATGTAACGGATAACTTATGAAGAGATATTTCCTGATTTTCTTATTAATTATGCCATTAAAACTTTTTGCTATTGATATAGAAATCTTAAAAAAGTACCCCTATCTATTACTCACAGATGACTATGGGATCTTAAATGATTCAAATTTAAAGAGGTATGCCTACGAAGTAAACGCCGAACCATTTATAGGAAAATTTAATGGACTTGATTACTGGCAATGTTATCCATCTAAAAATGTGACTGTTTGGTATGAAAAACAAAATGACGACCCCTATGATAAGAAGGCAAGAGGTGATGCACATATTACAGTAAGCATTACCCCAGCAATAATACATGACTACATACCAAGAAGAAGTTTTTCTTCTGATTATGCTAAAGAAAAAGTATCAACCTGGAAACAACTTATAAAAGATCAGCCATATGTTTGTATTGGTGGAATCTATGTGAGTACGCATACAAATATAATTGATGGAAAAAAAAATTACTGAACACGGCTGGATATTCGAAAATTTAAAAACAAAAAAAGGGTGCGACTCCTATTTTTCAGGATGGTGTAAATAGAGAAAAAATTATCTTGAAAATTAATAGCGCATTAAAACTTCACTTGGATTTTAGAATATTCAGCTATAATGTACATTAACGAAAAAGGAGGAATCATGCGCGCCATCAATGTAACTGAACTAAGAAATAATTTACCAAAATACTTATCAGCAGCCTCCAAAGGCGATGAAATATTAATTACTTTTCATGGACATGTTATTGCCCGAATTTTGCCACCGGCAGATACAAAAAATAATGCGGTCGCTGCCCTCAAGCAATTGCGTAAACGTTGCAAAATAAATGATGTTGTTTCGCCATTAGATGAAGTGTAGTGAGATGTAGAAAAATGATTATTTCTACGCTCCTGAGCTATTGCGACCTATTGCCATCAAGAACAACTTTAATTTTTCTCAGTGTTACTGATTTAATGTAAACGTTCACGCTCTAATATGTAACGCCATTTGCAAGGACTCTGTCATGCCAGCCGCACGCTCTTTGTGCGAGGTGGCATCCAGGAAATTGTCTAAAACCGTAACAGATCACGTGGGATATTCTTCACAGGCATCCGCCGTTGCTTTGGCCTGTCATTCCCGCGTGAGCTGTTACCTAAAACCCTGGATGCCAGCTAAAAGCATGCTGGCATGACAGCGTGGCGTGAACGCTTACGATTTAATAAAAGAGTGGTCACACGTTCTGCCACCCTCTATCATTTGCACTTAACGAAAAATCACATCACCGAGCAATTACTCTCTGGCCTTGCAGACAATTGCTTTTCTGCCCTTGCAAGAACCGGAATATAATAGCGCTGACAAAAATCACCGTATTGCTCCTCGCTAAAATTTAAGTGCATCATTAAGCTTTGAATACAGTTAGCATCGCTGATTAAAAAATCCATTTTATCCTTTCTTTTACGAAATCTGGTTTCCGCAGACAAGGTTTGCAAGACCTCACAAAGAGGTCGCGATAGCTCGGTGTTCATTAGAGAAATCTGAATACCCTTATCTTCAACGCACTTAACGGAAATAGACCACCAAGCCTTATATTGCGAACTTATTTTATCTTTGATTTGCACGTCCCAAGAAAGTGCAAACATTCTGTGACGATGAGTGCCGCCAAAATGAAGTAATTCTTCAGATCGTGGTAACATCGCCTGCCGGTACAATAAAACCAGTTGGGAAAAAATGATCTCGAGCACATCATGAGGAAGAAGTGTAATAGGAGCACTCTTATCATACTCACACTTATCAACTAGACACAGTAACTGATACGCATTGCGATAAGAGCTTAATATGCCATTTCTTACCCAACAATTTTCTTCCAACTGTCGCGTAATTTTGCCAACTCCCACAGCGATCCCATCGTAATTAGATAATTTTATTTCAGTCAAGCTATCATTACTTTTAAGTGCATCAGCAATAAGAAGGAGACCCTTATTAGTGAAGTCTTGAGTATTATCACTTAAATCCAACACGACCAAGCCCGTATTAGCCTTCACTATCTCGGCAATAGAATCTGCATCAGCATCAGCGATTTGATTATAGACTAAGCTCAGCGTAGTTAAGCTGCTATGCTCTTTCAGTGGCTCAGCAATATACTTCATTTTATATCCGAGCGAATTGCCATCTAAATTCAGCGTTTTGAGTGTTTGATTATTTTTCAAGACAGCAGCCAAGTCATGATAATGACCATTAGCAATGTGATTACCTGCTAAGTTCAATTCGATTAGCGTTTCGTTATTTGCAAGCGCCACATAAAAGCGTTGCGCCATGACTGATGGAAGATGCTCTAAATCGTTTCCACTTAAATCCAATACTTGCAATATGTTATTAGTTGCCAGCGTTTCAATGATCATGACTGCGCCAGAAAGAGGAGGAAAAGGATCGTTACTCCACTTTGCTTCGACACAGCGGCTTAAATGCAACTCTCTCAATGTCCTATTGTTCTTAAGTAGCTCGACAAGATAGGCCGCGCCCTCATCACCAATTTCATAATTATAATTCAAATTCAAACTCGTCACGGTTTTGTTGACTTTAAGAAACTCGACAAGTACTTTGATATGATCTGGTCTTAGACTAGCACCTGAAAAAGTACGAGAGAGATCTAGACAGGTAAGCTTGGGACTTTGTTCTTGCAATAGTTGAAGTGTGGATGGCTCAAGCCAATTTTTTAGTTCAACCATAACAGCTTGAGTTCTAGATTGCAGTTCTTCCTGACACAATAAAACCAGGTCTTCCAGACCCTGCGCAACTCTAGCAACATCTTCTTCATCGATCTCAGGAGAGTCAGCTGATTCTATATCATCCCTCAGCGTTTTGAGTGGCCCATTATCTTTCATAATAACATGCAAGCTATTATTACAAACGGTATTAGTTAAATCCAATTCGATCAGCGTTCTGTCATTTGATAGTGCTTGATAAAAACACTGCTGCATGTTTGATGGAAGAAGTTGTAAATTATTTCCACTTAAGTCCAAGACTTTCAATGTCGTATTATCTATCAGCGCTTCAACGATCGTGACTGCACCAGGAGGATGAGCATGAGCCTTGTAAGTCTGCTCTGCTTGAACACAGCCTTGTAAATGCAGCTTTGTCAATATCGTATTCTTTCTAAGTATAAGAGAAAGATGCAGCGCACCATTATCACCAATGCCTTCATTAAAATTTAAATTCAAACTCGTCACGCTTGTATTGAACTCAAAAAAATCAACAAACGCCATGATATCTCTAGGTTTCAGACTTTCATCTCCATCCTGTTTGGAGAGATCAAGACTGATAAGCTGAGGACTTTGACCTCGCAATAGCTGAATGGTATTAGGGTCAAGGCGATGACCTAATTGTTCAATCAATTTCTCAGTAGCTGAAGCAAGATCTTTCACTTCATCAGTGTATGCTCGCATTTTTATCCCTCTAATCGTTTTGTGATGTAGTTTATTATAAAGTGTACAAATTATACCAAATTACTACTGCAAAAAATTAACAAATTCTTAAATTGATAAAATTGCGGGTAAAGTTGCTGCGATTTAGCTTAAGTCATTAATTAAATTGTTGAGTTTTATATTTGCTCGCCTCTCACCGTCTCATATTTTTTCCCTTACCGCTCTCATCATTTTTCTTATCATTAGATGCTTTTTCACTTTTGAATTGCGAACGAATACTTGCAAACATACCGCCCATTTGCTTATTGAGTTCTTTGGCTGCCACAGGAGAAACCTTAGTGATCGTTGAGGACGCTTTCATCACTAGAGGCGCTAATGTTTGCACGGCCGTATAAATCAAACCAGGTGCTGTTAAATATTTGGCGGCTAGCATAGCCACACTATACAAATCATTTTCTTTCTTTAGCATTTCATTTTTTTGAACTTCTTCATCATGCATGAATATGCCTGGCTTATTCATTCTCGCATTATCATTAGAATAGCGATAGGAATCACCAAGAGCAGCGGCAATATCAGCACAAAGCATTTTGGCATCATCTTTTAAGCCAAAGGATCCTGGTGTATTAGCCGCTGCTGCTTCCTGCGTTTTCATCGTATTAAATAATTGCGTAAAAATATTTATGAAATTTTGACGTTCTGCTCCTTTATCAGTAAAACTTGGCAAGACGCCCTTTTCTTTAAAATATAACATCATCGAAGCTCTATATATTTCATCTAATCCCGTTCTATCTTTACCACTTTTACAATTAGTCGAGACCGCGCCGCCCATCGCTTCTGTCAAAATAGCAAGATAAGCCACTTTAAATGCTTCAAAATTTCTAAGCCCTAGCGTCATTTGCAAGTGTTCAAGCAATTGTGGATTTTGTAATTTTTCTAATTCTGCTTTTGCATGTTCTATTAAAGCAATAGAAGCCGTTTGTTTTTTATTAAATTGCACGCCATTAAGCTGACATTGCTTAATGGCCATCTGAAATTTTTCTGTATAATTTAAAACTTGATTAGCATAAATCCAGCGATCTTTATTTTGTAAAGCCATGACCCGCAAAATATTAACCGGCTCAGTATCAGCTACTATTTCAATTTCATTAAAACGACTTTGCGCTTCTTTAATTTGCGTGTTTTGCATTTTTGATAAATGATTATCATCAGCGCCAAAAGTTGTATCACTTAGTAATTGTTGTAACAACACTAAGGGCTTAACTTCTATTGCCTGCTTTTCGAAAATATCTCCCCATTTATTTTTAAAATTTTCTTTTGCTAGCACATTTAAACCATTCAAGGCCTGATTAACAGCAGCATGCGTATGCTCTCGCTGTTCATGTTCTGGCATTTCATAGGGTACCAAGGTACTCATTTTGATGCTTTTAGAAATAATTTGTGGATCTTTTCCCGAATTATTTTCATCTTCCAACAAATAATTATATCTCGCATTTTTCATACCAGGCATGTGTTGCATGGCTGATGATTGAGAAAATTGATGCCAATTTCCATCAAGCGATGCAGGTATAAGTTTTAATATACAATCTTGTTCCCATTTGGGTAACACGCTAAACCAATCGGGCGGCTGCTCGCTTCTTACAGCAAGCAAATGATTTTTTTGCGGCTCTGTTAATTCACTATTCACATCATAAGGTACATCGACTTGATAATAACTAGAACCCTTAAATTTATTTTCAAAAATTAACATTTTATCGACATTATTTTCTGCGACAAAATATCTTTCGGCATTTCTTATTTTACGCGTAATGCTTTCACGATCCTCACCCGTATGAATTTTAATAAGTTGAGTCATTTCTTTGATGAATGAATTAACCTGTAAAGCTGGCTCCTTCTTTATATTTTTTTTTAAACTTTCTTCTAATAAGGCCATGAGTTCTCGTTCAAATATTTCTTTATTTTTAATTTTCAAATAATCTTCTGAGATAGAAAGAGCATTAAGTACAGCAGCGACTAAATTTAATTTTCTTATTTGAATAGCGGCTTGACTAGCAGCATCTAAGCTAGCTGCAGGTAGTGCTTGCTCATCTTGATTGTATTTCACATACACTACAGTCAAGTTTCTCTCACCCACTTTCATTTTCTTTTTATACCCTTCATAAAATGGCCTTGCATATTTTTCATCTTCATATTTCTCTAGTAATTTTTTAATTTGTGAAAGTGAACTTGACTCACGGGCATCATGCGCCGTTTCCTTATCTGCTGACGTGATTTCGTTTTTATTTGAAAATATTTCAATTAATATATTTTCAATTTTTTCGTCTGCTTGCAGTTGCTCAAGACGGTTAACACCCTCACGTTTTTGTGTCATATCTTAACTCCAATGTTTTTCTCTAGACTTGTACTTATTATTATAACCCGCTCAAAAACATTAGATGAGAAATTATAAGATTATTTTTGCAAGTTACTGGAAATTAAGTTTATTTTTTAGTAACTATCTTTCTTTTTGTTTATGATTATTATATTAAACTCCTCAGTTATCTTCCTTACCGCCCCGCCCCACATCCCATCAGGAAATGCTGCAAAATTTCACTATCATTTGTTATACTTCGAGGACATACAATCATGCACCCTAAAAAATATGAGAATCGTACTATGAGTAATGATGCTCGCATTGCTGTATTAGAAACAACAATTTCAAATATTAATTCGAGCCTGCTCGATATCAAACATGCATTTGATAGAATCGATAATAGATTCCTTAGCTTTGAACAAAAAATAGAGGCTAAATTTGAGCAGTTTGAAAACAGGATTGATAGCAAACTCGAGCAGTTTGAAAATAGGATTGATAGCAAACTCGAGCATCTAGAAAACAAGATGGATGCCAAGCTTGAGCATCTAGAGAATAAGATGGATGCTAGATTCGCGCAAATAGATGTTAGGTTTGAGAAAATAGATAGCAAATTTGATCTCATCAACAACCGCCTCTGGTCTAATTTCTTATGGACCATCAGCATGATCATCGGCCTTGCGGGTTTGATAGCTCATACACAGCACTGGATTTAATCACCCAGAGCAACGAAGCTCTTATATTTCTGGCGCCGATTTATTGGTGAATGACGAATTTTCTGCTTCATTTCCAGAGCCTTAAGCACAAACATTACAAAACTGTAATCCAATTGTCATGATGCCGTTGCCCTCACCTAGTTACACTCGCTTATAAGTTCAAAGGTTTATAGCGAGGAGAAACACTATGTGCTTTTCATTTTTCTGCTGCCCAGAAGATAATAAATTCAATCCAAAGGAAAGTTTTTTGGAGAATTTTGAGCGCCTATGTGCACTGCCTTGGTATTGCAGAGGGGGCGATTCTGCAGAAACGACACTATTGAAGAGCTCGTTAAAACTAAATCAATTCAATGATAGTGATGATGTTCTTGCGAGAATTGCCAAGTATAAAGCCGTTAAAAAAATGATAGAAGATATTTGGAGTCCAGCTCGCCTTACTGAAAGTAGTCGCTACGATAAAGTGATGCACTTTCTTGATGAATTTCAACAAAAGGCACTGGATCAGGATACGAATAAATTAATGCATGCATTGAAAGCAAACAAGCCTAAAGGCGATCAAGACATCAATACACAAATCGAAAATCATCGAAACACCATTACAGCCATTACAACCTGGCACAATAAGCAAGCTGCCACCTATGATCGGAATACTTGCCGATTAAACGAACAAAAGTTGCAACATCAAACTAAACTTGAAAAACTTTTATTATTGGCTCAAAACACAGTCCAGAATGTATCGAACCAGGTACTCAATCTGTTTTATGGTTCCTTGCCTAGCCAAACCATCGAAAAAGGCCATCCAGCCAGCGTGAATACTGGTAAAATGATTGCTAAGAACCAGCACGTGATGCGACAGCAAGTTAAATAACCCCTCATCCCCCTGCCTCGCACCCCAGGGGGATTATTCACCTCACCCCCTAATAACTATTGCAGAATCTGTCAAAAATGGTTAAATATGGAAATTATTTAACAAGATAAAAAAGGGACCTCTAGGATGAATACAGCATTACTTTTGCTCGAAATACAAAATGATTATTTTCCCAATGGAAGAATTCCGTTAGAAAAGAGCCTTGAAGCGAGTGCAAAAGCACAGTCTGTACTACACGCTTATCGGGAAAAAAAGCTACCTGTTATTCATATTCCCCAATTTTCCACCCATCCCAATGCAACCTCCATGCTGCCTTGCACAAAAGGTGCGGAATTCTATGCCGATGTCCGCCCAGAAAAAAATGAAACCATCATTAAAAAACACTATCCCAATAGCTTTAAAGACACTAATTTATTGAATCATTTAATCAAAAATCAAATCAATCACTTAGTCATTTGCGGGATGACAACGCATATGGCGGTTGATGCGACCGTTCGCGCTGCCTATGACTTAGGCTTCACCATCACGGTACTACACGATGCTTGCGCAGCACGCCAATTAGAATTTAATCACACCACTATTCCTGCGCAAAATGTGCATCTTGCCTTTCTTGCCGCCTTTCAGCCGACTTATGCCAGCGTTTTAAGCGCTGATGACTACTTGCAAAAAATTGGGGCCCGCATTCCTGTCACTGTTGTACCAGCATGACCTGGGAAGCTCGCTATTTACCGCCAGACCCCATTACCTGGCAAGGTCGTAGTGATGTCCCTGCTGACTCTTGCTTTTATCAGCAGGTACGCTTGCTGAATTTATTAGTCGATGAGCCTGCTAAAACTGCGCCCACTACCTTTGCCCTCCTTGGTTTTAAATGTGATGAAGGCGTGCAACGCGATTTACGCCGCACAGGCGCCTTTGAAGGGCCTCCCGCTATTAGACAACGCTTAGCCAAACTTCCCATTCAAAAAGCAAACATTCATTGCTATGATGCGGGCAATATCATTTGTACTGACCACGATTTAGAAGCGAGTCAAGCTGCCTTAGCTGATGTCATCGCCCTACTCTTAAAACATGATATAAGACCTATTGTCATAGGCGGTGGACATGAGGTTGCCTGGGGCCATTATCAAGGCATTGTCCGTGCTTATCCGCCAAAAAATCGCCTCGGCATCATCAACTTTGACGCTCATTTTGATATGCATCCCTTGCAACCTTCTGGCCGAAATAGCGCAACAACACCCTTTTATCAAATTGCTGTTGACCATGAAATACAGCAGCGTCACTTTGATTACAATTGCATTGGCATTCAACATGCCGGCAATATTCGTCAATCATTTGAGATTGCTAAAAAATATAATACCAAACTCATTTTGGCAGATGAAATGCATCAAGGTTTACAAGAAAAATGCTTTGATTTTATTGATCGTGTCGTCGATGAAAATGACATCATTTACATGAGCATGTCACTAGATGTATTTTCCCCTGCCTTTGCACCTGGTGTCGGAACGATTCAACCCTTGGGCTTAAATCCCTGGCATGTTATTCCGCTTTTACGTCAAGCGGCTGCTTCTGGAAAAGTCGTGAGTTATGATATTGCTGAACATGTTCCTCGCTACGATATCGATCATCGCACTGCAAAATTAGCTGCTACTTTAATTTATGAAATCATCCATCATCACACTGAAAATCATCATCATCATGGTTCGTGGAAATGATCAGTGACAAGCAATTTCAAAATCGATTATTAACTTGGTTTGACCAACATGGGCGTAAGCATTTGCCTTGGCAGCAAAATAAAACGGCTTATCGTGTTTGGATTTCCGAAATCATGCTCCAGCAAACACAAGTGAATACGGTTATTCCTTATTATCAGCGTTTCATGCAGCGCTTTCCTGATTTAAGCTCACTTGCTCAAGCAGAACCGGATGAAGTCTTGCATTTATGGGCAGGATTGGGCTATTACAGTCGTGCGCGTAACTTACATCGTGCAGCACAATTGATTATGCAAAATCATCAAGGCGAATTTCCTGCTAGTTTAGCGATTTTGCAAAAATTACCTGGTATTGGACAATCAACCGCTGGTGCAATTCTAGCCCTTGCCTTTAATCAACCCGCCGCAATTTTAGATGGCAATGTAAAACGTGTGCTTGCACGCTTTCATGGCATCACTGATTTTATCAATGAAAAATCGGTGGAAAATCGCTTATGGGAATTAGCCGCTCATTACACACCAAAAAAATGCGTAGCCGATTATACTCAAGCCATGATGGATTTAGGTGCAACCCTATGCATACGCGGCAAACCAGCTTGTGAAAGATGCCCACTTAGTGAGGATTGCCTTGCACGTCAACAAAATATTGCCGCCCTCTTACCACGGAAAAAAGCTGCGCGCGAATTAGCTGTGCGTACTGCTACCTTTGTTGTTTTCAAAATGCAAGCTAGTATTCTTTTACATAAACGGCCTGATAAGGGAATTTGGGGTGGCTTGTGGAGTTTACCAGAATTCGCGGGTGAACCAGAAAAAAAACGCATCCAAATTTTTTGCCGCGAGCAATTACAAGTGAAAATCAATGACTATCAAATCTTAGAAACATTCAGACATAGCTTTACTCATTATCATTTAGATATCTTTCCGATTCTTATTCCTCTCAAGAAAAAACCACCTGTAGCGATAGAAGATAGCGCACAAATCTGGTATAACCTGCAGCAACCCAAAGCGATCGGTTTGCCAAAACCGATCCAATCCATTGTGAGAAATTTGTCATGACACGCATGATCTATTGCAGCAAATTACAGAAAGAAGCCGAAGGACTTGCCCAACCGCCTATTCCTGGTGACTTCGGCAGCAAAATTTATGAGCAAATTTCCAAAGAAGCCTGGCAGATGTGGCTTAATCACCAAACCATGCTGATAAATGAAAATCGCCTGAGCATGATAGACCCCAAGGCACGATCATTTTTAATGCTAGAAATGGAAAAATTTCTTTTTGGTGAGGGCAGTGAAAAGCCCAGTGGGTTTATTCCTAGAGAGTAGATTTTTTGGAAGTTTTTCCTTGACTCATTCCGCCTCTATCGGTTTAATAGGCATCTCTTTTTGTGAGATGGCCAGATAGCTCAGTCGGTAGAGCAGAGGACTGAAAATCCTCGTGTCGACAGTTCGATTCTGTCTCTGGCCATAGTGGAATCAAGAGCTTACCCCACCTGCCAACACCCTCATTTTCAACCTGTAGCAAATTTGTAGCAGATATCTTTTCAGCATTAGACTGCAGCAAATTTGCAGCGTAAATCCTTTCCGCGGCATCTCTAAGATGATCACTGCTCAGGTGAGCATATCTCAAGACCATCTCAAAACTAGACCATCCTCCAAGCAATTGCAGCTCTTGCAGCGATGTTCCATTTTGCACGTGCCACGACGCCCAAGTGTGATGAAGATCATGCCATTTAAAATCTTCTATTCCTGCTCTCTTCAAAGCATTCGTCCAAGCTCTCGTATTGAATCGCTTAATACGCTTACCTTTATAAGTGAACACAAAACGCAAATGCTTCCCAATTTGCCTTCGTATAATCTCAATCACTTTACCGTTCAAAGGAACCGCAATTGCTTTCCGAGATTTGGACTTACTTGCCGGAATAAAAGCATGGCCACGATTAAAATCCACCTCAGCCCATTCCAAATTTGCTGTATTGGATTCTCTAAAACCAGTGTGAATTGTAAACTCCATCGCCTCAGCAAGATGCGTAGGTAATTCCTTTTTTAACCGCTCCACTTCATCTGGCCCTATCCAGCGAATGCGCTTATTATCTTCTTTGCGCATGCGGACAACAGGCGCTTTATCAATCCACTCCCATTCCCGTTCAGCTTTTCGCAAAATAGCCCTGATCAAAGCTAACATGCGATTAACTGTAGCGGGGCTGGCACCGCCCTTTTCCTTCCCTTGAGCAAGCCGTTCAATCATATCGCGAGTGATATCTCTCAATAACACATCGCTTAAATATTTATCCAAGTACCTAAACTTCGATTGATCACTAAAAAGGCTTCTTTTATGCTGAGATTCTTCGCACCATCTAATCACCGCATCATTCCAATCTTTAGTAGGCTTCTCCTGAAGTTTATTCACTTTCCATAGCTCAGCCTTCATTTTGTCATAAAGATGTTGAGCTTCTACTTTATTGGCAGTCCCGCTGCTTTTCTGTATGCGATGTCCTTCTCGGCAAATAGTGATCCACCAGATGCTATTTCGTTTGTAGAGCGCCATATTTTTCTCCTATCTTTTTCTATGACACCCCACGATGTTTCGGCAGAGGTAACATAACGAGATCGTAAAAATTCAACAAGATCATCCAATAAAAAAATCCATCTCCGCCCCACTCTTGCAGCGGGAATTTTTCCATTTGCTGCTGCACGACGCGTTGCCTCAGTCGATTTTTTTAAAAAAAAAGCGGCTTCCTTGAGATTTAAAGTTTGCATAAAATTCTCCATGAATTTATTTGTCATGATGCTCATTGCAATACCAGCTATTTCCTCGGACTTGTTTACTTATCGTGCCTTCATTGTTACAACGATGTTGATTTTCAATATATTGACATTGGTAAAGATTGATTTTTATAGCTTCTACCCACCCACAAGAGCATTTATTACAAGCACTTAAATAACTTCTACAATCTGGACAATGAGAAAATTTCATATGCTTGTCTCTCCACTTTCGGAATGCGTAGTTACCAATTCACCTAAATATTGATGAAATCGCTCACCAAAAATCGTCATAGGACGAAGCCAATCATCTCGCTTATCATCTCCTTTCCATTTACGACATTTTCTTACAATGACTCTTCTACAATCTTCAATGCTTGCTCCTGATTTCAAACAATTAATAATAAATTTCAGGTTGTATGCGCTAGCTTGAAATACCTTGTCGGCCTTTTCATTAAGAAAATTTAAGATTTCTACTGCTTGTGGATAATATTGTTCGCACGCATTGTGTGTGTGTTTCTGTTCCTGATCTTGTTCTTGTTCCTGCTCCTGATTAGGCAAAGTCTTCGCAAAGGCTTTGGGTAAGGCTTCGCGAAAGCTTCCCGAAAGCTTCTCGACAAATACGGCAACGGATGAAATCAACTCATCCTTTAATGAACACTCTGGAAGATAGTCAAGATAATCCTCCCAAGAGCGTACAACATTTGGGGAGGCAGGAAGATTATATTTAATAAAATTTGGCAGCCAAATAAATGCAGATTGTTCATCATATTTCACCATATTATTATTTAATATTTCGTGAAATCCCTTCTGAAATCTCTCTATAGACCAATGAATTTCGCTTGCTAAGCCTAGAATAGTTCCACGCATTGCGCCTATTGGTAAAAGATGGGGGTGCGTTAGTAACAGAAAAAATTCAAGCTTTCCATCGTCAGATAAGCGATTAAATTTGAGATCGTTCCATGTACGAGTGTCGATTTTTCTGTAGCGACTCATGTCACTTTTTCTCCTAGTTAATTAGACAGGATAAAATTATCACTTGGAGAAAAATTACATAATCGGGAAATTCCCCCGGGGAAATTCCCGTGGGGAATTTCCCCACGGGAATGTAAAGCAGCTGATTTGTGGCGTGTTTTAAATTAGTTTATGGCATGCTTGAGTGGATTAACTTATTGCTCTCTGTCGTGATTATGCACTTGTGCTAAAATTACAGGTTAAATCACGGAGAAAAATCATGGATCGGAATTCAAAAAAATCCATTGTAAATGGTTTATTGAGTGTCACTATTTCTGGTGTATTTCTTTTTTGGTTTTTATTTTTATTTTTGAGCGCTGACCCCCTAATGATTCAGAAAGTATCATTATTACCAATGTATTTAAACTCACACCCTCTTTTTTTGCTCTATTAACAAGTCGTAAATGGATAGACTTTGGAACACGTTGAACCCATTTTCCGCTTTGACTTTCTAGTTCTCCAGGAATTGGTATAGGTCTATTCATTTCTTTTGCGGCTTCAATCCAAGCTTGGACGGCATCTTGTCCATTCACAGTAGCTTCTTCAATTGTTTCGCCATCAGACATGCAGCCAGGGAGATCGGGAAATTCAATTAAATACCCACCACCTTCTTCATTTGAAAGATGTCGAATTGTAAATGGATATTTAGAAATTTTAATGTTATTCATATTTCCTCCTCTTTTAATGCATCAATTAATGACACGAATTTTTTGACGTATATCGGCTTTACAGGCCTATGGGCTGGTACTGTTAAGATGTCTACCCACTTAAGATGGATAAACGATACATGGCTACCCTTTCCTTTACGAACCCTAATTCCGAAGCGAGCAGCTATAGCCTCAAGATCAGCCATTTGCCAATCCCTTGGATTATTACGCATTTTTTCTAGGACTTTATCTGCTTTTGTCATATTAAGTATAGTACTAAATATAGTACTAATGTCAAGAGCTTTACTACACTTAACTCATAAAACTAAAGATTAATGAATGCTTCGTTCGCTTGGCACGAGCGCGGTTAAATGTTGACACGCTTCTCAGCGACAACATTTAACACAGCGAGTAACAAGTGAACGAAGCATTCATTAATCTTTAGTTTTATGAGTTAAGTGTAGTAAAGCTCTTATGGGTTAATTGCTTCTATCTCATGTATCTGCAAATACAAAACATGCGTCAATCCAAATTGAATAGCT
>Ga0207126_1062_pt1 | contig 24050 bp, 17 predicted proteins | sample Alteio_BWMinHeat_20_FD_153586 | JGI IMG/M metagenome (GOLD analysis project Ga0207126, IMG submission 153586) | Enriched cells from forest soil in Barre Woods Harvard Forest LTER site, Petersham, Massachusetts, United States -... | ecosystem: Environmental > Terrestrial > Soil > Temperate forest >...
TCAATTTTGGGTGTTACTAGTTAGTTTTGCAGCAGCGTATGGCTGGTTAATGCATTGGTTTAAAACGGAGATACGTGAACTGAAAAGTGAGCTAAAAGATGAAATTACTGCAAAAACTCATGAAGTAAGGAACGAGCTTACCTTAAAAATTAATGAAGTGAAGGATGAAATTAAAGAAGTAAAGGTTGAGCTTAAAGAAACGCGAGAGGAAATCAAAGAGGAGATAAAGGAAATCAAAGAAGAGATAAAACTACTGGACATAAAACTAGGAGATTTTGATCGTCGTCTTTGTGTCATTGAAGTTGTAATGAAATTATCAGAATTCTCTATCATCCCTGTTCACAACCTCCCAGTAAAAAGAACAACTCCTCTTGAGCTCAAAAAAGAAGATTCCTCTTCTTCACAAACCCAGACGAGTTAGGCTATATATTGTTACCGCGAGTTTACGAGCGGTAACAATACATAATTACACTCCCCACACTGTAATTATTTTCCCATTCACCATTTCTTGCCTCTCATAGATTTTATCATCCCAGGAAGCATCTGTTGGATCAAAAAGAAGCAAATGCCCTTCTGTGGCACTTGCAGTATCCATATATTTTGCCGTCTGCATAAGGCCATCTTGCAAGTATTTAAGGCCACGAGCAATTTTTAACTCTATCACAATACGCTGCTTTTTAAAGGTAACAAGTAAGTCAACTCTTTGTGTGCCCAGAGCATATTCTCGATGAATACTACCCCCTCCATTGATCACGCGCTGTAAAAAAGCCATCATCAGAAGATGCGGCCCTGCTTCTTTATAGGCAAATCGTTCGAGCCATGCTGCAGCATTTTCTCGATAAAACTGCGCAAACGCTCTTAAGAGCGCCTTCGTGTCTAAAACACCATCCGGAGTAAGGTACCATGCAAGCTTTTGTGTAATACTATCTTGTGTGCCTGCAACTAGGCTACGAGGCAAAATTTCTTGATAAATGGGATTGGCTATTTGGAGCATGCCTGTCGTCCGGACAATAAGGCCTAAATCGATCACATATTGAATCGCATCTTCTGGAAAATTTTCTGGGGTAGATCTGCCAGCAATAATCGCATCTACAATACGGCAAACGCGCTCTTCATTCAGGCGTTGACTCAGGGCATCAAGGTGCGTATCACATCTGAGAATCAAGGTATTGCGTGCACGCTCCATTACCTCAAGAGTAATTAGCTGTGAGCGGTCCGTGACATCGCGAAAACAAGCCTGATATGCTAAGGCATTGACAAGCCAAGGCTGCCCTTGCGTCTGCATATAGGCATAATGAATCGCATCCTCAGTAAACACCTGTCCTGTTTCTTGAGTGTGTTGTGCATAGAGCACTCTCACTTCTTTTTCGGAAAATGGCTCAAGAGTGAGGCTTTCAGCTTTAATGTTGAAGGCAGAGCCACCAACCACATATTGCTGGTTTTCATCCGACCATATACGGTAATCGCGAACATCTCGAACTCCTACAAGGCATACCGACTGGGGAAAATGCAAAGGCCGCGCTTTATATCCTGTACGAAGCTGGCGAAGGACAGAAATCAGCGTGTCACCCACGAGCGCATCAATCTCATCGATGCACAAAAATATCGGCTTCTCAGAATGCTCTGCCCAGAATGTAAGAAAATTTTGCAGCTCATCGCCTGTTGCTTCACTTGCTACGAGTTTTTTGCCTTCGAAGAATTTGAGAGCGGGATCATCAGGCCCAAAGGTAAGCTGAATGGCCGCTTTTAAGCAGCTCACAATCAGCATAATCCCTTCCAGGTACCTTCCTCGAGACGCCTGTGCTGATTCTACGTTCACATAAAGAGCTTTGTATGTGCCTTCACGATTGAGTATATCCACGAGGCAGCTTATGGCCGTCGTCTTGCCCGATTGACGAGGCGCACGCATAATAAAGTAAAATTCCCTATCGATTAAAGTAATGATTTTCTCTTTTTCAAGGCGTAGTGGCAGGGAATAATGAATTTCGGGATCAACTGGGCCAGCAATACAAAATTTTTTCATATTATAATCCCATGCTGTTTAGAACCACGACACGGTAGTGTCGGAAGCTCATTAGCCCCGCGTGACCGAGGGCGTGCGCAGCGCGTGCAACCGAGAGAACGTGGGAGTTTGTGGAGCATAAAAAGCTGCGGTAGCAGCGATACAGACGAGTTTCGCTGCTACCGCAGCTCTGTTTTTATTTCATGCACCCGTAACCCCACGTTTCGCCGACCGTAGCGCGAACGCGCTACGATCGTGCTCCACGCGGGGCTAATGAATTCCACCGCTGCCGCGGTGGGGTCCATATCAGCTAGAAGCATGATATGTTATGCGTTTTCCTTAAGTAAACACCATTGAGGTTGCATCTACTCTAACAAAATGATGCGTATTAGTCTAGGGGCTATTCTAAGAGGGCGGGTTTGGGGATTCACTTAACACATTGTCCAGAGCATCGTCCTCTGGGTTTGTCCGGTATGCTAGAGGATCGTCTTCTGGTTGTGTCTGGGGTGATGGTAGCGATGATGAGGATGATGGCACCGGCAGAGACGCAGACGGAGACGACGATGAAGGCGGAGACGACGACGCAGGCGAAGTAAACGGAGCCTCCCAAGGTTGTGGTGAAGGAGAATTTGCATGAGCCGCAGATGATCCAGAAGAAGCGCTACCCCCGCCCTGGCTAGGACGCGTTAAAGTAACAGCACCACCACTTGGTGGAGTGTGTGGCGGTCTGTTTCTATGAACGGGTGGAGGTGTAGTAGGCTGCCAACGCTCCCATAGTCTTGGTCTTTCCATCATAGCCATAAACTTTTGATTATGTCCTTCGCCGGCTACCCGAGTACCCGCGCGTACAAATCCATGACCGATAAACCCTATTGCATTTGCACAAAATCCGTCCCCACCCACTGCCCTGTTAAATAGACCAGCATCGTCGTGCCAGAGACCAACAGCATCTTCACTCCCCCTCCACCCTGCAAGTATAGGACCGAAAGTCAAGAAAGTGATCACGCCCAATGTTAAATCAACATAGCGCCCTGCGACACTTACCATATTAGTAATTCCACCAAACAATCCAAGTGTATGGCCTAGAAGGCTTCTAGGATGATACCAAGAAGGTTGCGATGTTGTGGAGGATAATACAATGCTAGGGTCATTAGCAGCTCTGAGTGTGACCGGGGGTGTTGTTGCAGTTGTCGATGTTGTTGTCGGCGGTACCTGATTCGATGTAGATGCTGGCCCTGTTGGTGTAACTGATGTCATACTCCACCTCCTGAGAGATATGTGGGCAATAAACTACTTAGGCGCACACGCTCTCTTTCTATTTGAGTTTTCCATTCTTGCTTTTTTTCATCCTGAGATGCATCGAGCGCCATAAGGGCCGCGTCGAGCAGCTGACAGGCTTGTTCTATCTGCCCTAGATTCTCAAGGCATTTTACGCCATAGAGGTAAGCAGACATATCCATTGGATCTAATATAATGGCTCTTGAATATGCCACAAGGGCAGATTCGTAGCGTTTGCAATAAAATTCAGCATTTCCCAAACAGAGCCAAAAGAAAGGCACTGTTGCATTGATGTAAAGGAGAAACGTAAAAGCCTGAGATGCCTCTTCATAACGCTTTTGTTCATAGACGTACTTTGCAGCGTGATAGAGGCCTCGAAGCGTTGTCTCACTCATCCCGCAAATCGTGGCAATACTTTTTCCCCCCTCCATAGCAGTGCGAGCCTGTTCTGGATGCACCACGTAATAAGCACACCCTTCAATGAATGTAAGGAAGTCCCCTTGTAGCATGTCTGAAAGGAGCAAACGCTCTTCTTCACTCTCCCCATGCTCTGCAAGGTACTGTAGCGTTTCAAAAACAACATTTGCGCCTTGTTCGAAGGTTTGTTTGCCTTTGTTTAACACCGCTTTAAACTGCTGCTTCAAATACTCTCTATGAGGCTGTGGAGGCACCAAGCTCGGTTTGCCCTGCTCTTCTTCACTCACGGCATCGGCAAAAGCGGTACTCAAATACTCTGTGCTCTCATCAATTTTATGCTGAAATAACTCTTGCACAGAAAACTGTGCGCTCTCTTCTTCCATCTTTATTTCTCCTTTTCTGTATGTTAACAAAAAATTTTATTTTTTGTCTATCTTGTACTCTCCTGCATGTTTCGCTGCTACCGCAGCTCTGTTTTTTTACCCGTTTCCCAACCCCACGTTCCGTTCGGCCCGCGCGCTAGCGCTGCGCCTTCACTGCACGCGGGGCTAATGAGCTTCCGCCACTACCGTGGCTCGGTTCTGATTGGTTACAAGTTTCTTTAAGTTGGCATCACTCCAGCCTTTGGGTTTACGCCACTATTAAAGATGTGTGGTAAAGTATGCGCTCCACGCGGGGCTAATGAATTCCACCGCTGCCGCGGTGGGGTCCATGGAGGCAAACTCATCAAAATTTTGGCTGAAAACCGAAAAAAATCAACAGACGAGACATAACTAGACGTGCAATAAAATAATTTAATATGATATATATAGCAATAAGGGGAAACCGCGAGGAACCTATGGGAACCTAATGGAGCCGGCAGCCCCGCCACGGTAATGGCGGTCAGTGGTTAGCCCCGCGGGAGCGCGGCAGTGCGCATAGCGCACAGCCTGCGTGGAGAGCTTAGGGGAATCCATGGCGTTAATAACACCCAATGTGGTATAATGGTTACAATATACTATTAATAATGGAGCTGACAGCCCCGCCACGGTAGTGGCGACTGGTGCTAGCCCCGCGTGACCGACGGGAGCACGCATCTGCGTGCGACTGAGGGAACGTGGGGTATAAAAAAAACGGTAATGCTTTTTCGTGGTCGATGTGCCACAGGTAGCTGAACAGCTACCTGTGGCACATCGACCACTCAACATGATGGAACCAAGACACGATACCATATTTGAAGAAGAAGAAAAGGCCCCCGGCAATGGGGCAGAGCAGCCTATTGTTGTCGACTTTGAGCTCATGGAGGCCCAGGGTAGATGGCTTTTGAAGGTTGTCTCAGGGCCAAATAGTGGCGCTGAATTCTTCATGGCACCAGGTACAAGCTATACTATTGGATGCGACCAGACATGCGATATTGTTTTTAACGATCTCAGCGTCTCTCGCCAGCATGCGCGCCTTACCGTTGACGAAGAAACACATGTATCGATCGAAGACTTAGGCAGCCGCAATGGTACTCTTGTCGATGGCGAAAAAATACAGGCGCGACGCTCACTCCAGTCCAATAGCCTTGTCGCCATGGGCACGACCACGGTCATGCTTATCGATAGAGAGGGCGAAAGAAAGACTATTATATCCCCACTATCATTCACACCTAAACCAAAAGACGCAAAAAAAGATGAAAAATCCGAAGAAGAAGAAAAGGGGAAAACAGCCTTAGGAGCTATCCAGAATGCGGTTATCCCCCCTCTTGTTTCTGAAGTAGAGCGCATCAAAGAAGAAGAGCACCGCGCAGCAAGGCATGCAACGGCAGTTTCAGCGCTGATTGTATTAGCAGCAGTCACAGGACTCTTTGTCATCGCAGGTGTTGGCACCACACTCCTCTTTCGCCCTGAAAAGGTAGCAGAAAAGCCAAAAGTCGACTATGAAACACTCATTCGCGCAGCATTACAGGACTATCCCGCCATTCGTTATAGCTTCTTTCCCAATACAGGCAGACTCCTACTCATCGGACATATTCTCTCCCAAAGTGATATGAATGAGATGCTCGATAAGATCGGAACACTTGACTTTCTCACAGATATTGACTCAAGTAATGTCGTGATTGATGAGCTTGTATGGAAAGACATCAATCAGAATTTAGCAAAGACACCAGCGTTCAAAGGAGTAACACTGACCTCACCTGTAGCTAGCAAGTTTGTGCTCACAGGATACCTGAAAACACGAAAAGACGCTTCAGCCTTAAACGAATATATGTCTGCAAACTTTCCCTATCTGAACTTATTAGACAACAAAGTGGTAGTTGAGGAAGATCTCAAGCAACAAATTCTACAAAAAATCTCAGATCAAGGTTTTCGCAATGTGACTATGGCCATTACTAACGGCGATCTCGTCCTCAATGGTACAAGAGGCCCCGATACCTTGGACTCCTTCTCAAAACTCTTAAGTGAGCTCAGAGTACTCCAAGGAGTGCGTACGGTACGCTCCTTTGTAACGGAAGAGGCCAATGCGAGCATGGTGAATATTTCTGATAAATACCACGTTTCAGGCTATTCTGCTCTTGGCAATAATATAAGTGTTGTCGTAAATGGCCATATTGTGTCAAAAGGAGATATATTGGATGGTATGCGTATTACTGATATCAGCACAACGGCCATATACCTTGAGAAGAACGGCGTGAAGTACCGTATTGATTTTAATCAGTAAATGCGCTAAAATTAAAATTAAAGAGGAGAGATGAGATGTTTGGGATGGAAAAGAAAAAAGCAAAGCCTGGAGTATTTCTCTTTGACGTAGAGAAAGAGCTTCAAGAGACGCCAAAACAAAAAGAATATGCGAAATTGATTGAAGAGAAAATCAATAAAATACACGATCTCCTCAGAAAAGGATCAAAAAAAGAAGATTTTGATCAGTTAGGTATTTTGCTCAACGGCTATCATGCGATGGCCGTGGTCTTTGGAAGAGCTGCTTCCCTAAAGAAGGGCTCTTCTAAATAAAAACGTCATATGCGGTTTTCCTTTCGGAAAACTTCATAGGACAAAAAAGCAGATGGCGCCGCAGTAGCGGTTCCTGATGCAGAATCCAAACATCCCTGTTATGGGGAGGAGGTAATGATGGGTTCGACACTTGGCGCATGGTGGACACCACCTTCTGGCTTTGTTAAGTCACTGAGCTCACAGCAAATCAACAACGTGCAGTTTGGCAACCTTATTGCTATGCTAAACGTCAAGAGCCAGCAAGTGATAGCTCAGCTGAGCCAGTTGCAAGCGCAAGGAAGCGCAATGAGCATTGGCGCTATGTTTGCTTTGCAAATGGCAATGAACCAGTTGAACCAGTTTTCGGATACTTCAACTGGCGTTGTAGGTGCAGCCAACAACGCAATTTCTACCATCAACAGAAACCTCAAACAATAAGTTTGAGCTTAGTAGATGGAGAAAACAGGCAATTATATATATGCATATATTATTTGCCTTGAGGACAATTGAGAGAGCTGAATTAAACAGAAAAGGAGTAGGAGTATTAAGTACATGAGTGAAGAAAACCTCTTGAAGGAATTTAAAGACGACTTCGCCCTTTTTATCGAAGCGGGGTTTATAGCAGTAAAGCAGCTAGATGAGATCGCTGCGCGAAGATTATTTCGAACAGCAGAGCTCTTAAACCCTGATAATTCGGCCTCTCAATTAGGCCTTGGTTATATTGAATTGAATAAGCTCCAAATTGGGAGCGCGACAAAAATTTTTGAAGCGATCTTGCAAAAAGATCCTTCTCATTATCTCGCCCAGGCGCTTTTGGGTATCTGTTTCCTCTTGACGAAGAATAAGCGCAAAAAGGGTGAAGAACTTATTTTAGATGCCAAGGCAAAAAGCGATGAGCCATCCATTCATAACCTGGCTGATGTGTGTCTGGAATGGTCAGAAAAGGAATTAAAAGCCAAATTTAGCTCACCGTTTGCTGCACAAGAAAAAGAATGATGTCATGTGCGAATTTTCCTTCAGAAAATTGCATATGTCAAAAAACCAAGCAAAAAATTAATTGTAATATTATGTAATAAAAAATTAATTCTTTGCTTATTAAAAAATTACGCGATGTGCGGGTTTTCCTGACGGGAAATTCACACATGACGTAAAAAAATATTATGCACGATCAAACGGGTGAAGAAAAAGTATTAAAAATAGAAAAAATAGGCAAGATCGACCCGTCGCAGCAAATACAGCAGACTGGCACTATGGTGACAGACACTGATGCAGTTGCAAAAACGAAGTTTGATCAAGTAGTTGAACGTGTCAACATGCAGCCACTGCTGGTGCCACAAGTAGCCACTGACCCGCGTGCAATGGCAGCAGGCAAGGGTGGTGGGGCTGATTCGTTTTCGACCTCATCTTCTCTGGCAAGCCCTATTGCTACGTTAAGTAGCTCGTCGAAAGTTGTTCGCCTTGGCCCAATATCGCAAAATCTTCTTGTTGCAAAAGCAGAAGAGATCCAGACCTCGATGCAGCGCCCTACCGCTCTTATACAAGAAACCCTTAAAACCAATCCTGATGCCACACTCAGCCCAGTAGACAGTAGTGCACTCTCCGATCGCCTTATTCATATTGATACAAGCTTGAATAGTGCCCTGAACATTGTAGGTGCTGAAACGAAATCTGCAACAGGAGCAGGGGTAACACCTGTAGAAACTGGGCAGCCAAGCATGAAAAAGCCACTGGTTACCTTCCTGAACTACCTTACACATGGCGATACGCAAATCAATTCCATTATTTCAGAAGTCAATAATATGAAGGATTTGAAACAGATTACTCCACAGCAGCTACTTGCCGTTCAGATTAAGCTTGGTTTTGTACAACAAGAGCTTGAATTTTTCACCAACTTACTCAGTAAAGCTTTAGAGTCGACGAAAACGATCATGAACGTTCAGGTGTAGTGAACGTCATGTACACATTTTCCTTACGGAAAATGGCACATGACGAAAATAGAGCGCGCACCTCATGTAAGCGGAACGTTGGGAATCTTATGGAACTGACTCCCCGCCACGGTAGTGGCGGCAGTGGTTAGCCCCGCGTGAAACGCGGCCGTGCGTATTAGCGCACGGCCTGCGTGGAACGTGGGGCATGACGAAATGGGCGCACACGTTGAGATACGGTATGCGCGACCTGGCAAAACACGGAAGAATCGAGGGCCGTCATGGACGAAAAAAATAGTGATACATTTGTATTTGATCTTGATGCACTGGACACCGAAGTCGAAAAGGTCATAGAAGGCCTCGAGGCCGTTGAGACAACGCGTGTGTGTGGCCGCATTACCGAAATCGTCGGTATGCTCATCAAAGCAGTAGTCCCGCAAATCAAGATTGGCGAGATGTGCATGGTAAAGCGCGAAGGGATGGAACCCCTTATGTGCGAGGTCGTCGGCTTTACGAGTGAAGAGGCTTTTCTCTCCCCTCTTGGCGAAATGGCAGGTGTTGGCCCCTCTTCTGAAGTTATTCCCACAAAGCTCCCTCTCAGCATTAAAGTAGGGCCAGGACTCCTGGGGCGCGTCCTCGATGGTCTTGGACGTCCTATTGATACCGAAACGAAAGGCCCCTTAGAACTCTTTGAAAGCATCCCCATCTATCGTGCACCACCAGATCCTCTCAAGCGAAAAATCATCTCAGAACCAATATGCGTAGGCATCCGCGCAATCGATGGTGTGCTCTCAGCTGGGCAAGGACAGCGCATGGGTATTTTTGCTGCAGCTGGCGGAGGTAAATCGACCCTCCTGGGCATGATTGCAAGAAATGCCGTTGCTGATGTCAACGTTATTAGCCTCATTGGGGAACGGGGACGAGAACTTCGAGAATTTATAGAAAAAGACCTAGGGCCTGAAGGCCTCAAACGCTCTGTCGTTGTGGTTTCGACCTCAGACCAACCATCACAGCTCAGACTCAATGCCGCATATGTAGGCACGGCTATTGCGGAATACTTCCGAGATCAAGGAAAATCTGTTATTTTAATGATGGATTCTGTAACAAGATTTGCGCGTGCTATCCGTGAGATTGGACTTGCTGCAGGAGAGCCTCCGGCACGGGGTGGCTATACACCATCGGTATTTTCGACGCTACCAAAACTCTTAGAGCGCGCGGGTAATTCCGATAAAGGGTCGATTACTGCTTTTTACACTATTCTGGTTGCCGGTGACGATATGAACGAGCCGGTAGCTGATGAGACACGCTCCATTCTCGATGGACACATTATTTTATCGGCCGAACTTGCAAGGCAGTACCACTATCCTGCAATTGATGTGCTCTCATCGGCAAGCCGTGTGCTTACCTCGATTACCAATAAAGAACATCTTCAGCTTATTGGAAAGCTGAAAGAAGTATTAGCAACGTATAGGAAAAATGAACTACTTATCAAAATTGGTGAGTATAAACGAGGCGCCGACAAGAACGTTGATTTTGCCATTGATTATGTCGACAAAGTAAATCGCTTTTTAAGACAGGGCATTGAAGAAAAAAACACCTGGCAAGAGACGCTCCAGCAGCTGCGCTCATTGTTTAAATAATTATGCCACAGAAATCGGATTTACCTCCTTATCCACTTGCAGAGGTGTTACAAGTAAAGAAGCGACGAGTTGAAGCAGCCGAGCGTGTGCTCAAGGAAAAAATTCAGATCTTAGAGGCAGAAAAAGAAAAGCTTAGAGTTCGTATACAAGAAAGAGATAAAGTACTCGAGCACTATAAAGCCAAGCAGCAACAACTGCGCGATGAGTTTGATCATGGAACGACAAGCGATAAAATTGATCAAATTAAAGTTTATATAAAGGTTGTACAAGAGCGATTAAAAGTAGAGGAAAAAAAAGTTAAAGACCAACAGCAACAAGTAGAAGTTGCCGAGAAAAACGTCGAAGTTGCTAAAAAGGATCTCAAAGCGAGGCAAAAAGAAGAAGATAAGATCCTCACCCATAAAACCGAATGGGAAAAAACGACGATGCGGGAGATGGAAATCGAAGAGGTTCGCCAAGAAGATGATCTTGGCTCGACGATGTTTTTGTCGAAATATACGCAGAAAAAAAAATAATTCTCGTCACTGCGAGAAAGGAGGTAGCTATGACAATCGCAGGTCAATTAGGCCCATCATTCATACCGCCAGAGGACCGAGTCTCTGAAGATACGCCCGCTGGCACAACAGGTGCCCCTATAATACCAAAGCCCACAAAAGTAACTGATCAGTCGCAGCAAAACGCTTTTCAAAATGCCTATACAAAAGCCGGTCAAACAGCGCCGCAAACAACTCAAGGAGGGAGCGTCGTCGCAAATACCACGACAACAACAGGCTCAAGTTCGATTTTCGATATTTCCGCACAGCTGCCTACTACAAAAGTAAAGGCACGCGTTGGCACCATGACAACAACTGCAAGTGATAGCACTCCCCAAGTAGATAATACACTGCAAGCTCAGGGACAAGTTGCTGGCCTGATCGCAGCCTCAATAGGGGCTCTTTCTAGCTCAATGCCAACAATAACACAGGCAGATCCTAGCGCAACTGCAACAGGCGGTGCTTCAATTACTGCAACAGGACTACCAATCCTGCCTGAAGTACCATCCACAGCAATTCCAACGCGTCGAACAGGGGTAGCACTTCCTGCAGCATTTTTGGGAACTTCTGTGGGAACTACAACGTCTGCAACTTCCGCCATACCTCTCCCTACAACTTCTTTAGGGACTGTACCCACTACTCCTCAAGCACCTGTACTACTCGCAGCTTCTTTAGGGACCCTACCAACAACTCCTCAAACACCCCCACTCACAACTTCTTTAGGAGCTGTAGTCACAACACCATCTGATCCTACAATGCCTGCCCCACCTACTCCAGTGTTTATTACTACTCCACCGCCTCTTACCACACCGCCTCCAACTATGGAGCTGCCTCTTGTCAATACCGCACAAGTTGCCGTTAGTGGTACAAGTGTATCTGGAACGAATGTCAATACCACACAGGATAACACAGCACCGACCGTTGCCGTCGCAGCACCACCCCCAATGTTACCTATTACTCAGCCCATAACAACCACAACTACCCAAGCAACAACCGTTGATACCCGAGCCCAAATGGTAGCACTTATTGCCTCAGTCACATCCTTGATGACACAAATGACAACGAACGGACAAACAACCACCACCATGACATTGAATAGCCCATCGATACCACTCTTCAATGGAGTCACGGTAACGCTCACACAATTTGCTACTGCACCAAATCAATATAATGTTACATTTTCAAACTTAGATATAGTATCCCCTGATGCACGGGCACTGCTCGAGCTTCCTGCCAACCAAGATGCTTTACGTACGGCATTGATTGCAAGAGGATACACACTGCAAATGATTACGCTTGAGCCAAAACTCGAGCCCACACTCCCAACGATAACTGCCGGAGAAACTGGTAGCATGAGCGACCAAGCAACCGGAGGCGGAGGTGGCACGGGTACAGCAGCAGGTGGCGGCGAAGAACTTGACGCCACAGTTTAAGACACACCATGTGCGAATTTTCCTACGGAAAATTGCACATGGGAAATATTCGTTACACTTATCCACGCAGAAGCAGTGGTACTATTTTTACAGCAGTTTGCATAGCGGTATTGACAGATACGGCCAGAGGCAGTGGCATCCCAACCGCAACTCCTACCGCTGTCCCAACACACCAGGTAACTACTATACCAATTCGAGGATGGTTGGGAAGTAATCTCTTTTCCAGCGCAGGAAGTACAACCCCAGATACAGCGCCCACAAACATGTCGGCTAAGAAGCTGCCAAACCTATACCGATCACCGTAATCAGGAGGTCTATTAATAAGCTCTTTTATCGTAGCTGTTGCGTTGCCGAATAAATTCGCTATAGCATTTTGGCAAGTAGTTTGATTTTTCTTACATACGTCCCATGCTCTATTCGCAACTTGTGCTAGCACAGTGCTTACACAATTTGCATCCAAAGTAGGACATGCATTCTGTATACTATTCATAAATTTTCCTTATTTTAAAGTTTGTTATCGCATTATCTAAATGCACTAACAATCGTACTGTAAATAAGGATAAATACACAAGGAAAATTATTGTCATGCAACAATTTGGACTCTCTCAAAAAATCATAATAGATTTGAGCCGAGGAAGCGGCATACGCATCAGGCTAAGGTCATGACGCTCACGGGCTTGGACAGGGAGAGCTGCAGGAGAGCCTAGGGTTTTGGCAGTTACAAGTTGTGTGGGCTTTTTTTTACAGGGAGAGCCACAGGAGAGGGCTTACAGAGAGAGCTTGTCAGAGGCGTGTGGGGTGCTAAAGGCATTGGTAATAAAGGTCTGGGCAGAGAGATTAGAGAGAGCTAAGGAATTATTATGGGCTTATAAGAATAACCCGAGATGCATTCATTGATTGGGTCAAATACAATGGGTTTCGCTGCTACCGCAGCTCTATTTTTTTAACCATTCCCTCAACCCCACGTTCCGCCGACCGTAGCGCGAGCGCGCTACGGCCGCGCTCCACGCGGGGCTAATGAATTCCACCGCTGCCGCGGTGGGGTCCATATCAACAAGAAGCGTTTGCCTTAAGTTGACACCATTAGGCTTCTTTGGTGCTCCTATAATAATTTCTTAGTATTCTCTCAATCTCTTGATCCAGACCTTAACCACCAATGCCTCAAGCACCCTACACGCCTCTGACAAGCTCTCTCTGTAGCTATTCTCCTGTGGCTCTCCCTGTTAAAAAAACTGCCCAGACCTTAACCACCAATGCCTCAAGCACCCTACACGCCTCTGACAAGCTCTCTCTGTGGCTATTCTCCTGTGGCTCTCCCTGTAAAAAAAGCTGCCCAGACCTTAACCATAACCACCCTTGTGGCTATCTCCGCAGCTTCCTCTTCAGATTCCTCTTCAGGCCGGGGCGCTTTCGAAGTCGAATAAGAGCTCCTCTTCGAATTCGCGGTCGACAAATTTTTTCACCCGTTTATGGAACTCAAAGCCAGTACCGCCAGGAATAATATGACCCATAATGACGTTCTCTTTAAAGCCACGTAAGCAATCGGTCTTCCCCACACAGGCAGCATCTGTTAAGATACGTGTTGTATCTTGGAAAGACGCAGCCGAGATAAAGGAATCGGTTGCAAGCGATGCCTTCGTGATACCAAGCATGAGCGGGGCGCCCTGTGCAGGCTTGCCACCTTCGCCAACCATTTTCTGGTTTTCGATTTCAAAGGTTTTTCGATCCACCTCTTCACCAAATAAGAATGCCGTATCGCCCGCATCAATAATGCGGACCTTCTTGAGCATCTGACGGACAATAATCTCAATATGCTTGTCATTAATGTCCACACCCTGCAGCCGATACACCTCTTGCACTTGGTTAACCATGTACTTTTGAAGCTCGCGCACCCCACACACTTCCAGGATCTCTTGTGGGATGACAAGACCGTCAGTAAGCTGCTGACCTTTAATGACACGATCACCACGCTGCACAATTAAGTGCTTGGCGTGCGGGATAAGATGCTCCTCTTCAACTCCTGTGTCTTCATCTCGAACTACCACGATACGCTTGTTCTTCTGTATCCCCCTAAAATCGACAATACCATCAATCTTAGCAATGTCGGCAGACTCCTTAGGACGCCTTGCTTCAAAGAGCTCAGCAACCCGAGGAAGACCGCCCGTAATATCCTTCGTCTTAATAGCACCGCGAGGAATACGCGCAAGAAGCCTTCCCGCCTTTACCTTTTCCCCTTCCGCCACCGAAATAATAGCTCCAGGAGGCAGTGCATAGGTACCTACAAGGTCTTCAAAGTTGGTATCCGCGTAAATAGCGATCTGTGGATGCAGCTCACCCCTGTGCTGCTTCACTACGAGTTCTGCCTGCCCTGTTTGCTTATTAGTATCTTTTTGGGTAGAAATTCCCTCAACCAAATCTTCATACTTGGCAAAGCCTGGGCGATCGCAAATAATAGGCACGTTATGCGGCTCCCATTCGCCAATTTTAACATGTTGTTTGACCTTTGCACCATCGCCATGGAAAATTCGGGTTCCTAATTCGATGGTAAAGCTTTGAAGTGGTTCAAGTGACTTCGTGGACAGTAGTTTTCTGTACTCTTCAAGAGTGCGCCCTTCATCTTTGACAATGTTTAAAGAACCGTTTTTGTTTAAGGCAATAAACACACCCTCTTCATTTTGTACCACACGTACATCCAAATACACCAAGATACCACTCTCTACAGCAACAAGCTCTGGCGTTGTACCTGCAGCAGCAATACCACCCAAGTGGAACGTTCTCATCGTAAGCTGCGTTCCAGGCTCACCGATCGACTGTGCTGCAATAATACCCACTGCCTCGCCTTCGCTTACCTGGCGCCCTGATGCCAGGTTGACACCATAGCATTTTGCACAGACACCGCGCTTGGTCTCACAGGTAAGCACCGAACGAATACGAACACTTTCAATCCCTGCGTTGTCAATTGCTTCTGCTTGCTGCATGGTGAGAGTATCCCCTGCTTGCGCAAGTAGCTTTGTCTGGTCACCTGGAAGATAGATATCATCGCATACCGTACGTCCAAAAAGACGATCTTTAATCGGGAGGAGCTCTTCTTGCCCCTGCTTAATCGCAGACACTTCAATACCATTGAGTGTGCCACAATCCTCTTCAGTCACAATAACATCTTGAGCGACGTCTACAAGACGCCTTGTGAGGTAGCCAGAGTCGGCCGTTTTAAGCGCCGTATCAGAGAGGCCCTTACGAGCACCGTGCGCCGATGTAGAATACTGCAGTGGCCCCAGCCCCTCGCGAAAGTTGGCCGTAATTGGCGATTCAATAATCTCGCCAGACGGTTTTGCCATAAGACCGCGCATAGCTCCAAGCTGCTTAACCTGCGATTTATTACCTCGAGCTCCAGAATCCATCATCATATACAGCGGATTCAACTTCGAGTGTTGTACTTGTGTAAGTAGCTTGAACAATGCTTCCGACAGAATATCTGATACCTCTGTCCAAATAGTAACAATCTTAGAATGGCGCTCACCTTCGGTGATAATACCATCTTCATACTGCTTGCGCACGACTTGCACTTTTGCTTGGGCGTCATCCAAAATCTTAGTCTTAATCTCTGGAACACAAACGTCCATAATACCCATGGACACTGCAGCCTTCGTGGCTTCGCGGAAGCCCAGATTCTTCAGGTTATCGAGGAAGCGAACGGTTTTTTCAAGGCCAACTTTTTTATAACACTCAAGAACAAGATCCGAAAGGCGCTTTTTAGGCAGCACATAATTTTGGAATCCAAGCTCTTCAGGGACAATCGTGTTAAAAATCACACGCCCTGGTGTGGTCTCAATGATCCCTACATCCGTTCTGAGCTTAATGCGCTCATGGATATGCAAACCACGGCCATCATACTCGAGTTTCTTGTCTTCTTTTTTGCCTTCTTTCTTAGATTCCTTCTTTTCTTGCTTTTCTTGCTTTGCTGTAAACCAGTCATAACTGCCTGCCGCATGCATAGCAAGAAGCACTTCTTCTTTGTTTGCAAAGATTTTTGTCTTTTTCCCATACTCTTCAGGAATGTAGAGAGGGTCATACATGAGGTAATATAAACCAAGCGTCATGTCCTGCGATGGCACAGTAACAGGCTTGCCTGAAGATGGATAGAAAATATTGTCAGGCGCCATCATGAGAGACTTGGCTTCAATCTGCGCTTCAAGAGAGAGCGGCACATGCACAGCCATCTGGTCACCGTCGAAGTCAGCGTTAAAGGCGGTACATACCAGAGGATGCACACGAATGGCTTTTCCCTCAATAAGCACCGGCTGGAACGCCTGAATACCCAATCTATGGAGCGTCGGCGCACGGTTTAGTAGCACAGGGTGTCCCCTAATAATCTCCTCAAGCACATCCCATACCTCAGGATCTTGCCTGCGAATCTTTTTCTTAGCAGATCGAATAGTATAGACATAGCCTAAATCCTTAAGCCGTTTAATGATAAATGGCTCAAAGAGTTCAAGTGCCATAATCTTTGGCAGCCCACACTGGTTGAACTTCAATTCAGGACCTACCACAATAACAGAGCGGCCTGAATAATCCACACGCTTACCAAGTAAGTTCTGACGAAAACGGCCCTGTTTGCCCTTCAGCATCTCTGCAAGTGATTTAAGTGGACGGTTGCCTGCACCCATCACCGGATGTCCATGGCGTCCATTATCAAAAAGAGCATCGACAGATTCTTGGAGCATGCGTTTTTCGTTTCGAATGATCACCTCAGGGGTTTTGAGCTTTAAAATAGCTCTCAATCGATTGTTTCTATTTATAACACGTCGATATAAGTCATTCAAATCTGAAGTTGCAAATCTACCACCATCAAGAGGCACAAGAGGTCGAAGATCTGGCGGAATCACAGGAACGCAGGACAGCACCATCCATTCTGGTTTGTTAGTAGAATTCACAAAGCCTTCAATAATTTTCAAGCGCTTCGCAATTTTCATACGCGCTTGCTGCGATTTGGACTTACGAAGCTTGTCTTTCAAATCAGCCAAGAGCGATGTGAGATCTTCTTTTGCAAGAAGCTCGCGTATAGCGTCTGCACCCATCCTGGCAACAAAGGCATCCTTACCCCAGCGCTCTTCTGCTTCTCTGTGCTCGGTATCATTTAACAGCTGCTTTTTTTGGAGCTCGGTTGTCCCCGGTTCAATAACGATATACTCTTCATAGTAAATCACACGTTCGAGATCAGCTACCGACATCCCTAAGATATTACCAATGCGCGATGGAGTGGTTTTAAAGAACCAAATGTGTACAATGGGGACGGCAAGTTCAATATGAGCCATTCTCTCACGACGCACTCGAGAGAGGGTGACTTCTACGCCACAGCGATCACAAACAATACCTTTGTGCTTGATCTTCTTGTATTTACCGCAAGCGCATTCCCAGTCCTTCATAGGGCCAAAAATCTTCTCACAGAAAAGGCCACCTTTTTCCGGTTTGAAGGTTCGATAATTAATCGTCTCAGGCTTTTTCACCTCGCCACGAGACCATTTATTTCGAATTACTTCATCGGAGGCAATATTGATCGTGAGCTGGTCAAAATGCCGAGAAAATGCTTCTTCATCATAGCGTGACGGACGTCTTCGCCGCTCATAAACTGCCTCCTCTTCCTCTTCTTCCCCAAAGGCAGGCTGCAGTGCAGCAGCTGGTGTCGCTATTTCTACTTCTTCAAAATCTTCATTAGCCATTGTATCTTCTTGCATATTTTCCTCTTCCCCACGTTCCACGCAGGCTGTGCGCATGGCGCACAGCCGCGTTTCACGCGTTCCCCACGTTCCACGCAGGCCGTGCGCATGGCGCACAGCCGCGTTTCACGCGTTCCCCACGTTCCACGCAGGCCGTGCGCATGGCGCACAGCCGCGTTTCACGCGGGGCTAACCACTGACCGCCGCTACCGCGGCGGGGCTAAATTCCTAACATTGTGTGTTTTATTTTCACCATGTGCAATTTTCCGTAGGAAAATTCGCACATGGTTTACGTTATAGCTTCGGCTCGAACATCGAGACACAAGCCCTGCATTTCCTTGATAAGCACGTTAAAGGACTCAGGAGTGCTCGTCTTTAACAAATTATCGCCCTTCACAATCGATTCGTAAATTCTCGTTCTCCCCGCAACGTCATCGGATTTTACAGTTAGAATTTCTTGCAATAGATGCGCTGCTCCATACGCTTCAAGAGCCCACACCTCCATCTCCCCAAATCGCTGACCACCCATCTGGGCCTTACCACCGAGTGGCTGTTGGGTAACCAAAGAATAGGGACCAATGGCACGCGCATGGATTTTATCCATGACAAGGTGACACAACTTGAGCATATAGATGTAGCCCACAACAACAGGGCTATCAAACCTTTCGCCTGTACAACCATCCGTAAGGGTCATTTTACCATCAGCAGGCAGCCCATGCTTGGCCATCATCTCCCAAATACGACTTTCAGGGAAGCCTTCAAAGACAGGGCTTTTAACATAAATGCCTGCTTTCTTAGCAGCAAAGCCAAGATGGGTCTCCAAGAGCTGCCCCATGTTCATACGAGAAGGCACACCAAGAGGGTTTAAAATCATTTCCACTGTCTGCCCATTTGGAAGATAAGGCATATCCGCTTCTTGAATGATCTTCGAGACTACGCCTTTATTACCATGGCGCCCGGCCATCTTATCACCCACCTGCAGCTGCCGCTTGGAGGCAATATATACCTTCACCTGACGGATAATACCTGATTCAAGCTCGGTATCACCCTTCTTCATAAACTCAAGTTCACTCTTATACTGGTTATCCAGTTTCTGCATAGCAATATCATATTCATGTAAGAGCTTCTTGAGTTCTCGATAGAGTGAATTATCTGCCATGATGAGGTTAGTTGTTTCCTCTTCTTCGATGGCTTCACATTCTTCTTGCGTTACCAGCGTACCTGCTGCAAGTATCATCTCCGCAGTCTTGCGATGGATAATATGATCAGGAGCTATCTCATTCATTAAAAGCGCGCCAAGGCGGTCATGTTTTTCCATCTTGAGCGCTTGCAGTTTCTGCTTGTACTCTTTTTGAATATCTTTAAGACGAGTGGTCTCTTCCACAAGCTCATCTTCTGTTTTCGATAGCCTATCTCGCCTCGAAAACATCTTGACATCCATGACCACACCTTCTGTTCCAGGAGGTGCTGTGAGTGAAGCATCGCGAACGTCTGCTGCTTTTTCTCCGAAAATGGCACGAAGAAGGCGCTCTTCAGGAGCAAGTTCCGTCTCTGACTTAGGTGTGATCTTACCAACAAGAATATCTCCTGCTCGGACTTCTGCCCCCACTCGAATAATACCATCATCGCCCAAATTGCGAAGGGCCTCTTCAGAGATATTAGGAATATCACGCGTGATCTCTTCCTTGCCAAGCTTCGTCTCGCGCGCTGTGACCTCAAATTCCTCTATATGAATTGACGTGTAATAGTCTTCTCGTGAGAGCTTCTCAGATACCAAAATAGCATCCTCGTAGTTGTAGCCACGCCATGGCATAAAGGCAACAAGCACATTGCGCCCAAGGGATAACTCCCCACCATCTGTTGCAGGACCGTCAGCAATGATCTCCCCCGCCTTAACCTTTTGTCCTACTTCACAAATAGGCATCTGATTGATACAACTGCCAGAATTCGATCTCAAGAATTTCTTTAGGTGGTATGTTTTCTTTTTCAACTGGTTTTCGCTAGATGCAATGATGATTTTGACCCCATCCACATACTCAATCACGCCATCTTCTTCACTCACCACAACGCTCCCTGAATCTCGAGCTGCGCGCATCTCGAGACCCGTGCCCACAATCGGTGCCTCAGGTTGTAAGAGAGGCACAGCTTGGCGCTGCATGTTCGAGCCCATAAGTGCACGGTTGGCGTCATCATGTTCAAGGAAGGGTATCAAGCCGGTGACAATCGAGACAAGCTGTTTCGGTGATACATCCATGTGCGTTACTTGCGAAGTAGGAAGTTCAACAATTTCGCCCTTATGACGTGCCCAACAGCTCTCTTCAGTAAATTGCATATATTTATCAACAGGCGTGGTTGCCTGTGTGATTACATACTGCTCTTCTTGATCTGCAGTAAAATAGGCAATCTCATCAGTAACACTACCGTCTCGTACAATGCGGTAAGGCGTTTCAATAAATCCAAATTCATTAATTTTCGCATAGGAAGACAGCGATGTAATAAGACCAATGTTCGGACCTTCCGGCGTCTCAATCGGGCAAATTCTCCCGTAATGGCTCGGATGCACGTCGCGCACTTCAAAGCCTGCACGATCTCGATTTAAACCACCAGGACCAAGAGCAGAAAGCCTTCGCTTATGCGTGAGCTCCGCCACAGGGTTTGCCTGATCCATAAATTGCGATAGCTGTGATCTACCAAAGAAATCTTTTAAAACAGTCGACAGTGCCTTTGCAGAAATAATTTTACCAGGCGTAAGTGTATCGGTCATAAAGTCGAAAAGGTTCATGCGCTCGCGTATGATTTTCTCCATACGAGCAAGACCTACTCGGCACTGGTTCTGCACGAGCTCACCCACAGAGCGCACACGGCGGTTGCCCAGATGATCGATATCATCGCAAGATACTTTATCGTCCCCTGCCTTGAGTCTGAGTAAATACTTAATGGCAGCGATAACATCTTCTTTCTGAAGCGTCACCTGATTCAATACTTCATCACTTACTGGGTAGTCCAACTTTGCATTCATCTTATAGCGGCCAACTCGACCCAGATTATAGCGCTTCGGATCAAAGAAGAGGCGCATCATGGCCGTACGTGCATTCTGCAGCGTTGCCGGCTCGCCCGGACGAAACTTACGATAAAATTCTTTAAGAGCAGCTTCATAGCTGTCTGATGCATCCTTGGCAAGCATTTTAATAATAGGACTTGTTTCATCAGCATCCTCAGCAATACTGAGCATCGTGATACCACTGTCGAGCATGCGTTTAAGCATAGCTGTCGTGAGCTTCTCAGCACTACGCCCAAGCACCATTCCACTTTCTGATTCAACAACATCATTTGCTAAAATTTTGCCTACAAGGCTCGTGAAATCCTTTTCAGACTTGGTCTTGACTTTCTTTATATGGAAAAATTCTTCCATAATATCCGCATTCGATGAAAAACCAAGGCAACGAATAAAGGTAGTAGCTAACATCTTGCGTTTTCGTTTTTTGCGGTCGATATACACATAGATAAGGTCATTCATGTCAAAAGAAGCTTCCAGCCAACTTCCACGATAAGGAATAATACGGAAGGAATAGAGCATCGTTCCACGAGAATGCTTTGCTTGCTCAAAGCAAATACCTGGCGATCGATGCAGCTGCGAAACCACAACACGCTCAGCGCCGTTAATGATAAAGGTACCACTATCCGTCATAATGGGAACAGTACCCATATAGACTTCTTCTTCTTTAATACCCGTCTCATCTGTCAGACGAAATGTTACTTTGAGTGTTACATTGTATGTAATGCCGCGTCGAATACACTCTTCAGCTGTATACTTTGGCAGTCCGAGATTGTACGAGATAAACTCAAGTACTGTTCTCTCATCAAAAGACTTAATCGGGAAGATTTCGTTAAAAACTTCTTGAAGACCCACATTTTCACGCTCTTCAGGAAGCGTATCTTTCTGTAAAAACTGGTCGTATGACTTAATCTGTACTTCAATAAGATTAGGAAGATCAAGTATATCTTCCTTTTCATAAAAACCGATACGTTTCGGCTGTTTCTTGACTACCATTGGTACCCTTAATTCATTAATTCATCTTTATGTTCTTCTAGTGCCCTTTGGGCACTAGAAGAACATAAGGATGAAGAAAATTTAGAATTTTACAAAAGACCCCCAGGGCAATATCCTGGGGTCTGAAGACATATAACTTCGAAGGCATATACTTCAGGGACATAAACGTCTCGAAGTATAATTCGCTTACACGCCTTTGAGGGTGACTTTCGCGCCGGCTGTTTCGAGCTTCTTCTTGATCTCTTCGGCTTCTGCCTTAGGTGAAGATTCTTTCACAACCTTAGGTGCACCATCAACGAGATCTTTTGCTTCTTTCAAGCCAAGACCTGTAATTTCTCGGAGCACTTTAATAATACCGATTTTCTTATCAGCTGCAGCTTCTGCAAGTGTTACTTGAAATGCTGTTGCTTCTGCTGCGGCTTCCGCAGGAGCAGCAGCTGGTGCTGCGGCCATCATCATGGGAGCGGCAGCTGCAGCCTTCACACCCCATTTGTTTTCCAACATTTCTTTCAGTTTCGACATTTCAAGAACTGTCAAACCACTTAATTCGTCAACGAATTGCTCTAAATTCTTACTCACGACTTTTTCCTCATTTTAAAAAAAAATTATTGTTGATTTGCTTTATTGTCCAAGCAGTATACCACACTAGAGAGTACTGCGTCAATAGCTGCGAGTGTCTGACTCATTGGTGCCTCTAAGAGACCCAAGAATGCAGCACGCATTTGATCTTTCGATGGCAGTGCAGCAATACGAGCAACATCACTTTCATGAAGAAGTTGCCCTTCTACCTTTGCAGCAATGAGCTGAAACGATTTCTCATGTGCATCACTAAAACGAATGATTGCTTTGGTTGTCTCTATGGCATCTTTTGAGGCAAAAATAATGCCGATATGACCCTCAAACTTACTCAGATCAAACTTCATTCCAAAGCTTTCTGCAGCCTTAGAAAACATTCGTTTGCGGACAATTTCAAAATTGCCACCGATTTTTCGCATCTCTCTTCGAAAATTATTTGCCTTATTGGCAGTAAGTTTCGAATATTTTGCGACAAAAAAGGAAGAAGCTCCTTCAATTTGAGCCTTTATCTCATCCAAGAGCAGTTGTTTTTCTTGTTTCATATCATTACATCCCCTTATTTCATCGCAAGTTCAATTTCTCGTGCATCAATCTTCATCCCTGGCCCCATTGTGGAGGAAAGATGGAGTGCTTCAAAATACTGACCCTTCGCTGTAGGAGGCTTTGCCCTTTGCAAAGAGTTGATAAGAGCATGAATATTCTCTACCAAACCCTTAGAAGCAAAAGAGAGCTTGCCAACAGCAGCATTCACCATGCCATATCGATCACTCTTAAACTCAATTTTTCCACCTTTGACTTCGGAAATAGCTTTTGCAATATCCGTTGTCACCGTTCCAGCCTTTGGTGTCGGCATAAGCCCACGAGGACCTAATACCTTACCGAGTTTGCCCACTTCTCTCATCATATCAGGGGTTGTAATCAAGACATCAAAGCCTGTCCAACCACCATTTATTTTCTCAATGAAATCGTCCGAACCTACGAAATCAGCGCCTGCTGCCTGTGCTTCTTTGAGCTTATCACCCTTGGCAAGCACTAATACAGAGAGCTTCTTGCCCGTACCATTCGGTAATGATACTGTTGCGCGAATGCTCTGGTCTGACTTCTTCGAATCGATTCCAAGCTTGAAGGAAACCTCTACGGATTGATCAAATTTCGTAGGAGGCGCCGCCTTCAATATTTCGATAGCTTGTTCTAAAGAATAGACTTTTGTCTTGTCTACCTTCTTCGCCATCTCCCGACGTCTTTTTGTTAATCGACTCATATTCCTCTATTATCCTACCACCTTGAGCTACGCTCAAAGCGGCAGGATAAATTTTATTTTTTTACGTAAACTCTCATCGCAACCTCACCCCACCCCACCCAGGGCTTCACCCTTCTATATAACAGATGCAATCTCCTGTTATTTGTAGATAGGTGCTGCGATGCAGCGGGGGAACTGGGCTATACATATTTCGGCCCTACAGGCCTTTTGGCTGGCATTACGCGGTTGCTACATCAACTCCCATCGAACGTGCCGTGCCTGCAACC
>Ga0207126_1067_pt1 | contig 23636 bp, 22 predicted proteins | sample Alteio_BWMinHeat_20_FD_153586 | JGI IMG/M metagenome (GOLD analysis project Ga0207126, IMG submission 153586) | Enriched cells from forest soil in Barre Woods Harvard Forest LTER site, Petersham, Massachusetts, United States -... | ecosystem: Environmental > Terrestrial > Soil > Temperate forest >...
ATCCTGTAACATCCTCCATTGCTCATTTGAAAACTTAACATCCGTAAACGTTTACGCTCTAATATGTAACGCCATTTGCAAGGACTCTGTCATGCCAGCCGCACGCTCTTTGTGCGAGGTGGCATCCAGGAAATTGTCTAAAACCGTAACAGATCACGTGGGATATTCTTCACAGGCATCCGCCGTTGCTTTGGCCTGTCATTCCCGCGTGAGCTGTTACCTAAAACCCTGGATTGCCAGCTAAAAGCATGCTGGCATGACAGCGTGGCGTGAACGCTTACTAACATCCTTAGTTTCACCTAAAAATGATTTGCCAAGGTTTCGGGCGACAAGCGTTCGGGTAAGGTGAGATTTTGCAGGTAAGGATTTCTTAGCATGTAACAGCCTCGTTTCGTGTAATTATTGACCTATTATAACATCTAAGACTATAATTTAACATATCATTATTAATGATGATTAATCAATAAGTTAAATCAAAAAACCTCTTCAAAAAAATCCTTCACCGCCACCCACGCCCTCGCATCTGCCCTCTCACTATAAACCGTGCCAAAACCCGGGTCATTAGCCTGTGGATTAGTAAAGGCATGCATGGTATTGCCATACATATGTAATTGCCAATCAGCCCCGGCCTCGGTCATTTCATTGCCAAATTGCATGACTTGATCGGGTGTGACCATGGGATCGTCATAGCCATGCAAGGCGAGGACCTTGGCTTTGATTTCATGTTTTGGCAATTCAGGGGCATTCAATAAGCCATGCACACTCACGACTGCTTTGATATCCGCACCTGAACGTGCCAAATCTAAAACACACAAACCACCAAAACAAAAACCCATCGCCGCTATTCGCTTACTATCCACTTGTTTGATTTTTTCTACTGTATGAAGAGCCGCTAAGATTCTCTGTTGCAACATCTTGCGATTTTGTATGAAGGGTTGAATCAAGGCGGATTTTTCTTCTTTTGTATTGCCAATGATTCCCTTGCCATACATATCCAGTGCAAAACCAATATAACCCAATTCAGCAATTTGTCTTGCTTTTTGAGCGGTAAAATCATTTCGACCAGACCAATCGTGGGCGATCATCACGGCTGCTTTATGTGTAGATACATCACTCGGATAAGCGACTAAACCTTCTAAAACATGGCTATGATCTTCATAAGTGATTAATTCAGTTTTTATCATGTTACTTCCTTCTTCATTTTAAGAGGCAGACTGGGATCTGTTAATTTTCTATTCCAAGAAATATCCATGTAATGACTGGCTGCCTGCGTGATATATTGCCAGGCATTATCAGCCACCTTCATCAACCAATTATTAATGGGCGATGGATATTTTGCTGCCGCAAATCTTAATTGGGTAATGGGATCCTCTGTTTCATGCTTGGCAATGCGTTCCATCACAGCATTAAAAGCCGCTTTATCAGGATGATAGGCAGTCAGTATGCCATGTAAATAATTATGTAATAAATGTAATTGAGTGAAAATCGGTGCAAGTTTTTGTTCTGAAATACGAGGCGAAGCAACTAAGGCGCCAACCCGTCTTAATTTCTGACTATAGGAAATAATCGGTTCGAAATAAGTATTATCATGAAAGGTTTGTAAAATTTGCACCATAGGGCCATTGCGATTTAATAATTTAATAATAATCGCATCTGTTTGCGCAAGATTAGTGGCATTGGGAAATTGAATACTCGTTAATAAATTTTCCCATCTTGCAATATAATGATTAACATACATTGTGCGTAAATCATCTTCCAAAGAATTGGCTGCATCAGGATTGACATTGGGATTACTGACCTCACCCAAGATCCAATTACCTGTGACAGCCTCCTTAACTACCTTAGGTGTTTCATTGGTTAAAATAAAAGGAAAGAATTGCGCTGTATACATTTGCGGTAAGGGAGCAAAAGGCTGACTTGTAAAAATGGCTTGTAATTGCTGACTGAGTTTAGCTTGCAGATGGCTATCGCTGCTATTATCGAGACTACTTCTTAAAATAGTGTAACTCAATTGCAAACTGGGCAGCGATGTAAGATAAGAACGAGTTTGCTGTACCAGTGCGGTATCCAGCGCTAAACTTTGAAAATGCTGCAAGGCGCTATGCACATGTTGACGCAATTGCTCTCTTTCTAGCTGAGTCATGGATGTTGGTAATATAGTAAATAAAGTTCTTTCGACGACCTTAGCTTGAAAATGTGAGGCATCACCCAGCATGAGATAGGCTCGCAAGGCAAGATAAACTTCATCAATGGATTTGTTGACAGGCGTTTTTAAATATTCGCCAATATAATTTCTGATCTCTGGAAGCAATAAACTTTGTAAGGCATTGTTATAAATCGTGCTCGTTTGCTGTTTGGTTCTATCAGAATAAAAAGTAAAGGGATGATGAAAATCAATAAGGGACAGAAAAAGATGCTGACTCGGTTGTAAAAAATTAAATAAGTCTAAGGCTTTTTCCAAGCGCTCATCAGGATTTTGTATATGCTGGATGCTCAGTTGATAATCCATGAAATGATTTTGTAATTGATGAATTGCGCTGCTACTTCTATTAAAATCCTGCCATAGCAAGGCCGCAGTCATGACAAATATAATACTTGCAAAAATATAAGAGAGGCGGCGCTTCCACGGTCTAACTTGTATTTTGACTTCAGTTTGAGAGTGCGTGTTAAGCAATATTTGAGAAATAAATTGCTTGATAAAATAGGGACGTGAGGCTGCTTCTGGTTCTTTGAAAATTTGAATGGCTTGAGTTGCGGCATGATGCTCGATAGTTATGGTCTCATCTTCATGTTCATTATTTTCTTGGCGCGCACTTGTTAAGTAAATTCCTTGCAAAGAAATGGCCGACTTGGTTTCAGTAAATACTTTGATGAAATACAAAATCGATTCTTTAACGCGCTCCATTTGCAAGGGAAAATCTTTAATGTAGGGCCTCACCAGAGGGTTGCGTTCATGATGCAGGCGCCATAAAAGTTGTGAATTTAATTTTTTTATTAATGGATTAAACTTTTCAGTAAATTCTTCAAGCATTTTTTCTTTTTTTTCTGTGAGCGCAACACCCCAGGCTTGGGTTGTTTCTTCACGTGTAGCTTCGGCAAAAAAAGCGTTAAATCCAGGCAATAAATCGCATTTACTGATGACTAATTGACAGGCGATAGGGTTAGGAAGAATTTGCTGTATGGCTTCGATGCGCTTCAATAAATTAGCACATAGAGTATGATATTTTCGTGTATCGTTCTGTTTTAACAGTTCTGGCAAGGGCAGGGCGATGACAATCGCTTCAATCGCCTTATTGCCGCGATGCTGTTTGATCAGTCCTAATAAATGTAGCCACAATGTTTGATTAGATAGACAAAGACCAGAGACATCAAGCAGGCTAAATCTAGCTGTTGCCCACCATTGATTATGTTCATTGCTTTTAGTATGGGTGTTTAAACGAGGTTGTAAAATAAAATTTATATTTGCATTGGCAATTAAGCTGGTCTTGCCCGCGCCCACGGGCCCAATTAATAAATACCAAGGCAGGTCATATAAATGATGAGCAGCTTGATGTTTGCGGATGTTGGTTGTTTTTAATAAATGCAGGGCGCGAATGAAATGTGTTTGCAAACTAAGCGCTTTTTTTCGTAGATCAGCATTTTTATATTGCAAGGGATGCGGTGCATTTAAGTCAACAAGAATAAATTTAAGCAGCCAAATTAAAAATAATAATAAAATGACGTAGACGCGTTTATTGCTGGGCGCAAGTGGTGTGAATTGCGGACCAAATATCCAAATAGCACTAGCAGCAATGCATAATATCGTTAAGGAAAAAAATAGTTTGATATAAAAGCCATGACTAGCTTGCGTATTCTGAAGCCGAACTCTCAATTGCTGCAATGCGTTGTGAAGACTCATGTGTAATGACATCCATTAAATAACCCAAGCCTATGAAGATAGTCATGATTAGGCACGCTGTCACGATGAAAATAGAAAATAAGGAAAATTTTGATGGCGGCTTATTTTTTGACACGGACAGCACTTTGAGTGGGATGGATGACAATAACTTGCTGGTGCTGCCGCGATAGGCACGGATATGTTGATAAAGTCGATGTTTGATTTGCTCAAGCAAAAGATGGCCCTGTGACATGTTCTGATATTGGCCTTTATATCCCATGCTCAAACAAAGATACATCAATTCCATTAAATCGATATGCTGCGCTGGATTCTGAATGATGCGTTCAAGAATAGTAAAGAATTGATTGCCCTGATGCATTTCAATGGGTAGTGCAGCAACCAGACTGTGTCTTTTCCATTGCCTTTCCCAGATGCTATGTGAAACGCAGTCATCTATCATGGCGCTCATCACATAAAGGCTGATAGAGATTTGCTCCAGTGGATATTGAGATTTAATCGCAGCTTGAAAGGCATGCAAGCTTTGTTTGACTTCATGCTGCCATTTGCTCAGATGCTGATAAGATTTAATTTTTTTTAAATGGCCAAGAAGGGAAAAGAGCGGGCCTGCCGCATCGACAAGTGGATTTAAGCCGGCATGTGGATGATGAGTTAAGCGATTAGCAAGTAACACGGGTTTAAAACCTCCACAAATAAATATCCCCGCCAAAGCAGGGATATTAGGATAGCATGGAGAAGCGAGAATAGTTAGACAGTCTCGCTTGCAACGCTTAAATTATTTAGTCAAGCAAACCATACTGCTTTAATTTCTTTCTCAAGGTGCCGCGGCTTAAGCCAAGGACGATAGCAGCTCGTGATTGATTTCCCTTTGTATATTGCATAACAGCTTCCATTAATGGCGCTTCAACTTCCGCCAAAATCAAATCGTATAAGTTGCTTGGCAGTTGGCCGTTTAATTGCGTGAGATAATTCTCAAGCGATTGACGCACGCTGTCATGCAGTGGTTGGTTCTTTTGAACTAATTCAAAAGCAGATGATTGTTTTTCTAAAATTGTAGCCATAATTCCTAGCCTCGTAAAAATCGTTCATAATAAAGCACGTATTGTAACCATTGTTCTTTGTTAGAGCAATCATTTTTTGCGCATTTATGTAAATTTTTGCATAAATATGAAAAATGGATAAATTTAATTATATTACAGGTGGTGGGGGTTTGTCTTGTATTGAAAATAGGCAAGTAGAAACAAGGGGATAGAGTTCTATTGGCCGCCTCCTGGTTTTCTTCTGGTTGCAATAGATGTGCCTCCCAGTCTTTTTTTGGCATCTTTGAGTGCCTGACTTTCTCCAGCAAATAGCCCAGCAGGCTGCTTAGCTAATGGAGTGGTCGGCGGCTTGCTTTGCGTTGCTTGAGGCTGAGCGGTTGCTGTCTTTAAAGCTTCTTTAGCTTTACGTTGTTCATAAGCATCACTAATTTTCGGATTCTGAAAGCCTCCTTTGACTCCTTTTATTTTTTCTATGGTTTCCAGTTTGATGCGCTCATCGGCCATAAGAAGCGCAGCCATATCTATAATTTTAGGAAACTCCTCCCCACTCTTCTCTACCTGACGAATTGCGACTTTAAGTGGGTTAGTGTAGTCACTATTAAAATAAAAAGGATCAATTTGCGGATCTTTCAGAAGGAATTCTACTAATTCCAGTTGACCAAAAAGAACAGCCTTGGATAATATTTCGCGAATCCCTGTATTAAGTTTAAATTGAGGATCAGCCAAGCAGCGTTTTACAATCTCCAAATGATCCCTGGCGCAAAAAACAATTCCTTCCTCATCAAATTTATGCAGCTTAGAAATTAGCTCTTCTTCCTTAGCTTTACGCTGCATATAAGCTTCATTAATTGTCGGATTCTTAAAGCCGCCTCTTTTATCTTTTATTTTTTCTATGGTTTCCAGGCTGATGCGTTCATCAGCCATAAGAAGCGCAACAATACTTATTTGCTCATCCCCGCCATATTTCTCCGCCATTTTAATTGCATCTATCAACGGGGAGCTGTACTCGTTATCAAGAGACTGAAGGTAGACTCGCGGATCTTTCAAAAGAAGTTCTACGGCTTGTATTGGGCCAAACTTAATAGCTCTGTCCAGTATGCTGTGAAGCTTTGTATTCTCAAATTCAAAACTAGGATCACTCAAACAAGGTTTTACAAACTCCCAATAGTCTCTGGCTAACACAGCCGCCCTGACTTCATCAGCTTTATGCAGCTGAGAAACGACCTCTTCTCTTGTTAACATGGTTAGCTCTCCTCGGTATCACTATTTCTTACATTATAGCTCAGAAAAGTGATTTAATTATTATGACAAAAATAGGTAGTTTTATCATTAAAAACAGGTGGATATCCTATAAACTCATCATTTCCTGCCTACATATTCATCCATTTCTCCAAATAATGAATATTAACAATCCCCTTCTGAAAGGAATTTCCGCGCAAAATATCCTGGTGCAAGGGAACATTAGTACGAATACCCTCAATCACCGTTTCATCCAAGGCATTACGCATACGGGCGAGGGCAATCTCGCGTGTTTCGCCATAGGCAATAATTTTAGCGATTAAAGAATCGTAATAGGGCGGTACTTTGTAGCTGCCATAAATATGCGAATCGACACGAATGCCGGGGCCGCCAGGCGGGTGAAAATAGGAAATCGTGCCTGGTGAGGGTACAAAAGTACGGGGATCTTCTGCATTAATACGGCATTCAATCGCATGTCCGCAAATTTTTACTTCTTTTTGCGAGCAAGACAAAGCCTCTCCATTTGCAATACGTAATTGTTCTTTCACCAAATCAATACCGGTAATCATTTCAGTGACAGGATGTTCTACTTGAATGCGCGTATTCATTTCAATGAAATAAAATTTGCCGTCTTCGTAAAGAAATTCCATGGTGCCCGCACCGCGATATTTCATGTCGCGGCAAGCTTGGGCGCATAATTCGCCAATTTCTTCACGTTGCTTTGGCGTAATTCCAGGTGCAGGCGCTTCTTCAATAATTTTTTGATGACGACGTTGAATAGAGCAATCACGCTCACCTAAATAAATCGCATTACCTTTGCCGTCACCTAAGACTTGAATTTCAATATGGCGTGGGTTTTGCAGGTATTTTTCCAGATAAACCTTGTCATTATTAAAAGCAGATTTGGCTTCACTGCGTGTAAGAGCTATCGCATTAATGAGATGCGATTCTGTATGAACAACGCGCATGCCGCGCCCACCGCCACCACCTGCTGCCTTGATAATCACAGGATAACCAATCGTTCGTGCTAATTTAATGGTGGCAGGATCGTCATCGCCGATGGGTTCATTTGATCCTGGCACACAGGGAATGCCAATTTTTTTCATGAGTTTGATTGCAGCGACCTTATCACCCATTTGCCGAATGGTATCTGGATCGGGACCAATAAAAATAAAGCCGCTTTTTTCTACTTGTTCTGCGAAATCAGCATTTTCAGAAAGAAAGCCATAGCCGGGATGAATAGCAATGGCATCCGTAATTTCGGCTGCGCTAATAATGGCAGGAATATTGAGATAACTTTGCGCGGCAGGATGCGGTCCAATACAAACGGATTCATCTGCTAAACGAACATGGAGCAAGTCGCGGTCGACAGTTGAATGGGCTGCGACTGTTTTAATGCCTAATTCTTTACAAGCCCGGAGTATCCGCAAGGCTATTTCACCACGATTGGCGATAAGGACTTTATCTAACATGGGCCTGTCCTCATTCAATGGTAAACAAGGGCTGATTGAATTCAACGGGGGTGCCATTGTCAACCAATCGCGCCGTGATCACGCCAGATTTATCAGCTTCAATTTGATTAAACATCTTCATGGCTTCTATCAGGCAAATGACATCGCCTGTTTTGACTGTTTGCCCGATTTCGACAAAGGGTTTGCTGCCAGGTGTTGCGGATAAGTAGACCGTGCCAACCATGGGCGCTTTGACCGTATGTTTGTCTTTCTCTGGCGCTGCTGCTTCAGGTTTGCTTGCGGCGGGGATTTCTGCTGCTGGTGCTGCTGCAGGCGGCGCTGCCATAATGACAGAGGTGGCCTTATTGACTTCACGAGTAATACGTACGGATTCCTCACCTTCACGGATTTCAATTTCAGCAACACCAGTGCTTTGAATGAGTTCAATTAATTTCTTGATTTTACGCATGTCCATGGGAAAGACTCCACTTTAAGAGGTCAGCATTTTGCATGATGCTGACATTTTTGTCCAGATCAATACAAAATAGCGTCTTTTCGACGAAAATGCACGCAAGTTGTTTTATGCTTTAAGGCGCTGATATAAGTAGGTGCCAATGGCAGGAAGAAGGGAGATCGCCACAATAGCGTAAATAACGAGACTAAAATTGGCTTGAATGAAGGGTAGTGTCCCAAAGAAATAGCCAGCGGCTAATAAACTGCCGATCCAAATAATACCGCTAATGACGTTATAGGCGATGAATTGCGTTGGCTGCATCTCACTCATCCCTGCTACAAAGGGTACGAAGACACGAATGATAGGGATAAAGCGGGCTAAGATAATGGTTTTACCGCCATGCCTTTCATAAAAAGCATGAGCATCCGCGAGATATTTTTTGTTAACCATCCAGAGCATATGGGGCCCTAGCCAGCGTCCAATCATATAATTAACTTGATTGCCTGCAATGGAGGCAATGCTAAGTAGAATGAATAGCCACTGAATATGCAGTGCATGCTGGCCTGCATTTGCAGCGATACTGCCAGCAGCAAATAATAAAGAATCGCCAGGAAGAAAAGGCGTGATGACCAAGCCTGTCTCGCAAAAAATAATGGCGAATAATACGGCATAAGCCCAAGCGCCGTAAGTCGTGACAAAGGCGAATAAATATTGATCTATGTGTAAGGCATATTGCAATACAATTTGCATAATTAGATCGCCAAATAAATATCAAAACGGCTGCTTTTCCCTTCGAGGGAAAAACTGGGTTTGCGTTCTGTCATGAAAGGAGCAAGACGTGGTCTTTTTACCACAACCCGATGGGCTGCACAAGTTAATGCCAATTCAAATAAGGGGGTGGCATCAGTTTCTTTTCCCAGTAATTCTTGCAAAATAAGCATTTCTTTTTTGACTGAGGCTGATTTTCGTCTTTCAGGAAACATGGGGTCGAGATAAATGACATCGGGTTTATCATGACAATTCAGCCAGGTCAGCGCATTGGCATTAATCAAATGTAATCTTGCGGCAATAGATGCAGTGCTAGCATGATAATGAGCACGCAATAAGGCATCTTGTAATAGGGCATGCACGATGGGAGAACGTTCCAACAGAGTGAGATGATAGCCGCGCGTTGCCAGAATGAAACTATCACGTCCCAAACCTGCTGTCGCATCAATAATCATGGGTTTTGTCTGAGGTTTGAGACCGACAGCCTTGCTCAGCAATTCCTTACTAGATAAAGCTTGCTGACGTCGATGGCCCATTTTTCCGCCGATAAAATCAATAAAAAATGGTGGGGATTTATCGGTGGTTTTTTGCAATCCTAAATAATCAGGCGTAAAAATCAGCAAATAATCATAATCTTTTGAGGCGGGATCGCAGAGGGGAAGATCAAGCTGCTCTGCTAATTGTTTTGCTTCTGCATGCCTTGAGGGGGTGTTTGCGGTAACTGCGATATGCTTTGTCATTGTAGATGGAGAAATTGTTCGAGGCCGCTTAAAAACATTTGCACTGCCATGGTAGTGAGGATCATACCCATCAATCGTTCAATGGCAGTTAATCCGCGATCGCCTAATAATTTACGCAGATAATCAGCAAAAACGAGAATGACTGCGGTGACCAGCCAGGCAATGGTTAGTGCTGCAAGCCAGCGTGACATTTGTGTGGGTGTTTGACTTGCCAATAGCATGACCATGGTCATGGTGGAAGGGCCGGCAATCAAGGGTACCGCTAAGGGTACGATTAGAGGATCACCCAATTGTTTGTTTTTGGATTCATCATTAGGTTCAGGAAAAATCATACGAATTGAAATGAGAAATAGGATAATGCCGCCTGCGATTTGCAGAGCAGGTTCGGAAATATTCATGCCATTTAAAATAAAGCGGCCGCAGAATAAAAAGAAAATGAGGATGAGAAAGGCAATGAAGGTTTCACGTAAAATAATGCGCTGCCGCTTTTTAGGGTCGACGTGATTGAGGACCGTTAAAAATAGGGGAACATTGCCAAGGGGATCCATGACAAGAATAAGTGTGATGGCTGCGGAATAGAGTGTCATAGGGGTGCAGTTTAGCAAAAAATGGGGGGTTAGGCTAATTAAACCCTCACCCCCTGCCCCTCTCCCCTCGCAAAAAGCGCTCCGGGAGAGGGGAGCGTCCTAAGTTATTTCGCGGAGAAAATTTAGAACGCTCCCCTCTCCCGGAGCGCTTTTTGCGAGGGGAGAGGGGCAGGGGGTGAGGGCGCTTTTTGCACCACTTCAAACGGTTTATAAATTAAGTGGCACTTGCCTGCCGCTCTTCCTATACTTACCTCTATGCAAATACTCGAACGCTTCCTACATTATCTCTACCTCATGCGCCTGGACAAACCCATCGGCATTCTCCTCTTGCTCTGGCCAACCCTTTGGGCCCTATGGCTTGCTGGCATGGGTCATCCTGATAACTCTACCCTCTTTATTTTCATATCAGGCGTGATACTTATGCGTTCAGCAGGCTGTATTTGCAATGACATCATTGATAGACGTGTCGATGGCCATGTCACACGAACAGCAAAGCGGCCGCTTCCTAGCGGCAAAGTCACTGTAAAAGAAGCCATCGCACTTGCTTTTTTACTTTTACTCTCAGCCTTTTTATTAGTATTAAACTGCAATCAATTGACCATTGCCCTAGCCTTTGTCGGCGCCAGTCTCGCTATTTTCTATCCCTTCATGAAACGATTTACTCAATTGCCGCAAGTGGGTTTAGGTGCTGCCTTTAGTTGGGGCGTGCCCATGGCCTTTGCTGCAGAACTTGGCACGGTGCCTGCTTCCGCCTGGTTTTTGTTTTTAACTGCCATGATTTGGCCGATTATTTATGACACCATGTACGCCATGGTAGATAGAGAAGATGATAGAAAAATTGGTGTTAAATCGACGGCCATTTTATTTGATCATCGCGATATTTTTATTTTGTGCGTGCTGCAATTATGTTTTGTTAGCTTACTCTTAGTCGTTGGTGTGTTATTTGAATTATCTGCTATTTATTATATGTGTCTCTTTATCGTCAGTACTTTATTTCTATATCAACAATGGCTCATCAAAGATCGCGAGGCATCAGCTTGTTTTCAAGCTTTTTTAAATAATCAATGGGTGGGTCTCTTTGTTTTTCTAGGTATCGCCTTGAGTTATCATTTATGAAAATAGTTGCTGATGCGCAAATTCCTTATTTGCAAGATTATTTTTCATCTCATGGAGATTTAGTATTAATCCCTGGGCGGCAGATTACACGCAGGGATGTTCTCGATGCTGACATCTTGCTCGTGCGTTCCATTACCCATGTCGATGAAAATTTATTATCAGGTTCACGGGTAAAATTTGTTGGCAGTGTGACAGCGGGCGCAGATCATTTGGATACACAATGGTTGGATGGCGCAGGTATTGCATGGAGTGTTGCAGCTGCCTTCAATGCACCGCCTGTTGCGGATTATGTAGTGAGTGTGATTGCAGCCTTGCAGCAAAAAAAATTACTGACACGAAAACAGGCTAAAATAGCTGTCATTGGCGTGGGCAATGTGGGTCGTTTGGTGGTAGAACGCCTGCGTCAATTACATTTTGAGGTGATTTTGTGTGATCCACTGCGAGCACAAAATGAAAATAATTTCATTTCAACGCCATTGCAGGATATTCGTGATGTCGATGCGATCAGCTTGCACGTCCCCTTAATTAAATCGGGTGATCACGCTACTTTTCATTTTATCGATCAAGATTTTCTGCAAAGACAAAAACCAGATTGCGTATTGATTAATGCATCACGCGGTGCGGTCATCAATTCAGATGCTTTGCTGCAAGATGGCAGACATTTGCATTGGTGTTTGGATGTGTGGGAACACGAGCCGAAAATTCGCAAAGATATTTTGGGACATGCACTCATTGCAACGCCGCATATCGCTGGTTATTCTGTGCAAAGCAAAATTCGCGGTATTCAAATCATTTATCAAATTGCCTGTGCGAGGAAAATAATTTCTGAAGGGGTTGCGGCGCATCGTGATATGCCGACACAGGTATTAGATTTTCCTGAGCACGCATTGGATTGGCAAACGGTGGTGCTGAGTGTGTTTAATCCCTTGGCAATGACTGAAGAGATGCAGGGTCTGCTTAAGCCAGCAGTAGAATATGCTTCTTTGTTTGATGAGATACGGCATGAATTTAATTATCGCTATGAATTTGCTTATACGCAGGTGAAGGGGGCGCGCTTGGCGCCGGAAGATGTGCGGATATTAAAAGCGCTGGGGATGAAGGTCTAAAGTGTTTGCCGTTGCGAAGATGTTCGTCGTAAAAAGCACTCCTCGCAACGACGAACATCTTCGCAACAATGAACGTTTCTATAACGATGAATACCTGCGCAGAATACTAAGTCGAGCGCTTACCGTTATTTGATATGCCCAAATGCAGAATAGGACGTAGACGTTGTGGAAGTTGTATTATTTTTAGTGTTAGCATCTTCAGTTGCAGTATTCCCGTCGTAAGTATCCTTAAAATAATCAACAGATTGATTCCGCCTGTACACATTATGATCCTTATACAGAGAGCCTGGGCCTGTTCCTATCGATTTTTTTTGTTTAAATAGATCACGTTCTTCTCTAAATGCAGCCTTATTTTTTTCTAATTCTTCTTGATCGATACCCTTGCATTGAACTGCGAAGAGTGTATTAATTTTCATGAAATCACGAGTTACCTTATCGACCAATTCAGTTTGCTCCTGGTAATTATTCTTCGATGATTTAATCTCATCCCATTGTTTTTTATATGTCATCGCGCGCTCATAATAAGCTAGTCCATAGTTTGCATTTTTTGCGATAGCTTGATTGAAATTATATATGGCTTCATCGTGTACCCCATTATCAGAATAGCATTTACCCAGTAAGCAATAGGCAGTTGCATCTTCGGGGTATAATCTGATGGTATAGTTAAGCATAGAAATGGCGCTTACATATTCGTTGTTATCGATATCTTTACTTGCAAGCGCTAAGCATTCTTCTTTTGGCAGACTGCTTTTTACCTCATTTGCAATGTCAACGTAACCTGAGGCAAGTTTTTCCTTTAGTTCAACTACGTGAGCAGCAATTTCATACTCACTGACTGATGAAAACACATTCTTGTCAGCAAAACGATCTTTTAAGGGATTTTGTAATGAAGTTGAGGTGGCAGATGCTGGGTTTTTTCGACGGTTAGGTCGTTTTGTACTGGCACAGCAGGGCTCTAACAGGGAAATTTGTTCTTCAATAGGCATCGTTTTAATGAGATCGAAGAGAGCGCGTTGAGTTATGCCTGAATAAATATTTGTTAGGCTTTGGTAAGCGCCGCCGCTTCTGCTTGGATCTAGTTCAATGGCTTTGTTGAGATATAAAATCGCTTGCGCTATTTCCTTTCTTTTCTCAAAAGTAAATCCACAGTTATTGCAATGAACACCATTCTTTGGTTCCAGCTCAAAGGCTGTACGAATACAATACAGTGCTTCATCGTTATATATGTCTTTCACATGGTAGGACATAAACAAGGAAGCATAGGGGCGTGCATAACTTGAATCTAGTCTCATCGCTTGGCTAGCTAAAGCAAGCGCCTCGATCGTAAGCCCTTCTGACCGACGTGTATTTGCTTTATCTAGTAATTCGTCTAATTCGTCAATTTCGTCACGCCCTATCATTACGAGGATCCTCATTTTGATTTTAATTATGTTGGATTGTCATTTTAGCAAAGGATAGTGAAAAAATGATTAAGATAAACTTAAAACGCGCTTCTTGTTAACAAGATAAAACAAGCAGAAAAATCAGTGCACAAGTGATTTTTGACAAACTTGAACATTTTAACCCCCATATTTATCCAAAATTGAATAAATATGCAAATGGGCTGCAGCCCTTCGTGAAAGAGTCTAGGGTCAGGCCTGACTCCAGAGACCCGAAAAGCGCCCTCACCCCTACCCCTCTCCCCTCGCAAAAAGCGCTCCGGGAGAGGGGAGAGTTCTTTACTATTTCGCGGAGAAAATTTAGAACGCTCCCCTCTCCCGGAGCGCTTTTTGCGAGGGGAGAGGGGTAGGGGTGAGGGCGCTTTTTGCGCGCCGTCTCGAAGGGTTTACATGAATCGTTTCGAAAATGCTGGAATCGCATCTCTAAGGTCAATACACCGATCCGGGCTGTTCATCACCCGCGCCACCATCATTCGCCTCACCGCCACCCTCATCATAATTTTCCTGTGCCGGCACTTCCTTATCCGGCAAATAAGGCGTCATGAAAAATTCAAAGATAGCATTACTATCATCACTCGAGGCATGTCTGCCCGTTTCAGGATCAATGCGCACACTGACGATGCCAGAAGGTTCTGCAAGAATATGCTCAGGCTTTCCTTGCAGTGCATTTTGCATGAACTCCATCCACATGGGCAGGGCAGCTTGCGAGCCAAACTCATGCAGGGATTGCGGAAAGTCATAACCCATCCAAGCAATCGCGACCACATCAGGATTATAACCAGCAAACCAGGCATCAACTTGATTTTGCGTGGTGCCTGTTTTTCCGGCTAAATCTTGACGCGCTAATTTTTTTGCTGCCGTTGCCGTACCATTTTGAATGACATCACGCAGGGCAGAAGTCACAAGATAAGCATTTTGCTCAGACACCACGCGCGGCGCACTCACTGCATTTTTATCGCATTGACTGCGGCAGGCAGCTAAAGGCTTGGCTTGATAAATTAATTCATTCTGTGAATTTCGGATAGAGTCAATCACATAAGGTACGATTCTAAAACCGCTATTGGCAAAGACAGCAAAAGCTTGCGCCATTTGTAATGGTGTCACTTGTGCAGTACCGAGTGCCAATGATAATCCTGGTGGTAATTGTGTAGGTGCAAAACCAAAACGCTTCAAGTAATCAACGGTATATCGCATACCAATAATCGATAGCAAGCGAATTGAAACAAGATTACGCGATTGAATGATGGCCGTACGTAAACGAGTTGGCCCATAGAATTTATGATTGAGATTTTGCGGACGCCAGAGACTATTGTCCGTCGGATTTTCAATCACAATAGGTGCATCATTAATCACGGTTGCAAGTGTATATCCCTTATCAAAGGCAGCAGAATAAACAAAGGGTTTAAAGCTAGAACCGGGTTGACGTAGAGCATGTGTGATGCGATTAAATTTACTGGTTTGATAGTCAAAACCACCAACCATGCTAATGATAGCACCATTTTGCGGATTGACGGCGACCAAGCCCGCTTCTGCTTTTGGAATTTGTGCCAATTGATATCCCAGTGCTGTCTTAAAGACTAAGACCACATCACCTAGTTTGACAATTTGATTACTGCGCTCGGGTTTGCGGCCTAAATAATCCGCATTAATTTGCTTACGTGCCCACGACAATCCCGACCAAGGTATCACGGTTAATTGACCATTGGCTCGCAGCACGGTAATAGTTTGCCTTGTCATTTCAACCACAGCAGCAGGTTCTAAATCATTGATGACAGGTATTTTTTGTAAGCGCTGTTCCCAAGATTCCATATTATCTAATTCAGGCGAACCAAAATTTTGCAAGGGACCGCGATAACCATGACGTTGATCATAGGCAATGAGTTGATCGCGAACGGAATGATTTGCAAAATCTTGCATGCGGCTATCAATGGTGGTGTAAACTTTAAATCCATCGGTATAAATACTATCGCCATACATTTGCTCAAGTTGATTGCGCGCGAGTTCCGCTGCATAAGGCGCTTTTACTTCTGTCGGTAAATCATGATAGCTCGCATTAAGCGGTGCTTCTTGTGCTTGTTTATAAGTATTGGCATCGATATATCCTTCACCATACATGCGTGTGAGCACATGGTTGCGGCGCTTCTTTGCCGCTTCCGTATTGGCAAGTGGATTTAAAGTAGAAGGTGCTTGCGGAATACCAGCGAGCATTGCATATTGATCGAGAGATAATTCATTCAAGTGTTTGCCATAGTAAATTTGTGACGCTGCTTCAACACCATAAGCACGATTACCTAAAAATATTTTATTTAAGTACAATTCAAGAATTTTTTCTTTCGTTAATTTATTTTCAATTTTGATCGCGAGTAAAATTTCACGTAACTTACGACCGAAAGTTTTACGCCGTGTGAGATAGAAACTGCGCGCGACTTGCATGGTAATCGTACTGCCGCCTTCACCTTTTCGACCCGTTTTTAACAAACGAATAGCGGCACGTCCCAAACTGGGAAGATCAACACCCTTATGTTGAAAATAATGTTGATCTTCGGTGGCAAGCACGGCATGAATAAGTGGTAGAGGTATTTCTTTATAAGAAATGGGAATGCGGCGTTTTTCGCCGAAGGTCGCAATCAGTTTTCCATCTTGAGTGAAAACTTGCAGCGGCACTTGTAACTGCACCGTATTTAAGGCATCAATGTCAGGTAATTCATATTCCATATAATAGAGCACGCCGACTGTGATCACTGCGCACAAAGTCAGAGAAAAAATAATGAGTCTTCGAATGAGTCGGAATAAGTAATTCATGCTATTAATAATATTTCTTGCGTTTTACCAAAGATAAAGTATATTAACACGTTTCGAGCATCTGCAACCTTCTTTTTTTCTTCCCCCGATCAAAAAATTCACGAATATCTGTCATTCCTAAACACTCAAGGAATCTCTATGCCATTTTTTTCCTTAAAAACATCCTGTTGTATTGGGCTTGAAGTGCAAGCCCATGAAATTCGTTTTATCCAACTTAAAAAGTTGAAGCGAACTTATCGGCTAGAGCAAGCGATACGAGAGCAAATACCCGCGGGTATTTTGCTAGAAGGGAAGATCAGCGATTGGCAGCGTTTGAGCTCGATGATGGCAGAATGGGTGAGGTTGTTAAATTGGCAGGGCTTACAAGCCGCTATTCTTTTACCCTCTAGCTTGGTCAGAATGCAGCAGATACAAGTGTCAGCAGCGCTAAAAGATCAAGCCATTGAAAATGAAATTGAAGCGCAGGTGCGGCGTGATTTGCCTGGCATGCATGAAGCGCTTTCGATGGATTATACGGTCTTATCACGAGATGCAAATGGTGCCGATATTTTTTTTAGCGTGACTCGCCAAGATTATCTCGCAAAATATATAGATTGTGTTAACGCGGCCGGTTTGCGCGTTAAAATTGCGGATATCGATATTTATGCCTTAACGCGATTTATGCAGGCTGCCTTGTCTCTGTCTTTGCAACAGGGAGAAATAGGCGCCATGACTTTTGTGACAAAGGAAATGACGCGGCTCATTATTTTCAATAGGGATGTTATTATTTTTCATCATGATTGGAATGCCACTGATTTTCTTACACAATGGCGCGCTGCGATGCAGCTTGCTATGTCTACATTCGCAACACAAGTGATTCAACATTTTTATTATTATGGGCCATCTGCTTATTTTGACATGATAATGAATGATGCACTTATGACGGCAGCACACACAGAGCATTGCACAAAACTGTTTGATTTTTTACAAATCGGCAGCATGGTAGATGCCGCTTTTATGACAGAAAATGCGCCTTATTTAGCTGCCGTATGCGGTGCAGCGATGCGAGAGGTGCCAAAATGGTAGCATTGAATTTATTTCCCTGGCGTCCCTATGCGCGAGCCTACGAAAGAAAGCGATTCATAGAAACTTGTGCCATCTCCCTGTGTTTAGCCATCTTGCTAAACATGTTTATCCATTTATTTTTGATAAAACAAAGAAATGAAGCAGCCAAGCGCATGACTCATTTGCAACAACTAGTGCAGGCAGGGCAAACGACGATGCCGCCAGAGACAGTCAACATTGATGTGACGTCATTCATGCAAGAAGTTCATCATGAGCAAATCGCCATGCAGCAGCAATTGCAAATTTTTTCTCAAAATTTGGCGCCGGATTTGTGTTTGACAGAAATAAATTATCTCGATCATCAATGGAAGATGACGGGAATTGCACATTCACTTGTATCTATTAATTCAACGATCAATCAGTGGAATAAACGCAAAGGATTTTCAAAGATAGCCTTGCAGCAATTACAAATGCAAAATCAGGGCGTGTTGCAATTTCATGTTTATGCACAGAAAGATGAATGATTGATGAATTACGCATATCGATGGCAATATAGTTTTATCATCATATTATTGATTAGCAGCCTAGCTTATTTCGCTGATCTTCGTTTGCTATACGATCAAGTCAATCATTTGCATGCTGAAGAAAAAAAATTACGGGAGGCATTGACGAGCAAGCCGCAAAGCAATTCACTTGTGAAGTCATCTACCTTGATCAAGCCAAGAAATACTTTGTCGCAACTTATGATCGGCATTGGCATGAGTGGTTTAAGCATGCAAGCAATTGATATTTCTGTTTTACAACAGGATGGCTGGCGTGAAGTGAAATTAAATATGCAAGGCCGCTTTCAACAGTTGCTGAATTTTTTTTCGATCATCAGCAAGAATGCAATGCCAATAAGAATTCAAAATTTTTCGAGTAAATGGATGCAGAAGGAGCAAATATTATTTTCAATCGATGTTTTATTGCGAGATTTGATGCAAGAAAAACTCATGCAGCTTGTGATGGAGCAAACTGAAATAAATCCCTTTTGCAGGCAGCGCATTTTGTCAGCGCCAAGTGATGTGCATCGAGAATCATTGTATAGCTTAAAAATGCTAGGATTTATGCAGCAAGGTAAGCATCATCGAGCCTTATTACAATTACCCGACCATCATGTCATTTCAGTCAAGGAGGGAGAAATATTGGGAAAAGAAGGCGCTCAGATTATTAAAATAGAACGCAATTATTTGAAAGTGCGATTACCGAATCATGAAATATGGCTAATACAAAGGGAGTTTCAATCATAAATGTTCGAACGAATCATGCTATTTTTTTTTATATTAGGGCTTAATGTTAGTTATGCGGTCACACCCGTCTCACTTGATTTGCAAAATATTAATTTGCCTGATGCCATACATTCATTAGCGCAATTACTAGATCAGCAAGTCATCATCAGCAAGACAGTGCAGGGCAGTGTCAGCTTGTATTTGCAAAATGAGGCGCCTGCGCAAGCATTTAATGCCTTATTAACAGCGAATGGACTTGCTGCTTGGAAGTTGGGACGCATTTGGTGGATTGCGCCGCGTGATGAATTCATTAAACGTAAACAAGAAGAATTTCAGTGGCAAACTGTCTTGAGTGAAACGGCGGCTTTGAAAGTACGTACCTGGCCTATCCATTATGCAAAGGCGGATGATATCGCGCATTTATTGCAAAATGAACGAAATTCATTTCTCTCAAAACGCGGACAAGTGCGCGCAGATCCTCGTACTAATCGGATTTTTGTGCAAGATACTGTCTCGCAACTTGAGCGCATCAATCAATTGATACAGGATTTAGATGTGCCTGTTGCGCAAATTGCAATTGAAGCGCGCTTGGCTAGTGTGGACAGTGATTATGAGCGTGAATTAGGATTACATTTTACGACGCAAGCTGGCAAGGCTAATGTTAATCCGCAGCAAGGGCAGTATAGTTTAGCGATTGCAAGCTTGGCCGATGCTTCATTGCTGGATATTAAATTATCAGCTTTAGAAAATGCAGGTCATGCGAAATTGATTTCAAGTCCAAGCTTATTTACAGCCAATCAGCAAACGGCTTCAATTGAAGCAGGTGAAGAAGTGCCCTACCAAGAAGTCAGTGAAAGCGGCGGTACAGCCATCGTATTTAAAAAAGCTGTTTTAGGATTGAAGGTGACGCCGCAAGTATTACCTGGTAATAAAGTTTTATTACAATTGCAAATTAGCCAAGATCGACCCAGTAGTAAGATGGTATTGGGTATGCCAACCATCAGTACACGCGAAATTAGTTCAAATGTACTAGTAAAACATGGTCAAACGATTGTATTAGGTGGTATTTATGAACTTGATGCAGAGAATACAGAACAGCGCCTGCCCTTTCTTAGTCAGCTGCCTGTGATTGGTTTGTTGTTTAAACAGCAAAATACTCGCCAAACTAAACGGGAATTACTTATTTTTGTCACGCCCAAAGTGATAGCATAGGATAGAGTAGAAGCTAATGAAAAACGGTAGAACATGAAGAAGCAGCGGAATAACATTTTTTTAATTGGGCCGATGGGCGCGGGTAAAACCAGCGTTGGCCGTTATTTGGCGCAGCATTTGGATATGCATTTCTACGATTCAGATCAGGAAATTGAGAAAAAGACGGGCGTTAGTTTGACCTGGGTTTATGATATAGAAGGAATGGAAGGCTTTAGACAGCGAGAAATGCGGGCGATTGATGAATTGAGTCGTCTGAATAATATTGTCTTATCAACAGGCGGCGGTTGTGTTGAAACACCTGAAGTGCGCAATTTTTTACGCCAGCGCGGCATCGTTATTTATATGGAAGTTTCTTTGAATACACAATTAAATCGTTTGAAACGCGATAAAAAACGTCCCTTGCTCCAGGGTGAAAATCCAAAGGAAGTTCTCATTGCCATGTGGCGCGAACGTGAACCTATCTATGAAGACATTGCTGATTTTACTGTTATCACGGATGAGCGTTCGGTGCGCGATGTGTGTAATGATATTTTGTCGTGGTTGGAGGTGAATAGTGTGTAAGGTCGCAGCGTTCGTCGTTTAAAAGCGTTTGTTGTTATAAAAGCGTTTGTTGATATAAAAGCGTTTGTTGATATAAAAGCGTTTGTTGTTATAAAAGCGTTTGTTGTTGCGAAGGTGTTCGTCGTTGAGCAGGTGTTCGTCGTTGCGAAGGCGTTCGTCGTTGCGAGGAGCGCTTTTTGCGACGAACATCTGCGCAGCGACGATTTCTCTCCAGATTCAAACCGCGCTGCCCTGTCTATAAAGCGACTCAATCACATGCGTCGCCTGCCTCGCAATAAAACCATTAAAATAATCCGTCCACAACACCGGCGCTGAACTCACACTCGCATAACGCCAAACAAATTCGACAAAATCACCTGGAATAGAAATTTGCCCGTCAGCCAAATTCAGTAGTTCAACTGTGCCCAAGGTCGAGCCCTGTGAAATACCATAACTTGTACCGCCTTTAATCGCACCGCCTTGCAAATTTAAAACGAGCTTTGCCTCATGTTCGACAAAGAGCTGAAATTCATTAATATCTTTGAAATAATTTAATAAATGAATAGATAAAGTAAAATGATTAGGCCTGCGGCCAAACACTAATACCCAAGCCAGTAATTCATTCCATTCTCGTACAAGATGAAATTCACGCAGCGTTGGCAGCGGCCAATCTCTGCCAGTTAAATATTTCATGATAAATTGTTCTAAATGCAGAGCGGCTATTTGCTCGCCTTTCGCAGCCCGCTGACTTAGGGTCTGCAATTCCGATTCAGGAAAAATGGCTGTCATCGCTGCATATTTTTCAATGATTATTTTTATCTCGCGCGGCAAGGCATCCAAATGAAAATCAGCAACAACTGCTTGCGGCAATACATCCCCCGCTTTACTTTCCATGCTGTCTTCTTCTGTCATCCAAAGGAAAGCATTCTGTTTTTCTGGCAGATAATCACGGCCTTGTTCAACATAGCCAATGAAAGAAAATAATTTGCTTAATTGCGGAATGCCAGAATGCAATCCGGGTAAATCAATGATTGCAAAATGATCTAAGGGCAAATGATGCAATCCCTTATGCGCTAAGACAGTTTGCAAATGCTGCATCTGCGAAGATCTTTGCTTGTAATGCTGCCACAATTGTTTAATGACGCGCTGGCGTACCGCTTTTAACATGCCGCATACTCCTAAGTAAGCGGCTATTCTAACTGCCTAAGAGAATTTAGAGAAATTTTTTCATTTGATTATAGACAGTGATATTTGGCGCACGTATAGTGGCGCGCAAGTAGGTGCGTCACTGTGCACTATCTAAAAAAAATTAAATGATGTTTTTTATGCAAAAGGAATGAAATTATGGCGTTAGTAAGAAATTCAACCGCTGCTATTTATTGTTTTGTCAGAGATACCATAAAAGAAGATATCAATACGATAGTAACGGGGATGCGAGAAGATGCAGAAGCTTGCGTTGAAATTGTTGCTGAGAGTGCAGAAGCCATTTCGCAAATTGCTGAAATTGTTAATGATGCAGTGATTGATGGGGTAAAATGTGGAACCTTTAATGAGGTTATAGACAAAGTTTGTAATGGCAGTTTAATAAACGAAGTGAATGCGACTTGTGCACTTCAATCCCCCAATGCCACTATCTCAGCCTATGATTGCTCTAACGGCAATGTAACGCTCGATTCCACACAGTTAGCCTGTGTTAATTACGGTTTGCAGAACTATGATGTCAAAGACGATCCCAATTGTTGGGAGTATTATTGGCCGCTGATTATAACCATAGGTGCTTGTGTGACAGGCACGGTAGGGATTAGCGCTTATGTGATTAAATGTACTTTCTTTTCTGAGAAATCTCGTGCTAAGACGGAGGCAGAACTTAAGACTGAAGAGACTAACCTTCTTGTAGATGATAAAGAGCCACGCACGACCCGTAATATGCGTCAGGGTGGCAGTAGCGGCAGCGAATAGCAATATCTTCCTTCTTATCATTGACTCTCCACCCCGTTTCAAGCCAAGAAACGGGGTTTTTTCTGCCTTTCATCTTGTGATACATTAAACCCATTAGCAGTGGAAGGATCCCACTTATGAAAAACGCTATGTTAGTTCGCTATTTCATCTGTCTAGTATTTTATTTATTTGCTGCGATGAGCTACGCAGAAACCATGGCAATCGGCGGCCCCATACAAGCACCCATCCCTCCCAATGATGTAATGACTGTGCGCATTCAACAAGCCATTCAGCAAAATCATAAACTAGCCGGTTTGTCAGAAACCTCCTTTCAGATCGCAGTCAATCAAGGCATCGTCTCAATTGCTGGCACTATTCCGACTGAAGAACAAGCGGTTCAATTAGTGCAAACCATTGCATCCGTGAAAGATGTGCGCGATGTGTTTGTCGATCAATTATCAACAACACAAGTTTCACCCAACCTAGCCGACTTACTCATCACTGCGCGCGTCAAAGGAGCGATTGTGCGGCAGAAAATTTTTGGCAAGAATATCGACATTGATCACATTCCCATTGGCATTCAAACAAATCAGGGAATTGTTTTTCTGAGCGGTGTGGTTGATAACCGCGCTCAACTCGATGCCCTTGTTACTTTGATTCAGTTGATGAGAAGTGTGCCGCGCGTTATTTCAATGCTGACAGTGAGAGCTTATACGGTGAGAATGTAGAGATAAAAATATTTAATTAAATAGTCTTTACTTTCACAAAATGGATGATTACATTAGCAAGATATTTCCTATCAAGCTCATTTAGATTGCTGACCTCTTATTTCACTAAACTTCCTTTCAAGTAAAGACTTTTTATCGTTTGGATTTTTCTATTAGAACGTCGAAACGTAGTATTTTATCAAGTTGCAACATTTCAAGGAGATGTAAGTTATGTATTTCAACCGGAAAAAACTGGCACTATCAAGCGCTCTATTACTCGGATTACCACT
>Ga0207126_1012_pt2 | contig 23546 bp, 23 predicted proteins | sample Alteio_BWMinHeat_20_FD_153586 | JGI IMG/M metagenome (GOLD analysis project Ga0207126, IMG submission 153586) | Enriched cells from forest soil in Barre Woods Harvard Forest LTER site, Petersham, Massachusetts, United States -... | ecosystem: Environmental > Terrestrial > Soil > Temperate forest >...
AGAAACAGATACTCCTAAAAATTGTATTGACTCTTCCATCGTCTCAATTTGAACCTCATTTTAATTTTGCGCCTTATTGTTGCCCTTTGGGCAACGATATTTGGGTTAGCAGTATATCAGACCCACTTCGCGGGTTTTTCATTATTCACCGCCCCCCCTTTATGGGGGGTGGTGAATAGTTATCTTTTCCCATATGGTACCATACTTACCCATTTTTCATCATTTTTTTCGGGCGAAATTGTGCTTGTGTGGTATCATGGTGCCAGGAATTTTTCGTGCTCGTGCCCAAAAAGGTGCATGAAGCTTGAGAGTAAAAACGTTATTTATTCTACTACCCCATCGTGCAGCGCTTTTGCGCTGCACGATGGGGTAGTAAAACTGTTTTTTTATGGCCGGTCTTTCTTGCGGAATTATTGGATTGCCAAATGTTGGTAAATCCACACTTTTTAATGCGCTTACCTCTAACCAGGCACCGGCGTCAAATTATCCTTTTTGCACAATCGACCCTAATGTGGGCACGGTGCTGGTAGAAGATCATCGCCTCGATGAGCTTGCTACGATCTCAAAGAGTAAAAAAATCCTCTATGCTACTACCGAATTTGTTGACATTGCAGGCTTGGTGGAAGGGGCATCAAAAGGGGAGGGCCTGGGCAATGCCTTCTTATCTCATATCCGATCTACCGATGCCGTTGCACATTGCGTAAGGTGCTTTAAAGATCCCGATGTTATTCACGTAGCCGGCGATGTCAACCCCATTCATGATGTCGAGATCATTAATCTCGAACTCATTCTCGCAGACCTAGGTGTTGTGGAGAGCTCCTTTGCGAAGATCGAAAAACAGGTAAAGGTAAAAAAAGAGCTCGCCCCTACTGCCGAGTGCCTAAGCAAGCTCAAGGCGCATCTGGATAAAAACTTGCCGCTTAGGCTTTTGCCGCTGACACCCGAGGAGCTCGAGATTGTAAAGGGCTATCCACTACTTACGCATAAGAAAGTGCTCTATGTAGCCAACGTCTCTGAAGCAGACCTTCCAGCAATGGATAATGAATACGTGCGTGCCCTGAAGGCCTATGCTGAGAAAGAGGGCAACAGCTGCATACCCATCTGCGCCAAACTCGAAGAAGAGATCGCGCAGCTGCCTCCAGAAGAGCGCAAGGAATTCTTAATAGGTCTGGGATTGCAAGAATCGGGTTTACAACGCCTTATCAAGGCATCATTTAAGATGCTTGGCTTAATTACTTTCATTACGACAGGGGAGATGGAAACAAGGGCCTGGACTATCCACGAAGGCACCACAGCCCTTGAAGCTGCAGGCAAAATTCACACTGATATTCAGAAAGGCTTTATACGTGCCGAAGTCATTACCTATGAAGACTTTATTCGCTACAAGGGCCGAGTTGGGGCAAAAGAGGCTGGTAAGTGCCGCTCCGAAGGAAAAGAATATATCGTCAAAGATGGAGATGTTGTTCTCTTTTTACATTCAGGCTAAGTTATGAGACAAGTATTTGTAAGCTGTGGTGTGGGTATTGAGGCTGTGTTAGAGCGTGAGCTCCAAGGTCTTGGATATACTTTTGGATATACTGCAACAAAGGCAGTGCATGGTGGTGTGCTTCTTGAAGTGCATGACTTTAGTGATATCTACCGACTCAATCTTTTATGTCGATGTGCGAGCCGCGTGTTCGTGCCCTTAGTGACTGCCCCCTGCAGGGATAAAAAAGATCTCTACGATGCCGCCCTGCAGATAGATTGGCTGCCATTTTTTAAAAAAATGCCAACGTTTACAATTGATGTGAATGGCAAGCATCCAGCATTTGTAAATAGCTTATATGCAGCACAGGTTATGAAAGATGCTATCTGCGACCAACTACGACAAAAAACCGGCGAGCGTCCTTCTGTTGATACTCATGCTCCTAAGATACGCTTAAGCCTCTTTTTACAGCCAAGCCGCATTACGATAAGTTTTGATACCACAGCCAAACCACTGCATGAGCGTGGCTATCGCCAAGAAGGCGGGGTTGCCCCACTTCGTGAAAACCTCGCAGCCGCCCTCCTCCTCATGGCAAGCTATACGGGCAGCGAAATTGCCTGCGATCCTTGTGCAGGCACAGGGACATTGCTCATTGAGGCTGCGCTCATCGCTACTAAAACGCCCCCTAGCTATATGCGCAATTTTTTTGGTTTTCAACACCATCCTGAATATTCTCCAAGCACCTGGCAGGCAATACGGCAAGAAGAAATGGATAAACGCATCCCTCTTGAACCGGGACACCTCATTGCCATAGAACGCACACCCACGATCTTTGCTGATCTCGAGCGAGCCGTGAAAGTTGCAGGATTTTATGGAAAAATAACCTTAATTAAGGGTGATTTTAGAACAGCACAACTGCCAGTTTTGCCAAATTTTGTCATTACCAACCCTCCCTACGGCAAGCGGCTGTCAGATATAAAAACGCTTGGGGCCCTCTACGAGAGCCTAGGGGTGTTTTTAAAGCAGCACACGCAAAAACCGGCTCGCAGCTTTATTTTGTCGGGCAGCGCAGAGCTGTCAAAGCAAATACCTCTGCGTGTGGCCAGGCGCCACATAGTGAATAATGGGGGGATTGACTGTAGGCTGCTGGAGTATGTAGTGTCATAAGCAACTCATCCATCTTTGATGGATGAGTTGCTTATGAATTAAGGACTCGATTTTGGTGGTGGTGGGTTTTTCAATAGGTCTATGAACATTTCGTAGAGTTTATCGGATCGCTGAGTTTGGAGCTTACTTTCTTCTTCCATTCGCTCACGTTGAAGTTGGATATCTTTTTCTGTGCGCTCGGCTTGCCGTTGTAGCTCTTTTCTGATTTCCGCGGCCTCTTCTTTTGCTTCTCTGGTCCCTTCTCTTGCTTCTTTTCTCGATTCCTTTATTTCTTTATAAAGAAATGCTGCTGCACCAATTATTGTGGCAATTATAGAAACAGACGCTCCAAAAAATTGCATTAACTCATTCATCTTCTTTTCCTTCACATGTGCCCAAACTCTTTCCCTGTACTATAGCACAGTTGCCAATTTAAACAAGCGCCTTTTTTTGCTATTTTCGTCATGTGCACTTTTCCTTCAGGAAAAGTCGCACATGACGTCAACTTTTGATTACCAATGGATGAGCGGCATGTTTGTGTTCTTCCCTTTCTTCGGGTTTGCTCGGAGCAAGAGAAGAACAATTCCCAATTGCCGTTTGGTTACTAAAACTATGAATGGTTACTTTTTGAAGTGTACCAACAAGATTTGCACTACCTTGAAAGATGACATTTTTCCACGTACGAGTACGCCCTTTGACATAGCTGGAATCACGCTCGCTGACTTCTTCCACCAATACTTCCACTTCTTGACCAAGCATTGATTGCATTCTCTTCATTGTAATGTTGTTTTGAAGCTCAAGGCATTTCTGGTGGCGCATCTGCTTGACATCTTCAGGGATATCATCTTTCCAGCGCATAGCAGGAGTGCCTTTGCGTTGGCTGTAGGCAAAAATAAAGGCGGTGTCGTATTCAATTTTTTCTAATATACTCATGGTCTCTTCAAATTCGCTGTCAGTCTCTGTAGGAAAGCCGACAATGATATCTGTGCCCAGGGCTACTCCAGGGACAATTTCGCGAAGAGCGGCCACTTTTTCTAAATATTCTTCTTTGGAATAGACGCGGTGCATCTTGCGCAGGATTCGGTTAGAGCCACATTGAATGGGAAAATGGACAAATTCACATAGCGTTGGCAGGTCTCGAATGGCCTCCATAAGCTCTTTGGTAATATCCACAGGGTGACTTGTCATAAAACGAACACGCTGTAACCCTTTGAGCTTATCAATGCGGTAGAGCAGATCGTGGAAGCGGCATTTGGCATCAGGAATATCTTTACCATAGCTATTGACATTTTGTCCTAAAAGCGTAATTTCTTTATAGCCATTTGCTGCTAGCTGCGCACATTCGGCAATAATGCTGTCAGGGTCGCGTGAGACCTCAGGGCCTCTTGTGTAGGGGACAACACAATACGTGCAGAACTTATCACAGCCCCTGATAATTGAAACAAAGGCCTTGACAGGGTCGTCTCGCTTGGCAATAGTATAGTCGAGCTCATGCTCAAAACGAGGATCAGTGCGATGCACTTGCTTGCCCTCAGAGAGCACCTCATCAAGGACAGTGGTAAGCTCATGAATATTATTTGTCCCAAGGACAAAATCCAGCATGGGCACTTTTTGAAAGAGTGACTCTTTTTTTGCATTTGCCATGCAGCCTGTCACACCAATCACAGGGCGATGATGCTTCATTTTGCCAAATCGTCCGAGCTTGCCAAGTACCTTTCTCTCCGCAAGATCACGAATGGCACAGGTGTTCAAGATGATAAGATCTGCCATCTCCTCATCATCAATACGAGTAAGACCACGCTTCTCGAGCATGCCTACCATAATCTCGCTGTCCAGCTCATTCATCTGACAGCCGTAAGTTCGAATAAAAAATGTCTTAATAGTACGCATAAAAAATGACGTCATGTGCAAATTTTCCTCACGGAAAATTGCACACACCGTAAATAGTGGCTTAGATTCGCCGGTAACGAGTCACAACGAGTCACAATTGTCTAGAAATTTTAGCAGTATTCAAGTTATAATGCCACTGTAATGTACATGAACCAGTTCCTTGCAAGGGATCGACCATTTTTTAGTGGTCGGGCCCCCCGTAAGGCACATGTATTAGGCTAAGGTCAGGGCTCTCACAGGCTTTGGCACATTATTTAACAGGGAGAGCTGCAAGAGAGAGCTTACAGAGAGAGCTTGTCAGAGGCGTGTGGGGAACTAGAGGCATTGGTGATAAAGGTCCGGTACAGCAGGGAGATTAGAGAGGAAATTAAGGGGTTATAAGAAGTACCAAGGATGCATTTTCAGCGAGCGTATGCTCGCTGTAGTCCAAGCATATAAAAATCGCATGGCAAATAAATTTGCCAATCGATTTTTATATGCTTGGACTTTTCCACTTTCAGTGGAAAAATGTATCTAGCACCCCTAACGCCTCTGACAAGCTCTCTCTGCAGCTATTCTCCTGTGGCTCTCCCTGTAAAAAAAAAGCAACCATGGCTTGTATTAGCTATAACGTTTGTCATGCTAACATCCTTAGCCTGATGCGTATGCCCGCAGGGGGGGTGACCACTATTTTATGATTATGATCAAAGTATTTCATCTTTTTTTTCTGTATCTGTGGCTTGCCCACCTTTTTGTGTTGCCAGCATGTCTTCGCGAAAAAATGACAGCCTGTTATAGGCTCTACAAGCGCGTTGAGCTTCCTTGCATGATACTTGCCCTGAGCTTAGGTGTAGTGCTGCTTTTGATGATGCCACACAAGCTGAAAAATGGGTTGTTTCATCTCAAGCTCACTGCGGTTTTAGGGCTTGTGGGGTGCGATATATGGGTGGGCCGCACATCCTATCTTTTTGCTACAAAGAGCCTCATGCCATCACGACGAGCAACATTTGTCATGCAGGGTATCATCGCGGGCCTACTTTTTGTCATTTTGTGTGCGATTTTGCTTGGCAAAAATACCACGCAACCTGTATAGTACTTTTGTATAGTATTTTTCTTTAGGAGATGATGTTAATATGGCTGAAACAACGCAAAAAACATTTTTACGAAAAAAAGAACAGGTGGCTCGCAAGTGGTTTACTCTTGACGCGACAGGGAAAACACTCGGTCGCTTTGCTTCAGAGGTAAGCAAGGTGCTGCGTGGCAAGCATAGACCTGATTATACGCCTCATATCGATGGTGGTGATGGAGTGATTGTTATTCATGCGGATAAGATTAAGGTAACTGGATCAAAGCGCATGCAGAAAGTATATCGCTACTATACAGGTTCTATGAGTGGTTTAAGAGAAGTGCCATTTCATACAATGCAAGCACGCCATCCTGAGTATATTATTATGCATGCTGTGAAGGGGATGTTGCCAAAGAACCGTCTTGCAAAACAGCAAATGAAAAGACTGCGTATCTTTCATGGAGATAACACAGGATCGCATCAGGCACAAAAACCAGTTCAGGTGCAAATTTAAAATAGGTAAGTATGGAACACAATAGTGAACAAAATAGAGCTACAGGGCGCCGAAAAACTGCAGTCGCATCTGTATACTTAAAGTCAGGGCAAGGTGCTGTAAATATTAATGGTAGGATGTTTGCCGATTATTTTCCTTTGGAAATGCAGCGTCGTATGATTTTATCACCGCTCGTTAAGGTTTCTAAGCCTGAGCACTATGACATTTTGGTACGCGTAGGTGGTGGTGGGATTGAAGCGCAAGCAGAGGCCATTCGCCTTGGCATTGCTCGTGCCTTAGTGCAACAGAATGCTACTCTTAAGCCGAAGTTAAAAGATGTAGGATACCTTACTCGTGACAGCCGTAAAAAAGAGCGTAAGAAATATGGCCAGCCAGGCGCACGCAAGCGCTTCCAGTTCTCAAAGCGTTAATCATGCGATGTACGACCATATGTGTTTTTCAAGCACAGGAGTGTCTAAAAAGCACATATGGTCGTACATGCAATGCAACTTATTAGCTGTCCGAATTACAAGGGTTCATAACCTTCTCTTTGCCCTTCTGGCAATTTGTGGGATATCTTCTTAATATTTAAAAGTCTCGTTCAGTCATTGCATGGCTACCTAATGATCGCAAAATCCAACTGGATTTTGCGTACATAGAAAAAAATCAGATCAAAAAAGTCGCACATGACGTATAATCAGAAAATGAAATGTTCGTATGACCTAGAAGCAGAGCTCTGGCTTCAAGGGTATGCATCCATTGCAGGGGTTGATGAAGTAGGGCGTGGTCCCTTAGCCGGGCCCGTTGTGGCCTGTGCATGTGTTTTGCCTCGTCCACAGCAGCCTGAGGATGCATTTTCTTCATATTTTCGGAGTATTCAAGACAGCAAATCACTGACTCCAAAAAAGCGCTACGAGGTCTACCAGGCACTTATTGCAAATCAAAATGTGCATTATGCTCTGGGTATTGTCGATCAAATCACTATAGATAAAATAAATATTTTACAAGCAACCTTGCAAGCCATGCAGCAGGCAGTTCATAAGCTTTGCTGTCCTCCGGACTTTGCATTGATTGATGGGATTGACTGTCCTGAGCTTTCGATTCCCTGTAGGGCAGTGGTGAAAGGGGATTCTTTGAGTAAGTCAATAGCTGCAGCATCTATTATTGCCAAAGTGATTCGAGATCAGATGATGGATCTATGGGACGAGCAATATCCGCAATATGGTTTTAAAGACCATAAGGGGTATGGGACGCAGGCACACCTTCAGGCCATTAAAGAGCATGGGCCATGTCCGTTGCATCGCATGAGCTTTGCACCAATTAAGACTGTGCGATGAAGAAGGGAACACCCTGGGTTAGGCAATGGTCCCAATATTGTTGCCTGAAGGGCAACAATTGCAACAGCCCAGGGCAACGCCCTGGGGGGGCCGTGTCTCGGCTCAATATAGGCCGTACGTAATGAATTACATGTACACCTTTAAATACTTCTCATGCACTTTGTGTATGAGAAGTATTTAAAGGTGTACATTGTGTAATTAGATCTTGATGAAACCGCCGGGTTGTCCCGCACGTGGAGCACCCATAGCAGGGGCAGGAGCAGCAGCAGCAGCTTTTGCACCAGCATCGCGGCCTTCAGCAATTTCCTGGCAGGTTTTTCGCCATTTTTCTACAGTTTCGACAAAGATAGGTGCGTAGGCTCTGAGTGCTGCAGAGACAGCATGTTCCATATCAATCGTAGCATGAATGAGGATAAGCTCTTCAGCAACAGCAACGCCAACGCCACCGCCAGCCATCTGACCGCCAAGAAGAGAGCCTTCTAAAAGCTTCTCATATAGTCTGAGGCGTGTTTTATCATCCTTTGGAAGTCCATCCAAAAGAGGTGAGTAAATATACAGCTTACGTGAATTTGGCTCATACGTGACGTGTAGAGAATATTCATCATCAATTCCCAAGATACACGTGTTGTTTTCATCGAATTCCAGATCTTCAAGACCCAGCTCCTTACCAAATTCTTTCAAATTGGCTTTTGCGTTTTCTAACGACATACGGTTTTTCCTCCTAAAATTTTTTTTTGCTTATAACTCTCATTATATAGAAATTGCAAAAATATGCAAGACTTTTTTTCAGAATTCCCAAAGTATCGCCTCACAATGAGCCCAACTGGAATGTGGGGGGGGCTTTTTTCATCATCTGTACTTTCCCTATAAGGGAAAGTACAGATGGTGCTTAATAATTATGACTGGTCCCACAGCCGCAGGATGAACGTACATTGGGATTGCTGATTTTAAACCCTGGCTCAAGGCCATCCACGAAATCAATTTCTATACCGAGTAAACGATCGAGCTTCTGTTTGGCCACATGGAGCGAAACACCGTGTGCTGTGAAGGCGATGTCATCGGGTGTTTCTTTTTCTGAAAAGTCGAGTTTATATTCAAAACCACTGCATCCCGCGCGTACCTCATCCAAGCGCATGGCCCAGCCCATTTTGCCCTGGTCTTTTGCAATAGCTTGAAAGCGCTCTGCCGCTTTTGGGGTGAGCGTTATAGTGGTAGCATCAGACTGCTCGGCCAGGATGATATTGAGTGTATTGACGAGACTAGTAATTTGCTCTTCACTCATACCATGCCCACGCATGCCCTCTTCAAGGGTTTCAAATGATGACGCAGAACATCCTACACAATGAAGTCCTGCTTTGGTGATGGCAATTGCCAATTTTTGCGCTTTTTGAGGATATTTAGTAAAAATATCCTCTATGGTCATACTGCGCTGAATTTTTTCTTGGGTTGTCATATAAACATTAAAAATTGATTTTTACATTACCACATTTGATGGAACATTGACAGGCCATACGCTCTTTCTTTATTCCTTCTTCACCAAGAAAATCGATTTCTTGTTGTGATGGTGGTGAGAGATTTTCGTGCCCTGCAACTACTTCAACAATGCAGGTGCCACAAATACCTTCAGTACATGCAAAAGGCACGCCAGCCTCTTCACAGCACTGTGCTATAGGAGTGCCATCTTCGAGAGACACTTCTTCATTATTATTTTCAAATCTTAAGATTGCCATACAATCATTTTACGCGTTTTGTGTTTTCTTGTATACTTTTCTTTTTCGAGGTTGTTGTTTTGTCGACTTTGCTAGCATTCGTTTTGCTCACAACTACCTTGCTTGGGCTTGCTTTACTTGGACTTGCCTTACTTGGACTTGCCTTACTTGGGCTTGCCTTACTTGGACTTGCCTTACTTGGACTTGCCTTACTTGGATTTGCCTTATTTGGACTTGCCTTATTTCCACTTACTTTATTTGTACTTGTTGTGCAATCAATCCAAATAGGGGAGCTCCAGGCAACATGTCCATCTTCCTGGAAGACACGCAGATAGTAGAAGATAAAAGGATGCTTATTATTTTGGGCTTTTAGGGTGATGGTATCGAGTGGTGCCATGTCATCGTATGTGAAGTCAAGATTGGCCGTTTTAGAAGTAAATCGAGTGAGTACAGTATCATTTCGCATGAGCTCTACTGCTTTAAGGGTTTGAGTTCCAGCCACATATCCCGTAATATGGCGGTTGACATGGAGACCGGGTTTGCTTGACGTATCCATTTCCGACCCCATAGGCATGCCAGCAATAGAAAAGCCAACCACTATACGCTCTCCGGTAGTTGCATAACAGCTGCGGTTGTAGAGGGCATCAAAAATAGCTTCTCGACTTAAGAAGTCTGTATAGACTGCAGTCAAGCCTGGAGAGTACTGCACTTGATCACTATCAAAGAGTTTGGCATAAAAGTCACGGTCATCAAGACCACCGGCTACAAAACCAAAACGATATCCTGACATAAGTGCTTTGAGCACAGAGCCATCTTTACTTATGCCAATGCCATTTTTCCCTGTGCCATGAATGGGACGAGTATTGCCTTCCTCTTTTGTGCACTCAGAAGATCCCCAAGAGTTATAAATTTCTACGACTCGCTCATGCTCTTGAGACATCTCCTGGAAGCTATACTCATATCCTTTGCCCATGGTAAACGAAGGAATAGAGAGTACTTCTTTTGACGTAAAGAGTTTATAGAGCTTTTTCAGGGTGTTGCTACGAGGATCTTTTTTTCTATGAATAGGTTTTTGATCTTTGGCATACACGATTTGATGCACACCCTCAATTTTTGGCTCGCCAACCCACTGAAAGCCCAAAAAAGCTGCAAATCGCTCCTCCTCATCAATTTCTTCAATGTTTTGCGAGATGCTCTTCCACATTTCGTTACTTGTCTCGTCAGCGTTTTCAAAAGATGACGTTGCATAAAAATTCATAGACTTTTCATCGCGAAAATGTCTGAGACAGCCATCAATACTTTCTGTGGAATCAAATCGCTCAGATTCACCGTGCAGGATGCCCCAAAAGAGCTGTTTTGCATCTTCTGCAGCACATTTAATAGGTGAGGAATAAAAGTACTCTTTTGTATGCAGATTTTTAAGCTGCATGGTATAGACGCCCGTTTCGTTAAAATAAAGATTTGGTAGTGTAAGAAAGCCAGTTTCAGGGATAAATACTTTCCAGTGGAGGTTTTCGCGTAAATTTCCATGAGTGACTTCAATAAGTGTTTTTGCGGGGGCATTGTTTGTGAGGTTGCCATAGGCATCTTCAAAGCGCAGGACCACATCAAAGCGGCGATTTTTGATTACAAAAGAAGGGGCAAGAATTTTAATGGTATGCAGGGCATTACCTTTGATATCCAGATTAAAGACTTCATGATCTTTGAAATTGCCCTTGCCTGTAGTATCGATATAGAGGGTAAATGCCCGTCTGCGTTGTAAGGAGAGCTGTGCGATGTTGCCATTTTTGTGGGGATCTTTGCCTTTGGGTGCTCCCATAATTATAGTGACAGATGCCCCTGCAGCTATCTCTTGAGGCATAACAAATTGAAACTGAGGGACGATGGCGTTAGGAAGGTCAATTGCTTCTGCCTGCAGTATTTTTCCATTTGGCAAGCTTGCGTAGATGACATTGGATGGCTTTTTTAAATTCACGTCGGGCTCTTGCCAGTCGATCTGTCGTCCTTTACTGCCTATGTCAAAGCGTAAAATAGTGCCTTTTGGCAGTGCAGCAGCTGGAGTATAAATGAACTTCCAGGTTCCTTGCTCGCCTGCGAGGGTAGCAACTGGTTCTGTATAACAAATAGATCGGCGCATGGGGCTCCTTCGGTGTTTATGCAACTACCCTTCGCTCGTGCTCAGGGCAGTAGCATAGATTAAACATATTCGTACATGGCGAATATATTCCCCAAAATATAGCGGGTTTGTTGTTTGTTTTCAACCGAATTTCGTATCCAGTATGCGTATATTTCCGTCATGTGCGACTTTTCTGTCAGGAACAGTCGCACATGACGTTGCTTTTATGGATTGACAATATAAAAATAGCTGTGTATAATTTTCGAAAATTACGCATAAAAAATTAATGCGTTAAAAATAAGGAATATGTATATGACTAGTATTGCAGTTAGAAGACAACAAGATATATCCGCGGAGTATATATCTACAAAAATAAACAACGCTCTATATCCAAGAGCCCTGATTGAAGTTTGGAAAAAATACAAAAATAATTTTGGATTAAAGAATATCACTAATTTACTGTATCGAGTTTCGCGGTTTGAAATAGGTAAAGATATTCGCAGGGAGACGCGGAACATTGTGAACTCCATCATGCTCAATGGAGGACGAATATTGAGAGAATGTGATTTTCAAATCGCTGAGGACATAGTGCGTGTCTTAGAAAAACAAACGATTGTAAATAATCATCTTTTGCAGGCATTAGCGTCGCGACTTTTAGAGCAAGATGCTGCGCTTCTCAAAAACAGTTCGATAAAAGGTATTTGCAATATTGCAAAAGGTTTTGCAAATCTTGGGATAAGGCGTGAGGCTTTGTTCACTGGCATTGGCTCCATTCTATTAGATAATGAGGCTGCGCTACTCAGAAGAGGTTGCTTACTTTCTATTGGTGATATTATTGGTATTGCCAGCAGCTTTGCAAAAATTGGGATTGAACACGAGTATCTTTTTCAGACCATTACCAATGAGCTATTGTTTCGGGATGGGCTGTATCTGAAAACATGCAGCGCTCATCAGCTTGTCACGTTTCTGGATAGCTGTGCTACCTTGAATTTTGAATGTGAAGAGCTCTTTGAAGCTATTATCGATAGGTTTGTAGACAATAGAGCATGGCTTCTTAAGCAATGCAGATCTACAGAACTTACAAGTCTTGTCCGCAGCTGTGCCAGGCTACACTTTCAAGAGGATCGTCTTCGAGCTGCCATTACAGAGCATTTGTCTTAAAAACATCCGTCATAGCTTGTAACAAGCTCTGGGTGCTTTTTTTTTACAGGGAGAGCCACAGGAGAAAGCTTACAGAGAGAGCTTGTCAGAGGCGTTAGGGGTGCTAGATGTGTTGGTGGATAAGGTCTCGGGCAAAGAGATGAGAGAGAATCTTGGGTGGGTTTTAAGAGAAGGACTTTAAGCTATTTTCAAAGTTGCTTACCACTATTCTACTGTGACCTCATAAAAGCCAAAGATGCATTTTCAACGAGCGCATGCTCGTTGAAGTCCAGGCATATAAAAATAGACTGATAAATTTATTTATCGGTCTATTTTTATATGCCTGGACTTTTCCGCTTTCAGCGGAAAAATGCATCAACAGCCCGGGTTTTTCTCTGTACCTCTCGATCTCTCTACTCCCCACACCGTAACCACCAACGTACCCAAGTACCACACACGCCTCTGACAAGCTCTCTCTGTAAGCTCCCCTCCTGCAGCTCTCCCTGTTAAAAATGTACCAAAACCTGTGAGGGCCATGGCCTTAGCCTGATGCGTATGCGGGCAGACAGGCCGAGGGAACAATCAATAAATTCCGTAGAAAAACGTAGAAAAAACCCTTGCATTCTATCCGCACCATTCGATATAAAGCGATTAATGTCCGAAAATACACACTATAAAAGGGGAGTTATGGTTCCTATGATTTCTGCAATTCCTACCGTTGGGGATCTTATGCTGCAACAACTTACATGTGAGCTCCAATACAATCCACATGCAATTTTGGGATTGCATCAGACTGGTAATAAGAAAGTAATACGGCTCTATAGGCCAGGTGCACCTGTTTTATTCCTTGAGATTCGTGGCCAGATGGTACAAGCAAAACGCACCCATGAGGCAGGACTCTTTGAATATGAAGTCGATGCTGCGCTCACCTATCAAGATTATCGTATTTATCACGCAAGCGGTATCCTGGCGCATGATCCCTATGCCTTTTTGCCAACGTTTTCTGATGTCGATCAATACCTCTTCAGCAAAGGCGTACACTATGAGCTTCATCGAAAAATGGGAGCAAGGCTATCGACCCAACAAGGTATCCACGGCGTGGTTTTTACTGTGTGGGCGCCTGCTGCCCAAAGCGTTGCCCTGGTCGCAGATTTTAACCACTTTGATGGCCGTGTGAACCCTATGCGATCCCTCGGAGGCTCTGGAGTATGGGAACTCTTTGTGCCAGGTTTGAAAGCGGGCGAAAAGTATAAATTTGAAATTCGATCACAAACAGGGGAGCTTAGGATCAAGGCAGATCCCTATGCTCTTTCATCAGAGCTTCGCCCTTCAACGGCTTCGGTGGTGGCTGATATCGATGCCTTTACGTGGAGTGATGGTGCATGGATGGAGAGGCGAAAGCAGGCCACTCTAAACCGTCCCATCAATATTTATGAGGTGCATCTTGGATCATGGAAGAAGCGATATACCAATGGTGAAGCAGGTTTTATCAACTACCGTGAGCTTGCTCATGAGCTGAGTCGATATTGTACGGATATGGGTTTTACGCATGTTGAGCTCTTACCTATTGCGGAACATCCTTTAGATGAATCGTGGGGCTATCAGGTAACAGGTTTTCTTGCCGTGACTTCTCGTTTTGGCACTCCTGTCGACTTTCAGTATTTCGTCAACCATCTTCATTCACATGGCATTGGCGTTATCGTGGATTGGGTGCCAGGGCATTTTCCTACGGACGATTTTTCTCTTGCTCGCTTTGATGGTACATGCCTCTATGAACATGAGGACCCGCGCCAAGGTATACATCCTCACTGGTCAACAAATATTTTTAATTTTGGAAGAAATGAAGTCACGTCATTTTTGATTGCATCGGCACTTATCTGGCTCGATGCGTATCATGTTGATGGACTGCGTGTCGATGCTGTGGCCTCCATGCTTTATCTTGATTATGGAAGAAATGAAGGGGAGTGGATACCCAATTGCTATGGCGGTAAGGAAAATTTAGAGGCTATTGAATTTCTCAAGCATACGAATTCGGTGACTCATGATCGTTTTCCAGGGATTTTGACAATTGCAGAGGAGTCAACATCTTTTGCTGGAGTATCACATCCTCTGGAACATAATGGCCTTGGCTTTGATCTCAAGTGGAATATGGGGTGGATGAATGACACCCTTCGTTATTTTCGAGCAGACCCGTATTTTCGTTGCTATCATCACAATGACCTGACATTTGGGCTGCTATATGCCTTTACGGAAAAATTTGTTCTGGTGCTCTCTCATGATGAAGTAGTGCATGGCAAAAATAGCCTGCTTGCCAAAATGCCGGGCGATTATTGGCAGAAATTTGCAAACCTGCGCCTGCTTTATAGCTATATGCTGTGTATGTCTGGTAAGAAACTCTTTTTCATGGGTGGTGAGATTGGCATGTGGAATGAGTGGAATGTAAATGCAGAAGTTGAATGGGACTTATTGAAGTTTCCCATTCACAGCGGCCTGCAGGCTATGTGTCGAGAGCTGAATCATCTCTATCTCAAAGAGAAATGCTTGTGGGAGAATGATTTTAGCTATACCGGTTTTGAATGGATAGATTTTCGCGATGAGAGAAATAGTGTTATTTCTTTTAAAAGAAAGGGGATGTCAGGCAAAGATGGTGATCTTGTATGTGTTTTGAATTTCACTCCTGCCTATCATCCTGAATATGTGATTCCACTGCATAATATACGGCAGGTTGAAGAGATTTTTAACTCTGATGAAGAGCGCTTTGGCGGCTCAGGAAAGGCATATCGTGATACGAAAATAATCCAAGATGCTGCCGGTCATCCCACAGGGGTGCAGCTACATTTACCACCCCTTGCCTGTGCCATTTATCGCGTGCAGTATCGATGATGTGTGTATGCCATGTGCTATTTTCCTGTCGAAAATGGCACATAACATACAATAAAAATATCTACTCAATATATGCGATTTTATATTATAATTAAAAGCCTTAACATGATATTTATGAAAAATTTACTGTTCCTTATTATATTAATCGCAACAACAGGATGTGGTCTTATTGCACATGGTACCAAACAAAACGTAGTACTTGATAGCAACCCTCGGGGTGTTATTGTGACGGATGGTAAACACTTATGGACAACACCAGTAACGGTGAGTTTGCCACGAAAATACGATCACACGCTGATCTTTTTTAAGCAGGGATATATTGCACAAAGCATACAAATTAAAAGAAAATTAAGCCCCGTGGTAGCAGGATATATATTGCCAGGGGGTGTGGCATTTGCGGCTATTGACATTGCCACAGGTTCTGAATGGCAATTGACGCCTGATCATGTTACCGTGGAGCTCGAGAAGAGGTAGATTGCATCATGAGCCATTTTCCTTTCGGAAAATGGCTCATGATGCAAAAAAAGCGCTACGGAAGTGGCGTCTGGTGTTAGCCCCGTGCGCCCACGATTCGCGTAAAAAAATGTTACAGTTTGAAACTATTCTTTGTACGGAAAGTAAAAAATGGTTTTTCGCGTATGTGGGGTTCGGAGCGTAACACATGATAGCGCCACGGTAGTGGCGGCTGGTGTTAGCCCCGCGTGGAGCGCATACTTTACCACACATCTTTAATAGTGGCGTAAACCCAAAGGCTGGAGTGATGCCAACTTAAAGAAACTTGTAACCAATCAGAACCGAGCCACGGTAGTGGCGGAAGCTCATTAGCCCCGCGTGCAGTGAAGGCGCAGCGCTAGCGCGCGGGCCGAACGGAACGTGGGGTTGGGAAACGGGTAAAAAAAACAGAGCTGCGGTAGCAGCGACACCCATTATATTTGCCTAATCAATGCACATATTGTTGCTGCAGATCATTTCTGTGTCGCTGCTACCGCAGCTCTGTTTTTTTTACCCGTTTCCCCAATCCCACGTTTATTTACAAATCCTGAAATCAATCAACGTCTCGTAGTATATTTTTGTCATGTGTAATTTCCGAAGGAAATTCACACATGACAACACATCACTTACGATGGCTTTGGCGTGTGGTAGACTTGGTGGTGGCGCTTGATGGCATCTTTCAGAGCGATGCGAATGTTTTTATAAATAGGGGATGTTTTTTTGAAGCCATGCAGCTTTACATCTACTAACCCTTTCTTGGTTTCAGCAATTTCTATAGTTGCATTTTTCCCAGGAAGAATATTGTAACAAATAGCTTTTGCAACCAGAATGGGTTTATTGCCAAATTGTTTGAGGACTTTAGGAACTACGGTGATTTTTGCTTCACTTAGCCGTTCTTGCTGCTGTGGCTTATGACCATGGCGTGAGGAGCTATGTGAAGAAGAATGGTGTGAAGAAGAATGGCGTGAAGAACGGCTCGGCTTATGGTGACTACGTTGATCCTTTTTGGATGAATCTCTTTTAGATGAATCTCTTCTGGATGAATGCGACGAATGACTTGATGTTTTTGCTTGCAGCATTGCCGTTGGCATCACTGCATATAATGCTAATATAGAAAATGTAAGAATTTTTTTCATATGCTTTATCCTTTTATGATCCAGCCTCTGAGCATCCAATCCTGGAGCCAGTAGGCGATATGTTTTTCGGCCATCTCGAAAAGAGGACCCCCCTCTTGCTCAATGGCCTCACAAGCTGCTTCGATGGTTTTTCCATTTTGTATGTGTGTCAGTAGGACATACTCACCAATGGATAGATATCTCCATTCTACTCTATGTTTGGTATTTCGAAACAGTACAAAATAATATGGAGATGCATTTTTTTCTAGTACAGGGAAATCATGCTCAATCCAATACTCTGCACTCTCTTTTAAAAATGCATCCCGAAAAGCATAGATATCATAAGGCATTTGTAGAACGACGAGATAGGGCTGGAGCTGTACAGGATGAGTGAGAATGTCTGAAGTCGCCGTCGAGAGCGGCTCTACTTCTTTTGCGCTAAAGCAGAGCTGACAAGCCCAGTCGGCCCTAGCGGCATTGCAGACAAGATTTTTATCCTGTTCATGGTAGTTATTTTCAAGCCATGCTACAAAATGGTCGCCGAGCATATTGAGGTCCCAGTGTGTTGAGGGATGAGCAAGAAGGTAGGGGGTAGCAAGCTGTTCATGAAAATCAAATGTGGCAAACAGACGGTGGACAAGGGGATATACGTCTTCTAATACTTCAAAAAAACGCAGCCAATAGCTTTGATTGTAAATCTGCATTCGCTCGTGAGGAGCAAGTGTAGGGCTTGGTTGCACATACAGTGCCGCTTCTTCTTGAATAGGCGCTCTACGTGCTGTGTAGGGCTGGATGGCACGCTCGGAGGTCATCCGAGCAGTGATAATACTGGCAAACCACTCTTGCAGTTCTAAGAGATGTGTTGGTACCATGTCAGATAGCCTCTACAAGTGTTTGCTGGAATGCCTTGGCTTTCAAGGCCTCTTTCCAGGTATCTGCAAAGCTTATCAAGTTGTCATCCCATTCAAGAAGTGTGGCAACACCTCGTGTTTTGGGGTATACCTCGGCATATATTTTCCAGACCTCATCACAGACAAAATTGTCATGGGTATCAAGAAGGTGTGTTCCTTTGTCAGTGTGGCCCGCAAGATGAATCTGTATCACTCGATCAAGAGGAATATTCTCATAGTAGTCACGTGGCGTAAAATGATGGTTGCGACTCGAAACATAGATGTTGTTCACATCAAGCATCATAAAAATATCAGCTTTTTCAACAACTTGGGTATAAAATTCCCATTCTGGCATTTGATCCTGCTTGTAGGCTACGTAGGAAGAGAGGTTTTCAAGAGCAAAGGGGATTTCCAGAAAATCCTGAACAATGCGTGCGCGCTCAGCGACATAGGTAATCACTTCTTGTGTATAGGGCAGCGGGAGTAGATCATGGTAGTTGGCTCCAGGAAGGCGCCCCCATGAAAGATGATCAGAGAGCCAGGGCGTTTTTGTGCGACGTGCAAGGGCTTTTAGCTTGGTAAGGTATGCAAAGTCAAGAGGATCAGGGCTGCCAATAGCTAGCGAGACACCATGCTGCACCACAGGATAGCGCTCTAAAATCAGGTCCAGGTGGTAGTTTGGCAGCTTTGCATCGGTCATGAAATTTTCGCTAATAATTTCAAACCAGTCAATCGCAGGGTAGGTAGAGAATATATCATCGTAATGATCGATTCTTAAGCCGATACCAATGCCCAAATTTGGAATGTTATTGTGCTTCATAGAAAAAGTCCCCAAGACGGGTGTCTTGGGGTTGATCAAAAAGAGATTTACAAATTAATAGGAAGAATTTGCTCTTTTTGCGGCCATTTTGTTAGATACGAGGTCTACTGCTTTGTTTGCATCAGTCACTTTGCATGTGCCTTGACCTTTGCAAGCATTAGTACCAGTAACGCCTAAGCCTTTGCACTCGTTTTTGCCTTTGCATGCGCTTTGAGCAACTTTCATAGCCATAGCGCGCTCTTCAGTTGACATTGCCTTGAATTTTTCTTTTGCAGCTGCGGACAGCTTATCAGCAAAAGCTTGTTGGTCGGCAGTCATATTGCCCATTGCTGGCATTGTATTGTTTGCTGCAACGGCTCCTTTTGTGCATTCACTTGAAGTACATTCAGCATTTAATAAAGCAGTACTTGCAATCCCCATGAGAGCAAGTGTAGCTAATTTTTTCGTGTTCATAGTTTCTCCTTTTTAGTTGGCGCACACTCCATATTAAGATTGTGCAAAGCCAAGTTATGCCTACATGTGTACCGTATTTGGGGACATTTTTTCAATAGAAATTTCAGTTTTGTTATGGTATACTTATACTTCGGGGCGCTGATTTTTTTCGTTTTCGGGGCCAAAATCCGCGCTTTTGTCACTGGGGAAAACCCGTCGCAAACCGCCTACTCGTTGAGTATGTCAATTTGCGACGGGTTTTCCCCACTACCAAAATCATCGAATTTTGGCCAGAAAACGAAAAAAATCAGCGCCCCGAAGTATATACGTATGAAATATTTATTAGGAGTAACTCTTGACACACTTAACACATGGTTTCAAGAGAGAGGGCAGCCTCGTTTTAGGGCAGGGCAGATTTTTGATTGGCTCTACAAAAAAGAGATAAGCGACATCATGCAGATGTCCAATCTGAGTATAGATCTCAGGTATGCCCTTGATAAGGAATGGAAAGCACATGGTATTGAGCTTGTAAAAATACAAACCTCTGATGACCAGCAAACGTATAAGTTTTTATGGCAACTTCATGATGGCAAGCGCGTAGAGTCGGTTTTAATTATTGGAGAAAACCGTGATACGCAGGAGGCCCAGCGCCGCACTGTCTGTGTGTCATCACAGGTTGGCTGTCCTGCGCGCTGTGCCTTTTGCGCCTCTGGCAGAGAAGGCTTGCTACGCAATCTTGAACCTGATGAAATTATCGCTCAAGTCTATGAAATCAATAGATGGCTGCAGAAAGAACGCGGTGAAAGAGTGTCACATATTGTCTACATGGGTATGGGAGAGCCTTTTCGTAACTATGAGGCAGTACTCCAGTCTATCCGTACTATGATCGCACCCGACATGATGGGCATCTCTCAAAGACGCATTACAGTCTCTACTGTGGGTGTTGTGGAGGGCATTCAGAGGCTTGCATCTGAGGATTTGAAGGTGAATTTGGTGTTGTCGCTCCATGCACCCAATCAAAAACTCAGGCAAAAAATCATCCCCTATGCACGAGAATATGAGCTTCAAAGCATCCTTGAAGCCATGTATGATTATGCAGCAAAGACTAAGCGCGATATTACCTTTGAGTATACATTGCTCGCAGGCATTAATGATGCCCCAGAGCATGCTCACGAGCTTGTGGAGCTTCTCAAAAATAAACAATGTAGCGTGAATTTAATTCCCTATAATCCAGTAGCAGGGTTAAAGCTTGAGAAACCTTCTCACGAAGCTATACGAGGGTTTCGCAAAATCCTGGATGCAGGAAATATTATTAGTACTTGTCGTTATACCAAGGGCGATGATATTGCCGCAGCATGTGGGCAATTAGCGCTACAAAAATCATGAACGAAGGAATTCTAATTATTAACAAACCAGTAGGTTTGACTTCTTTTGCAGTGGTATATAGGCTGAGAAAGATTTTGCACGTGCAAAAAATTGGTCATGGAGGCACCCTCGACCCGTTTGCAACAGGGGTGCTTGTGATGCTTGTTGGAAGGAAATACACGAGGCTCGCATCGACATTTCTCACTGACGATAAAGAGTATCTTGCAACGCTACAGCTTGGCTCTGCAACCGATACTTATGACTGTACAGGTACTCGTGTGGCGTTTTCTGATGTGCGACCAACGCGTGAAGAGATCGATACTGCAGTTGCGCATTTTCAGGGCACTTTTGAGCAAATACCACCTATGTTTTCAGCAAAAAAAGTGCAGGGAAAACGACTCTATGAGCTTGCTCGAAAAGGGAAAGAGGTAGAGCGTCGGCCCTCCCTTGTGACATGTCAAGTTACTGTGCAGCGTTATGAATATCCCAATTTGTATCTTCATATTACCTGTTCCAAAGGAACGTACGTGCGCTCGCTTGGGTCTGATATCGGCCTCATGCTTGGCTCTTATGCTTTTGTCTCGGAGCTGACCCGTGTGCGTTCAGGCCGTTTCACCCTTGCTGACAGCATATCGCTCGATCAGCAAGATAAATACCTCTTTATCAAAAATTAACACTTATGTGACACTATTCGTGGAGAAATATCTATTGAAGGGGTATATATGCAAGTTAATTCTACATGGGTAGAAAGCAGAGTACGAGGCTTTCTGCCTGGTTTTTCTATACAGCCAGCACTCTCAGAAGAGCAGCAGGAGGCACTTGAGAGGGCCATTCGTGAGATAAGAAATGGCGCACAGCTGCTACGTCAGCTAGTGCAAGATGCCGTTTACGAGAGTAAACCCGCGGCAGAAGTTGAGCAGCGTATTAGTGACCTAGCTAGGTATTTTCAAAGAGAGTCAAGCGCTATCATCGATCGTATGAGCGTAGGCGTAAACTGTCGCGCTTCTGCTGCCATCACTGCTCGAATATACCACTTTGAAGATGATGCCAGAGCAGAGCCCCAGCGGCTGCAGCATCAAGTAAAACTGGCCATGCTCGTGCGTGAGCTGCATTTTGATCCAAGAGTTGCATTTTCTAATACCGAATTCGTAGACTCTCTTAAGGAGAGTCGTATTATTTATAGAATTTCGGCTTTTCGAAATAGCACAGAGCGTGGGCCTGATACTAATGATATTCGCTATAACCGAGAGACTCGTGAGGCAGAAGTGATGGTAGAGGGCAATTGGATGGGGGCTGCCCGTTTTCAAGCTCTTATGCGATTTGATAAAAAACGTGATAAATTTGTTACCATTGGCAATGAAGATGAGGGGTGGAATTATGTATCTCCTCATGGTTTTGTGCGTCGTGATCGTGTGACATTTCGCGAAATTTATCCTGTTGCAGAGCTTACTGCCCGAGAATATGAGCGGCTGCTTACTCATGCGCGCACGTATTGTGAAGGCAGTCCGGATCCTGAAAAGCGATATATTGTCCAAGTGCTGACCAACCAGGCAGATACCTGGTGTGAGATGCATGTCCCTGAAATGTGGCTTACAAAAAATATGCTGCGTAATGCACCGCGTCATGTTTCAGTTCGCATTATTACACCGCTAACAGGAGTGGAAAGCACTGCAAAGGTGTATTCGTTTGGTTTTCAGATGGATCCTCTTGATAGTACTTTTTTGCGCGAGTGGGTTCCATTTCACCTTTTGGGAACATTGCGAGGTCGTTTTACAACTCCCGACTGTGAAGATGCAAAACGTTTTGTAGAAAAACATGTGACGAGTATTCCTGTCACTGAAGAAGCAGCGCAGCGTGCATTGCAGTTTGTGAATCAATGCAATGCGGAAGTGACCAGTTTCAACTTTGCAAGTCGTAATTGTGCTATCAATGGTGCCAATGTACTGCGCCAGGCTGGCATTGATATTGACACATCTATGCCTGCAGGCACATTTATTTGGAGGATGTTTCCGGCTCTAAAGGACATCCCGTTGATAGGCACTCCACTCCATGTTCTTGTACAGATGGTTGTGAGTGTAGCTCAGCAAATCATTACCGTTGTAAAGGCCTGTATTCCAGAGCCTATAAAAGCGGTTGTTACGCTTGTCTACGATGGGATGGGTACCATGATTGCAAATATTGGCGTTTTCATTTTTGGCGGCTCTGTTGCCAAGCAGCCAACGAGAAGAGATAGGAGCGCGGGGGATGCTGCTCCGATTACACCTCTTATTCAAAGCCCTCTCGATTTCTTGCGTGAGCGTACCTGCCTGGTACATAACTCGTTTGGTATGACCGAATGGCAGAAAGCACAAAAATCGACAGTCCGCTACACCTATGGTGGGCAGCTTAATATGTGTATACTGCCGTAAACGTAAAATTCACGTCATGGGCGACTTTTCCTGTCGGAAAAGTCGCCCATGACGTAAATATTGGTGAAAACGATCTTTTATTCTACTATCCCGAGTTTACGAGGGATAGTAGAACACATCACGCTACCTTTCGGACATTATAATTGAAGTGCCTTCTGATACCCCCTTCGTTTTCTTCTTTTTCACTCTTGATACCGCGCTCTTTTCGGCGAGATTTTGTGCTGACTGGGTGAGGCAGCTCTCTCTCTGTGATGAGAGATTGGGCTGCTGTTTTAGGCTGTGGCCAGAAAGAAACGGTGTGGTCGAGGTGATTGAGTATATGAATGACACCGGCAACATCTTGCTTTTTCGATTGCAAGACGGCTCCATCCTTATCAAGAAGATTGATAATAATGGACTCGACATTGTCTTGCCATGCATCGAGTGCATGCACCTGCAAGCTCTCATCTATTTCATTTCGTACGCGAACTCCACATGCCTCTAAAAAGTGCATATGGGCTGCTTGCTTTCTCTTGGTGTGCTCCATGGGGCTAGACTGTGTTAAAAGGGCAAAGAGCTGCTTTGCAAGGGAGCTACCGCGAGGAAATGCATGCGCAATTGATGTAATTTCAATCACTGCATCTATAGATTCCTTAACTATTGTTTTGTGCTTGCTTACCGCTTGCTCGGTTTTAATTTTTACAGGAAAAGCACAAGTTACCAGAAACTGACTTGTGGCTATAAGAACATTGGTCATTTTTATTTCATCCATAAAAATCCTCCAATTAATTGGGGAGAATTCCCCTATATCCATATTGTAC